>ERZ777306.1426-NODE-1426-length-37520-cov-7.462725_pt1 | contig 37520 bp, 28 predicted proteins | sample MGYA00374966_ERZ777306 | MGnify/ENA primary metagenome ERZ777306 (study PRJEB29329, sample SAMN06343882) | mouse gut metagenome | isolation source: Mouse cecum | place: Austria: Vienna | collected 2014-11-15 ... | reverse complement strand
GAGCGCAGCGCCAAAACGGAGCCTGATACAGACGCGGAGAGCCGGAAATGGAGCATGAAAAGCCCTGAATCCGAGCGCAGCGCCAAAACGGAGCCTGATACAGACGCGGAAGGCCGGAAATGGAGCATGAAAAGCCCTGAATCTGAGCGCAGCGCAAGAACCGAGGCAGACACAGACGCGGAGGGCCGGAAATGGAGCATGAAAAGCCCTGAATCCGAGCGCAGCGCCAAAACGGAGCCTGATACAGACGCGGAAGGCCGGAAATGGAGCATGAAAAGCCCTGAATCTGAGCGCAGCGCAAGAACCGAGGCAGATACAGACGCGGAAGGCAGGGCATGGAGCATAACCAGCCCGGAAGCAAACAGGAGCGCCAAAACGGAGCCGGGCACGAAGCCGGAAGGACGGAGATGGCCTTCCATATCCAGCGCGAAAAAGCTTTAAGCAGTGTCGTCACAGGTCATGTGCAGACACTTGTGACAACACGGCCTGAGGCGGGAAATAGACGGAGGGAGTAAGATATGCTGACAATCAGGGAGCCAATCAGCCTGAAAACACAACGCCCCATACAGACCGTCAGGGAGGACATGGCGGCAAGGATACAGGCGAATTATGGGCTGATGCAGAGCCCCATTCGTAAAGGGGAACTGCTGCATATTACAACAGAGCCTCCGGAGGTTTATTTCGCGGAGGGTGACAATATCCGGCTTTTTTCGCAGGTATCGAATGAGATTCAGCAGGAGATTCGGCTGGACGTTGTCAATAACCTCATGAACCGGATATTGGCGGCACAGACGGAAAACTTCACTTATCAGGATACCGTGTATGTCAGCAGTATTTTGCGGAAACTGGGAATACGGGATGAAAAGCTGTTCATGAAGCAGGTTTTTGCTTTGCAGAATGAAAAAAAGGAAAGCCATGCGCTTTTGCAGAAATATGAGGAAAACAGGGAACTGCTGCAACTGCTGTTTACGCAGGAACAGGCTCGGAAACAGGCTGAAGATGGGCGGCAGGAAATGCCAGAAGCGGAAAAACAGCGGTATTATATCCATGACGCGATATTCCGGCGGCTGGAAACCGGCAGGATTTATCAGGATATGCGCAAGTACAGCAAGGGCCTGCGGCACGACAGCCGACAGATTTTCCGTACGGAGCTGCATATGGGCGAACAGGCGGCGATGGCGTGGAATTTCCAGCTGCACGCGTTAAGGCAGGAAATCACGAAAAATGAAATGCCGCTGTATTATTACCACGCGAACCGGTATGAATTTTTGCAGGAACTGACGGAGGAAAGCGTGCAGGCTTTGGAGGAGCAGATTACCGCGGCGGTTTTGCTGAATCTGATAGACCAAAGTTATGCCCTGAGACAGGAGCAGATTGCGGAAAACAGCCATAACTGGTATTCCGTGGCGGGGGCGCTTTTCCAGACGGCGGAAAATACATGGAAACGCTATGAAGCGAATCTGACGGAAGGGAAGCGGGTTTCCAGCCAGATTACGCAAATGCTGGAAGAAGTCAGCGAAGCGCGGCAGATTGAAGGGGATACCGTTGAGAATATCGCGGCGGAATACCGGAGCGTACATCAGGAGTGGAAGCAGGCGACAGCGTTGCGGCAGATGCTTTTGCAGCAAAGGAATTTGCAGGAAATCCACGAAGGGCAGGTTTCCATTTCGGGAGGCTCCTACCACCTGACGCAGGAGGAACTGGAACTACATTATCTCCAGCAGGGGGAAGATGAGGAAAACGAAGATGTGCCTGCCTCCATTACTGCGGAGCAGCTCCGGAAACAGCTTGAAACGCTGAACCAGAGGAACTATGAGAATTACAGGAAACTGACGGAAATACAACAGCAGCAGCCGAGCGTGAAGGAACGGCGGCTTGACCGCAGGAGGGCACAGCAGGACGCTTTGCGGGCACTGGAAAATCCGGGCGAGGTGCTGCGGGAATATATCACGGCGGAAACCGCCGACCCTGTGGAAGATATAAGGCGGCAGGCGGAATCGCGGATTTACGCGCTTTTCTCGGAGGAAACGAAGGAAATCTACCGGCAGTATCTGATACAGAACAGGACGGACGAAACAACATTTTTACAGCACATCATGGTGCAGTCGGAGGACGATGAAACCCGGCAGGAGGTCGTGCGGGTATTAGAGCAGGTGCGGCAGACGGAAGAAATAAGGCAGGTTGAACGGCAGATACGGGAGCAAATGGAAACCTTACAGCCAATCGCTGCGCAGGACATTACGCAGGAACTGCGCCGCCGTATGACGGTATTGCAGGAGCATCAGGGCGATACGGTTTACCAAAAATGGATACAGCCTGCGGAATTGTACCTGCAACAGACGGAAGAAGAAACCACGGAGATACTGCGGGAGGTGCGGACGCGGCAGGAAGAAGCCATACTGCGGCAGACGGACGGCAGGGAGGCTGCAAAAGTGGTTCAGGCGTCACAGGATGTGGAGGAAACCGCAAGGCAGACGCTCCAACATATCGAAAGGCTTTCGGAAACGGAGGAAACCTTCCGCACAACGCAGGAAAGGCATACCATAGAAGAAACAGGGCAGCGGCTGGAGGAACTGCGGCAGACTCTGGAAAACAGAATAGAGCGTTACAGGGAGGAACAGACAGAGGCATTGGCGGAAACGCAGAGGCGTTCGCTGTCCCGACAGGTGGAGCTTGTGCATAAGGCGGAGGAACAGGTCATCAGCGAAGAAATGCTGGAGGAAATCCGCCTGCGGGAGCGGACGCGGAAGGAAGAGCGCCGGGAGGAAACAACGGTACAGCAGAACAGGGTAACGCAGAAGACGGTCGAAGAAACTGTGAACCATATCCAGCTCAGACAGACGGAGGATATCGAGGAACTGATTCGGCAGAATATGAAGAAGCAGCTGGGAAATCTTTCCGACCAGGTTTACGGCAGGCTGGAACGGAAGTTGCAGATGGAGCGGAAACGCCGTGGATATTCGTAAGGAAAAAACCGGGGCGCCGCTCCAAAACCCGCAAGGGACGCTGTCCCCTGACTCGTTTGCCATCGCATTTTATGCAATGGAACGGAGCTTTCCGCAGTAAAGTTTGGGGTCGGGCCCTTTGCAAAGGGCTTGCAGGGGTATTGGGGACGGAGTCCCCAGGGCCTTAAAAAGTCTTAAATTAAGGAGGGAAACGGCATGGCGGCATTGGACGTGCTTTCTAAAATAGGCGGGCAGGCAGGCGGCAGCATCATCGGGAACGTTGCAAAGGCCATCATCGAAATTGAGGACGAACGTGTCCAGCCGGAGGAAATTACTGTGACACGAGAACGAAGCAGGAGTATTTCGGGCGGCGCTTTGCCGGGCGGCGGAGTGCTGAAGAGTATTACACAGGCGGCGGGGCGCGCAAGGAGCAACAGCCTTCCGCCACTTCCTTCAAACCTTCCGCAGCTTGTATCACAGAATGTTCCGACGTCGGAGAAAAAGAAACGCCGCTTTCGGGTGAAATTTAACCCAAGCGAAATTACGTTTCAGGCGAACGGCGGTAACCGCGTTGCAAGGACGAATTTCACATCCGGCGGCAATCAGGCAATGCATTATGTGGAAATGAAGCCAAGGATACAGATTCGTGTGCCGCTGATTTTTGACGATTATGAGCGGACGGAAACATTCATGATGGAAAAATTCAGTGACCCGACCGCGATACTGAGGACAGGGGCGACAGCGGCGGTTTCCGCCGTGACAAAGCGCGTTTACAGCGTGCGCCCGCAGGTGGAGGGTTTTATTGGAGCGCTGCGGAACACGCATACCAGAAAACTTACGTTTTATTGGGGGAATCTGTGCTATAAAGGCATTCTGAATGAGCTGAGTGCGTCTTATACCATGTTTTCCATCGAAGGGCGGCCTGTCCGCGCGGTGGTAAGCATCGGCTTCATCTGCTCGGATGAAACAGAGGCAGATGGCAACATGGGCCAATGGATGACAAGCTACCGCAAGGCGTTTGAAGGGACGGCTTCCAGACTGGAGAGCGTCACGCAGAATGTTGGGAACTTATTCAATATCAATTTGTAGTCTGGAGGGATTGCGATGGGAGCTGGGTTTGATTTAGGCGCGAACCTGACGGGCAGTATAACGGGCAGTATTGACAAAGCGCTGCTTTGTGTGAAAAAGCCTGTCGCCGCTTATGTGTCACGGGGGATTGCCGACAGGGTAATGCGGCTGTCTTCTATGAAAAACGTAGACTTGCAGGCGCAGCTTATTGCGGCGCAGGGAAACCGGAGGAACATTGTTTCCAGCTTTAACACTGTTATGAGTATCGCGAAGCCGGCGGGCTACCATGTGATTCAGGTAAAATATAATCCGTCCAAAATCAGCCTGAGTGCGGCAGGCGGCAGCTTTATGGAGGCAGGCGCGGGCGGCGCAGGGACAAATACCCTGACGCAGGTGACCATGCCGACGCAGACGGTGATGCAGGTGGAGCTGCTGTTTGACGATGAGAACCATCCGGACGCATTTATGTGGGAAAAATATACAAACCTGACGGCCGGTGCGCTTGTTTCCGATACGGCGGCGCTTGCAAAGACCATTACGGGACGGGATTATTCCGTACAGGCACAGATAGAAGGCATGATTGCGCTGCTTTCGCAATCGGAATCACGACAGGTGGTATTTTACTGGAGTGATTTATGCTATGCGGGTGAGGTTACGGCGGTGGACGCGAAATATACGATGTTTAACCCGCAGGGGAACCCCATCCGCGGCACTGTGACGCTTTCCATACAGCAGGGCGGCGTTGATGAACTGGCAAGCGCATCTTATTGGGATAAGGCGTTTGACAGGCTTTTTGCAGATGAAAAGAGCAAGGCGGCACAGGCCATGGGCCGTTTCAGCAATGCACTGGATTCCATGGGCAATATCATAAACCGGAGATAAGGCAGGTGGGAAGGATATGGCGACGTATACTTACGCAGACCTGAAAACAAAATATGACAGTTTCCAGCATCCGGTCATCGTGCTGACCGTTAACGGGAAGGACTTTGCGAAAAACAAGGAAGGGTTCATTGTTTCGGATATCGAGGTGGAACTGACAAGCGGGTATGAAGCATCGATTGCCACGTTTACGCTGTATAACGTATTCGACAAGGATAATTCCGCTTTTACGATTGACACGGTCAAGCCGTATATTCTGCTGGGTTCCTCTGTGGAGATTGCGCTGGGGTATGAAAAGCAGGCGAGGAGCATATTCTGCGGCTTCATTTCCCGCGTGAATTTTGTATACGAAGCGGGGGATATGCCGGGAATACGCGTGACGGCGATGGACGTCAAGGGCGTGATGATGGCGAACAACTATTCCAGACAGCTGACCGCGACAAACTACGGGGAAGCGGTAAAGGAGATTCTGAACAAAAATGCGTATGCCAAAATGACGAGCCAGAAGATTATACGAAGCCTGAATATTTCCGATACGCCGGATAAGCCGCTGAAACTGCCTTCGCCGCCGCGGGCATCGGACAGGACGATTGAGATGGTCGCGGAGAGCGATTATGAGTTTGTGGTAAAGGCGGCAAAGAAATACAATTATGAGTTTTTTACGGAATGCGGCAACGTCTATTTCCGCAAGGCGAAAGCGGGGAGCGAGGTCGTGATGGAGATGGGTCCGGCGGAAGGCCTGCGCAGCTTCGATGTGGAATATGACATCACGGGGCTGGTGGAAACCATACAGGCGCGGAGCACGGACGTTGGCAAGGCAAGGCTGATACAGGCAAGGCGGAAATTCAGCAATAAAATATCCATCGGGAATAAGGCGAAAGCATATATTAAAAAGACGGAAAAGGTCTATCTGGACGCGACGGTAACCTCTCAGCAGGAAGCGGATTACCGCGTGCAGTCGTTGATGGAAGAAATGTCCTACCGGTTCGGCTCGTTGGAATGTGACTGCATCGGTATGCCGGAGCTGCTGCCGGGGAAGTTTTTCCGGCTGAAAAGCTTGGGCTGCCCGCCGGAGAATGAATTTTATATTGTGCGCGCCGTGCATAAGGTCAGCGAAGACAGAGGCTATGAAACAAAGCTATATGGCAAGGCGGCAAGCATCAGCCCCACGGCAGGCGGGCTGATATGATGGGGGTGAGAGCATGGGATTATTTGACGTAATCGACCAAATCGCGGAGAACCAGATTATGAAGACGGAAACGGGAGATAACAGGATTTTCGGCGTTGTAGTCGGCGTTGTGGCAAAGAATTATGATAAGGACATGCCGGGGAGGGTCTGTGTGACGATACCCGTGCGTGACAAGGACGCGAACGAGCTGCAATGGGCAAGGGTCGCCATGCCGAGCAGCGGTAAGGGCTGGGGACATTACTTCTTGCCCGAGGCAGGCGACCAGGTGCTGCTTGTATTCGAGCAGGGCAACATTGAAAAGCCGTATGTCATCGGCTGCGTGCCAAAGGACGCAAATTCTTTCCTGAGAAATGCCGTTGACAAGGATAACCAGTATAAAAAAATCGTAACGAAATACGGCAATTCCATTATATTTGAAGATAACGCCCAGGGCGAGGGCGAGAAGGATAAAATCACCATCCATACGGCGAAGGAAGCGCATACCATATGTATGGATAATGAAAAAAAAGTCATCACCATTACGGATAAAGAAAAACAGAATTATATCCAGATGAAAACAGAGGCCGGGCATATGGAAATACGCGCGGAAAAAAAGCTGACCATCAAGGTTGGCGAAAATATCACAATGACGATGAACGGGAACAACGGCAGTGTAACGCTGGAATGTTCCAAGCTGACGATGAAAACAGCGGGCAACACTACGCTGGAGGCGTCGGGCTCCCTGAAGGCAAGCGGCGCGAATGTGACGCTGGACGCATCTTCCATGCTGAAAGCGGGAAGCAGCGGAGCGACGATGATTGGCGGCGCCCCGATTAAGATTGGATAAGGGGGAGGAAAGATGGCACAGGGCTTTTTAGGCAGCGGGATGAAATTTCCGCCCCAGATTGACCCGGCGACAGGCAGGTTCAGGGTCGCACGGGGGGAGGAGAGCATCAGGGAATCCATTTATCTGATTTTGATGACGCAGAAAACGGAGCGCTGGGTGCGGCCGGAATTCGGTTCTTCCTTGATGAATTATACATTTATGGATACCGGTGTAACGATGCTGAATCTGGTTTCGCGGGAAATTGCAAGTGACCTGATGACGCAGGAGCCGCGCATTTCAGATGTGGATATCCGGATTGACGCGGCATCAAAGCCGGGGACGCTCATTATTTATATTGGCTATACAGTACGGGAAACGAACGTGCGGGACAATCTTGTTTTCCCCTTCTATCTGGATACGACATGGGAGGAGCAGGAGGAGGAAACAGCGGAAACAGGAGAATAAACGGCAGGTATTCTGCACCAGAAGAAAGGGTTGGGAGCAATGAAGCGGGAGCAGTATAAAATGGATTCCAGAACAGTGGAAGATATCAAAAACCAAATGCAGCGGCTTGCGAAGGGCTACGCTCCGGAATGGAGCCTTGACCAGACGGCCCCCGATATTGGTTCTGTGCTTGCCCTGCTTTTCGCGAACCAGATGGGGCGGAATGTGGAGCGGTTTAACGGGATGCTGGAGCGTTACCGTATGGAGCTTGTAAACCTGATGGAGATTTCCCCCATGCCCGCACGCCCTGCAGAGGCGACGGTGCTGATGGAGCTTGCTTCAGATGCGGCGGAGGGCGTTTCCATTCCGGCAGGCAGCCGCCTTCTGGCAGCGGAGGAAGAAGAAAATATTGTTTTTGAAACGGCGTTCCCTGTATATCTGACGTCTGCGAAGCTGCGGACGGTGTTCATGACCTCTGGGGAGAAAGGCAGGGTTCTGCCGATACTGGGCGATTTGAAACGGAAAGAATATGTGCCGATGGAAGATTTGAATTCCGGCACGGAGGAGGAAACGGGGATACAGCCCTTCCGGCTGTTCCAATTCGCACAGGAAGGGCTGGAACGGCAGGCGGTGGTGCTGTACCACAGCAATATTTTTAATGTGGAAAATGAAACGATTTATTGCAGGGTCACCGGAAATCCGGAGTTCCTGCAAAGGCTGGCGGCAGGGGAATTCCGCTTCCTGTATTTTACGGAGGAGGGCTTCCTGCCTGTGGAAAGCTGTCAGGTTATGGGCGGCCATATCCTGCTGGTAAAAGAGAAGCCGAATCTGCCTGTGATGGTGGACGGCAGGGAATACAGTGTGTTTGTACTGGAAGCGAAGGAGCCGCAGAAAGAAACTATTTCGTTTGAATCTATTTCCTTTTCCTCGGCAGGCAGCCCGAGGCCTGCGGAATATGTGGGCAACGGCACAACGGATTATGAGCCGGAGCGCTTCACCCTGTTTGGGGATACGCTTTCACTGTTTTCGGAATGTTATATTGGCATGGAGCATTATTTCTCAAAGGAGGACGCGCGGGTTACGCTGCGTTTCCACTGCGATTTTGAGGAACGCCATGTCGGGCTTTCCAGACAGCAGGAAAGTGAGAATTTAAGGATTATCAAGCGGAAACCCCGCGCGGCAACGGAAACGCTTGTTTCCTATGCGCTGGCGGAGGAAATATCCGTAGAATATTACAACGGTACCGGCTGGAAACGGCTGCGCTGTGAAAAGGAATACCGGCGGATGTTCGCGGAGGCTGTGGAAGGGGAATTTGAGATTGTATTCCAATGCCCGGACGACTGGGAGCCCTCCGCAGTAGGCGCTTACAACGGCAGGGCGTTGCGGGTGCAGCTCCTGCGCTCGGATAACTGTTATTATCAGCCCTGTATCCACAGGATTCCGGTCATAAAGGATTTGATGGTTTCCTATACCTATGAGGACAGATTTGAGCCGCCCGAAATCGGAAAGGTCTTTTCCGGCACAGAAGAATGGGACGTCACCAGGAATTTCCAGGAAAAACAGCCGTTTACGGCATTTTCAAAGGGGAATTATGACGATACTTCGCTTTATCTCGGGTTTCACCAGAAATTTACCGGCGGGCCGGTCAGTCTGTGGTGGCAGCTGGACGGCGAGCAGCGGAACAAAAACGTAAAGCTGCGCTTCTACTATTCCACGATACACGGCTTTAAGGAAATGAAGGTTATTGATTACACGGCAAACCTCTCCAGAAGCGGCATCATGCTGTTTCTGCCCCCGTCCGACCTTGCGTTTGTGACGCTGGAGGGGCAGAGGCTCTGCTGGCTGCGGGTGACTGTGGAAGGCGGGCAGGAATTTCTTTCTGCCGTGGAGGTGCGGCAGATTGCGCTGAACGGCGTGACAGCATACAACATTGAAACGCTGGAACCGGAGGAGTTTTATCTGGACGACGTGCAGACGGAGCTTTCCTTCCCGCTGCAGACGGAAGGGATACTGGACGCGGAGGTCTGGGTCAACGAAAAAGACGAATTTACAAAAGAAGCTATGGAAAAAATGCTGGAGGAACACCCGGAGCAGGTACGCGCTGAGCGCAACTATCTCGGGGAAATCTCTGAGTTTTACATAAAGTGGGAGGAGCGCGACCAGTTCTATGGCGTGGCGAAGGAGGAGCGCTGCTATGTGCTTGACCGCATGAACAGCCGTATTCTTTTTGGGGACGGTGTGCGCGTACGCGTGCCGAAAAATACGGAGGGCGTTGCCTTTACCGTGCAGCTGCGCTGCTGTAACGGCAGAAAAGGCAATGTGCCGGAGGGCGCAATCACGGAAAGCGGGAACAACTGGATTTATGTGCAGAATATCTATAATCCGGAGCCAGCCTTTGGCGGCAGCGATATGGAAACCATGGAGCGCGTGCTGCAAAGGGGCGCGGGGCTGCTCAGTTCGCGCGGGCGGTTTGTGACGGCGCAGGATTATGAGCGCGAGGCGCTGCATTTTTCCGATACGATAGACAAGGTTGCTGTAATCTCCGGAACGGGGAAAGACGGCGTTTATCGTGAACGAATGCTTTACATTGTCCTGTTGATGAAGGACTACCGGAAAGGGAAAAGCTCGTTTTACCGCTTACAGGACGAGTTAAAGCAGCATCTGCTGGAGCACTGTGAACTCTCCATCGCGGCGAAGGAGCTGCAGATGGAAGAACCTGTGTTTGTGGAATTGAGCGTAGATGTTTGGGCAGGCGTAATGCGGATGGAGGACAGCTTTGAGATACAGACTATGGCGCGGGAGGCTCTGGAGCAGTACCTGAATCCCATTTCCGGGGAAAACAGCCGGGGCTGGCGCATTGGGGAACTGCCAAGGAAAGCGCAGATCCTGATGAAGCTGAACAGCTTGAAAAGCCGCGCCATCATACAGCAGATTGTTGTGACGGCGAAATACAGCGATGATGACGGGGTGCATGAAATGGATTTGGAGAATATGAAGGTTTCCCCGTTTATGGTGGTTTGCAGCGGCAGACACCAGATTCATATTTCTCCCTTGCAGGAAGTTGAAAAATAGGAGGCACGGGCATGCTGAGTTATCATATGTTACAAAAGCAATCCTTTGAAAACTTAATTCTGGAGGCAAGGAACCAAATCCCGCTCTATTCGGAAGAATGGACAAATTTCAACCCTTCCGAGCCCGCGGAAACAATACTCGAAAACCTGTCCGCCTTTACCATATTACAACAGGAATATATTGACCGTATGCCGGAGGAGGTTCAGGAAAAGCTGTTTGCCATGGCGGGCTTTTTCAGGGAGAAGGGCAGGAGCGCGCGCGTGCTGCTGGAAGCGAAAAACGTGGCGGAGGCCGTGCGTATCCCTGCGGGACAGCGGTTCCGCGTGGGCGACCTGTACTTTGAGACGAATCGTGAGTTCAAACTTTGGGGAAACCGCCTGACTGGGGTTTACGGCAGGGACAAGGAAGGGGTAAAGGATTTTTCGCAGGTTCTGGACGAAGATTATCCCGTGGGCAGTCTTGTCTTTACAGAAACGCCGAAGGCTGGCATGGAACTTTATCTCCTGACGGACGGCATGGGAGAGCCGGGGGAAGAAATCATACTGTATGTACGGCTTGCGGAGGAATACCAGCGCAATACGTTTGTCGGGAAAAACCTTTTTGCGGAGCTGCAATGGCAGCTTTACACGGAAAAAGGCTTTGTGGATATCCGCAGCAAGGACGGCACGGGCAGCTTTCTGACTTCCGGTGAACTGCGTTTCCGTCTGCCGAAGGAGGAGGCGGCGGTCTATGAGGAACTGCCGCAGAAGGGCTATGTTATCCGCGGCATACTCAGGCGCGCGGATTACGATATTCCGCCGAAGTTTGCCCATGTAAGCGGGTTTTTGTTCGAGGTTTGGCAGAAGGAAACGAAAGCAATCTGCCATACATACGGGAAACAGCAGAGCATCGAGCTTTTCAGTGATATTTTGGAGGAGGGCTACGTCCGCATTTTCTGCAAGGAAAACAGGAATGGTGCGTATTACCTGTATGAGCAGGCGCCGCCGGGTGCGGGGAAGGGCAGGTATTACCGACTGGAACGGCTGGATTACGGCATTTACCGCTTTGATTTTGACAGGCAGGCGTTTGGCTTTGCGCCGGGGGATTTCGAGAACGCTGTGAAGCTGGTGGCTTACAGCGGCGAAATGATGCAGCAGTACGCGCTGGGGACGCTTTACGGCTATGATGCACAGGAAATTGCGCTGCCCGCACAGCATATTGTGAAGGACAGCTTTTCCGTGATTGTCATGCGGCAGGACGCGGCAGGTGAAACGGCATATGATTTTGTAAAACCTGCCAGTACACTGCATGTAAACGCGGCGGCTGAAAACAGCAGGCCGGAAAAATTTCGGTACAGCCTTTTGGAAAATGAGGGCATCATGATTATTGAGGATGCCGACGACTGTATAGACAGCCAGATATTTCTGGGCGGCTGTGCGGTTTCGCGCGGAGAAGAAGGAAATATCCGAGCGGGGAGCAGATTCCTGCCCTTGGGCTACGAGAGCGAGGTCATTTTTGAAAACCCTGCGCCGGGTGTAGGCGGCTGTTATCCGGAAAGCGTTGCGGAGGTGCGGCAAAGGCTGATTGCGGATTTAAGAAAGCATTATACCGCTGTGGAGGCAGGGGATTATGAGGAACTGGTGCGGACAACGCCGGAACTTTGCATTCATAAGGTCAAGGCTGTGCGGGATGATGTGAAAAATCAGATTCAGATCGCGGTGAAGCCCGGGAGCAGGGAGCCTTTCCCCAGGCTGAGCGAGATTTACCGGAAGGCGATACGCGAACGGCTGGAAAAGGCGCGGCTGTTGACGGTGAATATCAGCATACAACAGCCGGTATACCTGCCTGTCCATGTACGGGGAACAATCTATGTCAAGCCGCATTATGACGGCAGCAGGGAGCAGATTGAAGCGACGATACGGCGGGCGCTGGATTATATCGGTACGGAGCGGAATTTTGGTGAACGGTTCCATTTTGACGCGCTGTTCCATGAGATTGAAGCGCTGCCCTGTGTGAAATATATATTTGAACTTTCCGCCGCCCCGCAAAGCCTGCTGTATGCGGCGCGGAAGGGGCTGGACATACAGCCGGCAGACAACTGTCTGCTGTATCCCGGGGAAATTGATTTGGAACTGAACACGATGGAATAAGGAGGGAAGGACATGGAAGAATACCGCAAATATTCGATACGGAAAAACAGGTTCCGGCGTTCCTTCCTTTCAGGGTTTGAGATGGAAGGGGAGGAATGCCTGCGCTGCGACGCGGAGAAGTACCGCCGCGTATTCCTCAGCAGCCCGATTGATGGGATCATGGAGGAGGCAGGCTGGGGCAGGCTCCATTTAGAATGGGAGGTATCCCCGGACATGGTCGTCACGGTCTATGCCGCGGCGACGGATATACAGACCTTCTGGCTGGGCGACAGGCAGTTTTCCTGCGGGGAGATTTTTTATGACCCGGAAATACTGCCGGAGCAGAAACGTCAGCTGATGGAGCGCCTTGGGGCAAAAAAAGCTGTCAACCAGCAGGATATCCTGTTGTATGAACTGAAGGGCAGATTCCTGTACCTGATGGTCGATGTGCAGGGGTATGGGGAAGGAAAGATTTCCAGAATCTGGGTGGATAACCTGGGGGATTTATTTATGAATACCTTTCCGGAGGTCTACCGGGAAAAAGGCGGTTTCTTTCACAGGTATTTATCCGTATTTTCTTCGCTTTATCTTGATTTTCAGGAGAAGATAGACCACGTTGCGGAATTGCTGGACATTGACACGGCGCCTGTGGAACTTCTGCCGACGTTCGGCCGCTGGATGGGGCTGGACGTGAGCGGTGATTTCCTCAATGAGGACAGGCTGCGCCTGCTGGTGCGGGAGGCATACCAGCTTAACCGTATCAAGGGGACAAAGGCGGTTTTGCAGCGCGTTTCGGAAATCATATTAGGGGAAAAGGTCATTATTCTGGAAAAAAACGTAATGCGGGAAAATACACAGGCGGAGGACCATCAACTGTATGAAGGGCTGTATGGCGAAGGAACATATGATGTGACAATGCTCATCAGCACCTATGTGCCGGAGCATCAGAAATCGCAGCTTATGTTCCTGCTTAATCAGTTTAAGCCTGTCAGGAGCCGCTTGAAAATACGGTTTCTTGATGCAAAGGGTAATCTGGATGAGCATACCTATATGGATATGAATGCATATGTCTGTGAAGTAGAATCCGGTACGCTGGATGAAAGGCAGGGTATGGATGGGAGCATTCTTCTGCCGGAATAATGGGCGCTGTGGCGCTATTGAGTTTTCTGGGAACGCATGGTATGATTTTAGAGCCATGGCGCGGTTTCAGCAGAAAAACCGGCTTTGTGCGGATAAAATTTCAGGATAGAAAAAGGAGGAAGGAAAATGCAGATTACGGAACAAAGGGAAAACGATACCATTACGATTTCCATAGAGGGACGGGTGGACACCAACACAAGCCCCCAGCTTCAGGAGGCGATTTTGAAGGGCTTTCAGAAGGTGAATCAAATTGTTTTGGATTTTGAAAAATGTGTATATGTGTCCAGTGCAGGCCTGCGTGCCCTGCTGATTGGGCAGAAAACGGCAAATTCCAAAAAAGGGGCAATGAAGCTGGTACATGTGCCGCCAATCCTGATGTCCGTTTTGGAAGTATCCGGCTTTGTGAACATTTTGACAATACAGTAAGCGCGGGGATTGTTTTATTTTGACAGTGGTTTTCCATATGCTTCGCTTTGACGGGGATTACATACGACAGGAAGGATGCCAAAATGAATAAGAAGATGCGGAATTTTGAGGAGAAATGCGGCAGGGCGGCAGAGCTGAGCCATGCCGTACTGCGGGAGATTCTAAAGGATAATGAGGAAACAGAATACGGGAAGAAGAATGGCTTCGGGCGGCTGCAGGACCTCAGGGAATACCGCCGCCTGCCCCTGACGGATTACGCGGATTACGCGGAAAGCATCGAGCGTATGAAACGGGGCGAAAAAAACGTCCTGACGGCATACGATATCAAATATTTCCTGTTGACTTCCGGCAGCAGCGGCGTGCAGAAAAATGTGCCGTTGACGACGCGTGCGCTGGAACAGGGCTGGGATATGGTCTATGAAGCGTCCCTTGCACAAAAGGAGGGCATGGAGCGGGAAATGCACCTGCATACCAGCGTATTCCGGATTGACGAGGAAGACAGGGAAACCCTGCTTTCCTGTGCGTATTTTGCCCATTTCAGGGAGAAGGACAAAACACACTGCGAGAAATACGTCGGCGGGGAAAAGCTGCTTTTTACAAAGGGAATCGGTGACGTTTGCTATGTGAAGCTGTGGCTTGCCCTTTCGGAGCCGAATCTGTATTCCATACAGAGCATCTTCCTGTATGACCTGCTGCTTCTGATGCAGTATTTCAGGGAAAACTGGGAGCGGCTCCTGCGGGATATGGAAGCACGGCATATCCCGGAGGACGTGCCGCTTTCGGCGGAGGTAAGGGAAAACCTGCTCACGGTTGTGACGGAAAAAGCAAGGCTGGCGGAGATACGGCAGGAATGTGAAAAGGGTTTCGCGGGCATCTGCCGCAGGCTGTGGAAACGGCTGGATTTTGCCAGTGGTATCGGCGGGAATGCCTTTGAAGCGCAGGAGCAGCTGATGTGCTGGTTTTTGGGCGATGTGCCGATTCATTATTTTACATATACTTCCACGGAGGCGCTCGTCGGCATTGCTGTGGAAATGGAAAACACAGGTTATGTCTGCATTCCGGACAGCGGCTTTCTGGAGTTCCTGCCTTACGGGGAGGATACGGAAGAAACCAAATGGATTGAAGATGTAGAGGTTGGGAAATGGTACGAGTTAGTGGTGACAAATTTCTCCGGCCTGTACCGCTACCGTTTGGAGGATGTCGTGGAAGTCGTCGGGTTTTACGGGCAGTCGCCTGTCCTGCGTTATCTGTTCCGCAAAAATCTTGCGGTGAACATTGCGGGAGAAAAGACGAACCAGATGATGGTTGCGGGGGTTGTTACAGAAGCTGCGGAAAGATGGCAGGCAAGGCTGGAGGATTACAGCGTATGTATAGACAGGGAAAAACTGCCCTGCCGCTACTGCTTCTTTTTGGAAGGAGAGGCGGAGCCAACCCTGCCGGAGGAAAGGAGCGCGTTTTTGGACAAGGCGCTGCGGCTGCACAATCCGGACTACGACGATTTGAGAAACCTTGGAGAAATTGGCGTTCCCGTCTGCTATTTTGTGCGGGAAGGCGCACACGGGGAATGGAAGGCGGCACAAAAGAAAAAGGGGCACAGCAAGCCGCTGCCGCTTGCAGTAGCGGAAGGCTATGCGGCGTTTATGAAAGAGAGGATACTGCTCGATGGGACAAGAGGATAACAAACTTTTGCAGAATGTATACCGGCGGGCGCTTTTCCCGAATATGGCGGCGATATTGGGCGGTACCATCAATGTATTTGTGGACGGCATACTCGTCGGACAGAAAATGGGGGAAACCGGCATTGCGGCAGTCAACCAGAGCCTTGTGGTCTATCTGCTGCTCTGCACTGCCGGATCACTGTTTGCGGCGGGGGCTTCGGCTGAATCCTCCTATGCGATGGGGCAGAGAGATGTGGAAGCCGGAAAGGAATACTTTTCGCTTGCGATGGAGCTTGCCATTGGCTTTGGCGTTGTCCTGTGCGGGCTGGGACTGTTTTTGACGCCTGCGCTGGCGCGGCTGCTCGGCTCCGATTCGACGGTTGGTTTGATTGAAACCTATATCCGCATCACGCTTTTGGGCGGCATATTCAAGATACTGCTGTATCTCCCTTATTTTTACCTCCGGCTGGAAGGAAAGATGAAACAGTCTGCTTATGCTATGCTGACGATGACGGCGTTGAATATCGCGCTGGATTATGTGTTTTTATTTGTGCTGGAACTGGGCATCGCGGGGGCGGCATGGGCAAGTGTACTAGCAACAGTCGTTGCCTGCATAATGAGCTTTGTTTTTCTGTTCCAAAAAGGCGGAATGTTCCGGTTCCGCCCTGTGCGGGTAGACGGAGGAAAGGTGGGGCGTATCGTGGCAAGCGGCAGCCCGATGGCGGCGAACAATCTTTTTTCGGCGATACGCATTGTGGCGCTCAATGGCATTATGAACCTTGTGGGCGGCAGCAGCATGGTCGCGCTGTTTGCCATTACGAATAATCTGAATGAATTTTCCATCTGTGTGCAGAACGGCGTGCCGCAGACGGGCAGCGCGCTGCTGGGTGTTTGTCACGGGGAATCGGATAATACGATGGTGAAAAAGCTGCTCCGGCTTCAGATACAGACGGGACTGTTGCTTTCCGCGGTGTTTGCGGCAGCGGCTATCGTGTTTCACAGCCAGATCGGCCTGCTGTTTGGCTCCCGTCAGGAAATGGGCTTTGTCATCGGCTGCTGGGCGGTGAGCCTGTTGCCCGCAACATGCAATAATATTATGAGTTATTACTATTACGCGATACGCCGCGCGGGGCTTTCCAACCTCATTACCGTGCTGAGGGTCTGCGTTGCCACGGTGGCGGTGGCATGGTTCCTGCATGGTTTCGGTGCCGGCATCTGGCTGTTTTACCCGCTGGGGGAAGCAGTGTCGGCTGCCGTCTGGATAGGATACGGTATCTGGAGTGCGAAAAAGCAGAAAAAGAGCTTGTATTTTCTGGATAGCTTCGAGGGCAGCAGCCTGCGCTTTACAGTGGGGTGCAGTACGGAACAGATTTGCAGCATCAGCGCGGGAGTTTCGGATTTCTGCGATGAGATTGGGCTGACGCCCCAGCAGTCCATGACGCTGAGCCTTGCTCTGGAAGAACTGCTCATCATCACGGCAGAAAAGACGATGAAGAATGTCGGGACGATGGACGTACGCGTATTGCAGAGGGAGGACGGCGCGCTGCTGCGCATCCGTTCCGAGGGTGCGCCCTATAATCCGCTGGAACATGCGTCGGAAAACATCGACTTTATGGGAGTGCAGATGATTATGAACATGGCAACGCGTACGGAATACCAGAGCACGCTGGGACTGAATACGCTGATTGTTGAGATATGACGAGGGGGGGAGAAAAGGACATGAAAAAGAGGAAATCTCTGGCGGCAAAGTTTGTCATAGGGTTTGTTATAATGGGGATACTCATTTGCACAGCTGTGACAGGTATTGGTTATTTCCATTATAAAAATTATATACAGGAGCAGTATAACGAAAGGGCCTATCAGGTGGCGAGGGTATTCCACGAATATATGACGGAAAGAGAGATTGAGGAATATATCCATATGGCGGAGGATTACGCGGCGGGCGAAGCGACGAATGTGGACGCGACGGTGCTCCGGCATACAGCTTCTTACCGCAGGCATGAAAGGCTGATTTACTCCCTGAGGGAGCAGATGGATGTAAATGATGTTTTTATGGCATATATCGACCAGGATATCGTAAATTCCTACGATGGGAACAGGGATAACTGGCAACCCCTGACATATATTCTGGACAGCTATGTAAAGCCTGACCTGAAATTCAAATTTGGGGAGAGGGGCAATTTCAACCCTATGTATATCGGGGAATTGCAGGAAATGTTTGTGACGGGCCAGCCTGTGGATAATTATTTCATATCCTCAAGTGATTTCGGCTACAATATCTCCGCACTTTACCCATTGACGGTGGACGGGAAGGTAAAGGGTTTAATCTGCGTGGAGGTGCCGATGAAGGCACTGCAAAGCGTGCTGCATGAATACATCGTGTATTCCGTCGGCGCAACGGTCTGCTGCATCGGGCTGGTGCTTGCAGTTTATATGGTGTACCTGTACCGGAGAATGGTTTCGCCCATCAACCTCATTGCGCATGAGGCAGGCAGCTTTTTGGAAAATAATACGGAAATTTCCGAACGTCTGGGTACGGTTTCCACAGGCGATGAGATACAGACGCTGAGCGAAACGGTGCTGCAAATGGAAATCGGCATCAAGGAATATATCGCCAACCTGACAAGGGTGACAGCGGAAAAGGAGCGCATTGGCGCGGAGCTGAATGTCGCGAAACAGATTCAGGCGGATATGCTGCCAAGCATATTCCCGGCGTTTCCCGAACGTAAAGAGTTCGATATTTTTGCGAGCATGGAGCCCGCGAAGGAGGTCGGCGGTGATTTTTACGATTTCTTCCTTGTAGATGACGACCATCTTGCTTTTCTTATCGCGGACGTTTCAGGGAAGGGCGTTCCGGCGGCGCTGTTCATGGTTATTACGAAAACGCTGCTGAACAACCACGCAATGGTGGGGGAAAGCCTTTCCGAGATATTTGAGCGGGTGAACAACCAGCTTTGCGAAAATAATAAAGAAGGAATGTTTGTAACGGCATGGATGGGGCTTTTGGAGATTTCGACAGGAAAACTTACCTATGTGAACGCGGGGCATAACCCGCCGCTGGTGAAGGGCGCGGACGCTGTGTTCCGTTATCTCCAGTGCCGCCCGGGCTTCGTGCTGGCGGGCATGGAGGATATGATGTATCAGGAGGGCGAAGTGCAGCTTGAAAAGGGCAGCAGCATCTATCTGTATACGGATGGCGTGACAGAGTCCATTAATGAGAAGGAAGAACTGTACGGGGAAGACCGCCTGGATATCGTGCTGAACCGGCATAAGGAGGACGGACCGGATAAGATACTGGAAGCGGTTAAGGAAAGCATGGATGAGTTTGTAGGCGAGGCGGAGCAGTTTGACGACATTACCATGCTTTGCCTGACTTACCGAGGATAAAAGGAGGCGGGCGCATTGACAGAATTGACACTGGCGGCAAAAACGGAAAATCTGGATGAGGTACTGGGTTTTGTCAATGAACAGTTGGAGGCGCAGGGGTGCTCCATGCGGGCGCAGCTGGAATTGGACATTGCCATCGAGGAGCTGTTCGTAAATATTGCCAATTATGCGTACAAGCCGGAGGAAGGCTCCGTGACGATACAGGTGGAGTTCAAAGGGGATATGGTTTCCGTCATATTCATTGACGGCGGCACGCCCTATAACCCATGGGAGCGAGAGGACCCGGATATTACGCTTTCCGCGGAGGATAGGCAGATTGGCGGGCTTGGCGTATACATGGTGAAAAAAAGTATGAACCATGTGGACTATATCCATCAGGACGGCAAAAATATCCTGACGATACAGAAGCAGTTCCAGGAGGAATAGGAGGGAGAATATGGCTAAGAAATTCCATCCGCAGGACGCGGAGCGGGAAGCGAACGAAATTGCGTTCCGCTTTCAGGACAGCAATGATGTAATGGCGGACATGGGCAGGGCTTATCATGTGGATTTTTCCAATATCAATATCCATACAGACAGCGCGGCGGACAGCAAGGTAAAAGCGGCGGGGAAAGACGCGCTGGCAAAAGGGAATGACCTCTTTTTCGGGAAAGGGATACTGGAAAGCGGCGACCCTGCAGGGAAAGGGCTTCTGGCGCATGAACTGGCGCATACCATGCAGCAGGGCGCGGCAGGCGGCGGGGAAGCGGCTGTGAGCGAAATGGCGCCTATGGGCGCGGAGCAGGGAGGCTTACTCGACTGGTTCAGGAAGGTCTTTTCGAAAAAACCAAAGACCAACGCCATGGGCATCATAGAGGGCAGCGGGCACAAAATGACAGACGAGGCATCTATGAACTACATGAACGCGATGCGGGCGCAGGAGGCGGAATTTACCGCCAACAGCAGGAATGCCGCGCTGGCACCTGCCCTGCACCAGAATACGGGGGAAGCGCTGCCGGCAGAAATGCGGCAAAGGATGGCAGGGTTTGCCACGGCATCGGTAGGGAAGGCCAACAGCGACCTGGCGGCAAGCATAGCCCGCGGGGATTTAGAAGCAATGCAGCTTTCCAGCGCGTACCAGGGCTTTGGGCACAGGAGCACATCTACGGAAATCGGCAAGTTTGACAGTGATTTGCGGGCGCAGCATGTGTTTAACGGCTCTCTGGATTCCTATCAGGATTATATCCGTGCGAGGGCGGGCAACAGGCAGGAGAATTTTGCCAGCCTGATGGCAGGATCCACACAGTACAGGGGCGGGACAGGCGTACAGACCATAAGCCAGGGCATTGCGGGCGGCGCGGGCGACCTGCTTTCCATTATCGGCAGCTACCTGACGGATGACAAAGGGCTGGATTATATCCAGAGCATGATAGACCAGGTGAAGGATGCGGATATTTTCAAGGGCGGTACGGTCGACCCGATGAACTATATTATGACAACGATTTTGACGGGCGAGGGCATTCGCGGCGTAGGCTCCATGAAGCAGGCAATCGCGGGAATGGAGCTGGACGATGAAAGGGCGACGCAGGCGGGTGATTTCGCGGCGAAATCCATGAAGAACCTGATGGCACTGCCGGTTATAGAGCGGCAGACACAGGCACAGCGGGACGCCCTGCCGGATGATGTGAAGCCGTTGTTTGAGCAGTATATGCTTTTGCAGCAGGAAATCAGGGATAGGCTGGCGGCAAGGGCAGCAGGATAACATAGGCGGGAAGTGGTAAAATGAAGCGTTTGGCGGCGATGGGGGCATACCGGCTTTCCCTGTATTTGAAGGAAGAAGGAAAAACAGAAATTCTGGCGGCATACCCGTGTCTGCTCTCCGCAGAGGTTACGCGGGGGGAGCTTGCGGGGCTGGAAACGGCATACATGGAAAGCCTTGCGGTCGAAAGCGGCGGCATTGGGCGGCTGTTCCAACTGCTTTCCCCTTATGACGAGGCAGGACGGCTGGCATGGTGTGCACTGGAACTTGCCCTGCTGTACTATATGGACGGGCAGTCTGCCGCAGCGTTTGAGGCAGCCCACACAGGCGGCAGAGATGGTGCGTCCATAGGCATGGCGGCAAAGCTGTTATATGGCAGCGCGGCTGTTCTGGAACAGTTTGAGATGTTACGGGAGGGCTTTACGCGCTGTGAATTGCTTTTACAGGCGGAGTATCCGCCGAAACACATTGCGGATACGACGCTCCGTGCGGACGACAGGCTGGTGCAGTGGCTTGCAGATGAAGACAGCCTGCTTTCCCATCCGCTGATATGGGACGGTGCATTGAATGGAGAATCACATTCCACCATTTGGGAAGAAAAACATCAGGAAGCCATTGCGGAGCTGCGCGGAAGTGCGGCGGCGTTTCCAGAGGAAACCTCCGTTGTGGTATTCAGCGGCATGGCAAACAGCGGCAGACGGTTTCTGGCAAGGCAGACGGCGAGGGCGTTAGGGAAACGGCTCCTGATGGTGGATATGGGCTTTTTTGGTTCTATGGAGCAGCTCCTGCCGCAATGGCGGCGGATATTGCGGGAGGTTCTGCTCCAGCCCGTTCTCATCTGCGTGACAGGTGTGGGAAAACGTCCCTCATGGGAGAGCATGGTGCGTATTCTGGCAGATGAATACCAGGCGGCAGTAAAAAAGGCATGGGAAGCGGGGATACAGGATATTCCTGCCATCCGCCCCCTCTTTTTTGCGGCGGCGGATGATGTGAAGCTGGTTCCGCTGCTGCGGCAGACAACAGTGCAGAAACGCCTGCCGATACCGGGGCTGGCGGAGCGGGCAGCGCTGTGGGATTTTTTTGCGGAAAAATACCTGAATACGCCGCTGCCTTCACAGGAACTGGCGGTCAAGATGAAGCTGCATGTTGGAGATATCGAGAAAATTGTAAAGCGGCTGGCCTGCCGCCCGAAGGATATGTCTCTGGAAAGCAGGGAAATTTTCCGCTACTGCTACGAACTGCTGGACGATGGGCGGTATGACAGCATCAAGCGCGTGGAAACAAGCTATACATTTGACGATTTGAAGCTGGAAGAATCCCAGAAACGTATCATTCGGGATATCTGCGCACAGGTGGAACAGCGCAAAAAGGTGATGAGCGACTGGAATCTGCAAAGCCGCTATTCCTATGGGACTTCGGTAAGCGCGCTGTTCAGCGGCCCTCCCGGAACGGGCAAGACCATGGCGGTACACGTGATGGCGGGGATTTTAGGGCTGGAAATGTTTAAGGTTGACCTTTCACAGATTGTGGATAAATACATAGGGGAAACGGAAAAACGGCTGGACGAGGTATTCCGCAGGGCGGAGCAGAGCAATATGATCCTGTTTTTCGACGAGGCAGACGCTATCATCGGCAAGCGCAGCGAAACGAAGGAAGCAAAGGATAAATACGCCAATACGGAGGTCGCTTATCTTTTGCAGAGGATGGAGGAATATGACGGCATCGTGATTCTGGCGACGAATTACAGCCAGAATATTGACGCGGCGTTTATGCGGAGGATTCGTTTTACTGTGCATTTCCCTCTGCCGGACGAGGCACGCCGCAAGGAAATCTGGCATTCTGCTTTTGCGGAGGAAACGCCCCGCGGGACTCTGGATTATGAATATCTGGCGCGGCAGTTTGAATTCAGCGGCGGACAGATTAAAAACGTGGTCTGGAACGCATGCTTTTTTGCGGCAGGAGAAGGAGCATCTGTGGAAATGCGGCATATTATGCGGGCGATACAGATGGAACTGAAGAAGGATAAAAAGGTCTCTTTCCAGGAGGCTCTGGGAGAGTATGCAAGATTGATTTATTAACGCATAAAAATGTGAAATGATATGTTTATTTTTTGCTGTATTCTACTGGCAGAACGCAGTTTTGTCAGATAAAATTCAAGGCCTGGCCCTTTTTCAAAGGGTTTGCGGAGGCTGGGGGGCGTTGAACGTCCGGCAGCGTTCGTATAACGCCGGCCGGAACGGAGTGTAGACAAAGCCTTTACGGTTTTTATGAAAGGATGGTTGATATGGCTGACTATTTTAGAATTACGGAAGGAACCCTGCATTGGTTTCTGCCTTTGCTGCCCCAAAGCGAAGTGGACGCACTGAAAAATATGCCGGATGATGTATTTGCCATTGGCGCATCCTGCGAGAAATGCGCCTGTGGGATTCTTGTGTTCAAGGGTGGGGAAATCGTGGATATCCGGTATATTGCAGTGGCAGAAAAGTACCGCCGGCAGGGCGTTGCAACGGGAATGATTGATTTCCTCTGCCGCCATATGTGGGAATCCGCTACGCCTGTTACCTGTACATTCGCTGCGCAGGATAGGCTGGATCCGATGTATAGCCTGTTTAACAGTATGTGGAATTTCTCCATTGGGCAGGAGGAGGGCTTTTCCTGCCGTATCCCGCTGTCCGCCCTGGCGGAAAGCAAAACGCTTGCGCCGCTGAAGAAGAGGAGCACAGCACATCCCTCCTTTTTCTCTTTGACTCCGCTGGAACAGAAAAACTTTTTCCAGCAGATGCATGAACTTGGAAACATTTACCTGAATGAAATAAAGGAGGAACAGTATAAAAAAGACCTCTGCCTCTGCGAAACGGATAAATCGGACGTAAAGGCGGCCATTTTTGTGACACAGGAGGAGGCGCCGGATATGGAGCTGGTGTTCGCATGGTGTGCGCAGGGCTGGCAGAAAACACTGATTGAGCTGCTGGCTCAGGCAGGCGCGCAGATTCTGGCAGGCGCGGAGGGCTTCCTTTCCATCGCGGCGGTCACGCCGTCTTCTGCGGCAATTGTGGAGAAGCTTCTGCCGGAGCGGGAACTGCTGGGCAATTATTACCGTGCTGTTTGGGATATGGAGCTGTAAAAGGAGGGGATTGGAATGAATATGATGAACCAGAGCCATGAGGAAATCAACAAGACGATGCGCATTTTGGAAGCGGAGCGCGAAGGGTATTTGGATGACATGGTGTATGAGTCCCGTGTGGCGCTTGAACGGCAGCATGACATAGAAAATATGCGCAGGGAGATGGAATGGGCCGAACGGTTTGAGGGCTTGAACCTGCCGCAGGAAAACCAGATAGAGGAGCCCGCACCTCCCGTTGTGGCGGAAAGCCGGAAAGAGCGGAAAAAGCGGGAGGAACGGGAAAAGGCAAGCGCAATGGCAACGGAACAGGCAAACCGTGAGGCTGCCATGGTAGCAGGGCGTTCAGCCAGGCGCATTGCTATTTCAGTGAATGGGAATATGAGCAGTGAAGACCTGCGACAGGAACGGGAAGTGTGCGAGGAAAAGCTGAAAACAACCAGGCTGATTGAAAAATCAAGGCTTCTGGATGCGGGCGATGATGCTTCAGAAGATGAAAAGCTTCAAATCCGCTGGGAGGAGGAGGACGAGAGGGCGAAAATCCTTAGGGATTACGCGCGTATACTGCCAATCGGCTCGGAAGAACGGGCAGAAGCGATGAAAAGGAAGGAGGCGCAGGAGCTGAGAGCCGACAAGCTGCGCAGGCAGCTGAAGGTGATGCGGATTGCCGACAGAAGAGAACGGGAAAGGGAAGAAAAAACGCTTGCCCGCCATGCAAAGTTTGATGCGATGAAAGCTGTTTTCCGCAAAGAAAACCCGCTTTCCCATGAAGATTCGACGTATATCATCCGTGGACTGGGGGAGCAGGGGGGAGATATGCACCTGATCAACATCGGGCGGGCGTTTTTCGGCGGCACAAAGCCGATGTACATATTTGAAGACCGCAACGCACCGATACTGGATGATTTTGGCGAGGTCCAGGGCTATCAACAGTACCTGTATAAGGAAGCGATAAACTGCTTAGGCTTTGACAAGCCGCAAGGCGCGCTTGTAACAACGGCGGCGGCAAAACTTCAGGATAAAATCTGCGGGCCGTATTCCATTCCAGCTTATACCGCGGAGCAGGATGGCAGGGTGATTGGCTCTTTCCAGAAGATGATAGACTCTTTGTCGATGGAAACGGACCTTTTTCAATGGCAGGCAAACCCGCAGGCGAATCCTCCGCTTGAAAAAAACGTTACAGATGAGATACTACGGGAGCATACGCTGGACTGGCTGCTCTGCAATTTTGACACGAAAGGGGAAAATTTCCTGATGCGCAGGGAGGACGGGCATCTCTGCTCCATCGATAAAGAGGCGTCCTTCAGCAAGCTCAAGGATGGGGGCGCGGCGCATATGAGTACGGATTATAAGCCGCATTCCAACGATACGATTTATAATACGATATTCCGGGAATATGCGGCAGGGCGGCAGGAGCTGGACCTTTCTACCGTAACCGCGCAGATTCTGAAGGCGGAACAGATTACGGATGAAGAATATCTCTGGACGTTCGATGCAATGCTGGCGCAGAAATATGGCAGAAGGAGCGCGCGGAACAGGGACCGTCAGGCGGCGGAGGATGCAATCCTTGCAAGAAAGATAAATCTGCGGGCTGAATATCGGGTGTTTTTTACGGACCTTGTCAACAGGCGCCATCAGGCATTGATGGAAACCAAAGGGCAGAGAGAGGAAGCTATCAGGGAAAGGCTGGCAAAGCAAGAAATTGAAAACGAAGAAGCGAATAGAGAATTACAGCTCATAAATGACAGATACGGGATTTTGGATGATACCGCCAAATTTTTGAATCCACAAACGGGGCAGTTCCGCTTTGCGGATGAGTAAGGTGGATAGATGGATATGAAAAGAAATCCAATTCTCTCCCTGAAAGGGGGCAGGCCGGGGAACCTTGAAGGTTCTCCGGTTTTTGTACCTGGGAGAACAACAACTGTACGGTTAGGCGGACGTTATTTACCACAGAAAGGCTCTCACTGTTACCAGTGAATGCCGGGTAACGTCTACCGGAAAGCCTTTTTACCAGTTCTATGATTTTCAGCCACGCACGGCCTTTTTCGTTGTAAACAAATTTGAACGTGTCTTTGACTTCGCCTGTGTGTTTTATCACTTTGAACAATGAAATGCTGCCCTTGTTCGTTCTGAGTGGTGCAAAAAGCGGTTCATTATTCAATCTTCTTCTTGAAAACAATGATAGGGGAGGATAGAAGCGCAGATATAACTTGCAAAAAAATAACAGACAACAAAAATTGCCGTCTGTATAAAGGATTCATTTTTTCATTTATTCATTAAGGCACTAGCCAGCTGCTATCAGGTTTTGCGATTAATCGGGCATTGTTATATGCCATTTCCATCGTCAGGCAGGTATGCCCTTGGTAGTATCCGTCCATTTTAGTCAATACCAGCGTAAGGTCAGGTTTTTCTTCTTTACTGAAATAAAGTGGAATCAACAATTGGATTTTTCCGTTAAAATATTGGGGGACCGCTAATTTATAATTTGCAATTACCTTTTTGATATCTGTGTCTATCGTTCCTTTCAAATAGTTGATTGGTCTGTTTGCGGCTAATATAAGTTCCGGCAATCGCTGCTTATTATTTTCGTCTTCTAAAATATGTTTATATTGTACATTGACAGGGCAATGCCAATCGAATACGAGAAGTGACGGGTCTGAAAAATAATCTGCTCGTTCTGGGAAATCCGAGATGCCTAATGCGCCGAGTTCATAGCTTGTAAGAAAACCCTTGAAAGTCCAATTCGCATAGTAATCATTACTTGCTTCCGCATAAACATAAATGTCTTCATAATAGGGGGTAAACAGTCCTGTGTTAAATATGCAATACTTATCGTTAATAAATACTTTAGCTTCTCTTTGTAATTTGACAAATGTGTATTTCATATAGTTTTTCAGTATTCCAAAATCGTTCCTTCCTTCAAAGCTCCATTGTTCAGGAAGAGCCAGTTCTGCAAGTTCTTCCATTCGTTTATTATAATCACCCCATGCCATAAAGTTATAAAGTTCTTCCATGTAGCAATGATTCCTCCCTGTAGTTATTTGAATTTAATTATATACAATTTATAGGGTTTGTGTAAATCGTTTGAGAAAAAAATCTGCATATGTTTTCTGCCCAAATATGACAGGAAACCTGTAAAAAAGCGCAAAAATCATAGCTGTATATAACAGATAAGGAAACTCATTTACCGGGAAGCCTCCTGTTTTCTGGTTTTGCAATTAAATGTGCATTATCATAAGCCATATCAAAATTTTGATAAATACTATGAAATCGGAAAAATCCAGCCAGGAATATATTATGTAATATTTTGCTGTTTCTTGACTTCCAATCAGCAGGCTGTTAGCGGGCGATGTTCATAAAAGAGGAAACCACTCGGTATGCCTGCAAAAAGCTCATTGCCTGCCGAAAAATCTGACTGTGCAATCTGCACGTATCTTATTTACGGATAAGTTCTAAAAAATCTGCAATAAAAAATGGATGGTTTTCCTTCTGCCTGCCGTGTAGGGTAACGGCAGACGGATGCGAAAAACACTGAATTTTGTCTTTAAGTCGGAAAAAGAAATAAAGAGGAAATTTTGTGTTTGACTTGTGGACATATGATTGCAAAATATAAACAGCGCGGAAAAGCTGGATAAAACAGGGAAGAAAGAGAGAACATTGATAAAAAAATATCAAACATATATCCTTTAGTGGCATAACAACTACAAAAAAGTACAAGATATATGTAGGAGTTTTGCAATATTGTTAAAAAAAACTTTTGTCGAAATCTGTTCAAAATAGGGAGAAAATAATGTTTTACCGTTATTTACAGATAACATTTTAAGACAGATACCGTCCTGTTATAGAGTACATTTGTGCATTAAAATGGATACATACAAATGATAAAAAGAGCATAGAAACTGGACTTTAAGGAGGGGATTGCATGAAAACTGCTGAATTTCAAAAGATAATGAATGGCTGGGATATATGGCTGTGCGTTATCATAATGATTTCTATTGTTGTATTGCAGTCTGTCTTTTTTATGCGTGCGGCAGTAAAGGAATCTAAGGCTATCGGCATTACGCCGGAGGCAAGGAAGGCGGCAATCCGTTCCGCCTGCATTACCGCTATTGGCCCGTCCTTATCCCCTGTCATTATTATGCTTGCCATGAGCACAATATTGGGAACGCCGTATACATGGTTTGTGCTGAACAATGTAGGCGCAGCGCGGACGGAACTTGCGGCGGCGACATTGGGCGCGAATATCGCAGGGGTCGAGATCATGAATGAAAACATAGGTATAAAAGCCTGGACATATGGTATGTGGGCTGGGATTCTGAACAGCACAGGCTGGCTGGCTTTCGTATTCCTGTTCAACCATAAAATGGAGGGCATGGTAAACGGACTTTATTCCAGATATGACCCGAAGTGGATCAAATCGCTTCTGGCAGGCGCAACGCTGGGGCTTTTCGCTTACCTGCTGGGCAATAATCTGGTCAATAAACCGTCAGCAAATTATATGGCGGCGGTGGTTGCGGCAGCATGCGGCCTGTTCTTAGGAACAGTTTTGAAAAAATATCAAAAGCTGCAGGAGATTTCCCTTGGCTTGTCAATGCTGGTGGGAATGTTTTTCACACAGGCTTTCTTCGGATAGGAGGCCGGAAGGATTTATTTTCAGGGTTATTTCAGAGGAGGAATGAAGTATGAATTTTCAGGCAATTATCAACAGTCCGGGAATATGGATCGTATCGGCGTTCCTTGTTATCATCTCGGTATCGCAGGCAGTCGTATTTATGCGTGCCGCACTGAAAGAAGCGACAGAATGTGGCATTAATAAGGAAAAGAAAGCGGCGGCAATCCGTTCCGCCTGCATCACAGCCATTGGGCCTTCCCTTTCGCCGGTCATTACGCTGCTTTCACTGGTGGCTGTCGTAGGTGCGCCGACGACATGGATGCGCCTTTGCGACGTAGGCGCAGCAAGAACGGAACTTGGTGTTATCTCCCTGACGTCCGGTATGCTGGGCGTTGAGGCAGGCACAGAAGCATTCGGTATGCAGGCGTGGACATACGGTCTTTGGGGCATGGCGTTGAATAACTTTGGCTGGCTGTTTGTTGTTTTCATACTGGGCCATAGAATGAGCGGTGTTGTAGAAAAAATGAACTCCAAATATGACCCCGCGTGGATTAAAAAGCTGATGGCAGGCGCGACGGTAGGTCTGTTCGCTTATCTGCTGGGCAACCAGATTCAGACATTGGCGACACCGAAGCTGATGCCTGCGGCAATTGCGGCGGTGGTTATGATTGTCCTTGGTACTGCGCTGAAAAAATACCAGAGGCTTCAGGAACTTTCGCTCGGCATTGCGATGCTGATCGGTATGTTTGTGACGCAGGCGGTTTTAGGAGCTTAAGACAATATTGAGAGGTGAGCAGATATGTATGATAAGAAGTTAATCAAAATCGGCAGAATTTCCATGGGCTTGGCAATCATCGCAAATTTCCTTCCCGCTGTTTATGTGGGTCTGCGTTACGGTGAGATGCCCGGGCTTTCCACCATACTCCAGATTTGGGGTCTTGTAGCGGCGACATATGGCATCAGCTGGATTATCCAGCCTATCGCATATTATCCGACGCTGGGTGCGCCCGGTTCTTACATCGGCTGGCTGGCAGGTTCCGTTGGTGATATCCGTATGCCTGCGGCTTCTATGGCGCAGAAGATGGCGGGCACGGAAGAAGGCACACATGCTCATGAGGTTGTTGGCACGATTGGCACATGCTGTTCCGTATTCGTATCAGCGTCTATGATTACGCTGTTTACGATTATCGGTTCGCAGGTTATTCCCCTCCTGCCGCCGTTCGTAACAAGCTCCTTCTCCTATATCCTTCCAGCGTTGTTTGGCGCGATTTATGTGGATATTGCGAGAAAAGATTTGCGGACAGGCGTCTGCACCATTATTGGCGCGCTGATCATTCTGAAAGGCGGCGGCATGCTGGGCATCCCCGGCGGCGTGCTGACTCTGGGTGTTGTACTGGCGGGTATCCTGATTACAAGAGGCTTCTTCGTAGCGGATAAAAACAAAAAAGCGGCTTAAATAGTTTTGGATAATAGAAAGAAAGGACGTGTACTTTTATGTTTGATGTAAAGATTATAAACGGTACGATTTTGGACGGCACTGGGAAATTCAGGTACAAAGGCGACGTAGGCATCGAAGGCGATAAGATCACCGCAATCGGCGATTTGAGCGCGGCAGAGGCGAAAAAGACCATCGACGCGGCAGGAAAATTCGTTGCACCCGGCTTCATTGATTTCCATACCCATTCTGACCTGTCTTTGGTGTATGATAAATTCACAAGGAGCCGTATCTATACGGGCGTTACCATGGACGTTGTTGCAAACTGCGGTATTGGGGTTGCGCCTATCCGTGAGGAACGCAAGAAAGAGCTGATCGACTATTTGGGCACCAGAATCATCGGCACGATTCCTGCGCCTCTGGAACTGCACTGGAATACTATGCAGGAATATTTCGATTACCTGGACGAGCATACTCCCGCAGTTAACGTAGTGGCATATGTGGCGCAGGGGCCTGTGCGTATTGATGAAATGGGTTTCTCCAAAGAGGCGGCAACACCAGAGCAGCTGGAAAACATGAAAGCCGAGGTTAGAAAGGCAATGGAGGCGGGCTGTGTTGCGATGTCCTCTGGTCTGGTATATCTGCCCGGCGCATATACACAGAAAGAGGAAATGGCGGAACTGGCTAAAGAGCTGAAGCCGTATAACGGTTATTACATTTCCCATATCCGCAACGAGGGTGATGAGGAGATGGAAGCGCTGGATGAAGCAATCTGGATTGCACGGACAGCCGATGTGCCCCTGCATGTTTCCCACCTGAAAGTAATGGGACATCATAACTTTGGCAGCATTGATAAAGTGTTTGAGAAACTGGATGAGGCGGAGGCTTCCGGCATGGAAGTACGTTTCGACTGTTATCCTTATACGGCCGGCATGACATCTCTGGGGGCACTGCTCCCGCCCTGGGCGTTTGAGGGCGGCGTGGAAGCCCTTGTGGAGCGACTGAAAGTGCAGGAAAACAGGGACAGGATCAGGAACGAACTGACAACAGGCATTCCTGGCTGGCAGTGCTTCTACCTGATGGCCGGAGGCTGGGACGGCGTAGTCATTGCTTCCGTTATGACAGAAGCAAATAAATATACAGAAGGCAAGACAGTCGCCGAAGTTGCGAAGATGAATAACGAGGACGCATTTGATACATTCTTCCGTCTGCTGATTGAAGAAAAGAGCAAGGTGCAGGTTGTTGTACATACGCAGGGCGAGGAAGATACGGACAAGGTTGTCGTACACCCGAAAACCTGTTTCGGCTCTGACAGCATGGACCTTTCCATGGAGGGCCTGCTTTCCATCGGCAAACCGCATCCCCGTGCGTTTGGTACATTCGGGCGTATTTTCTCTTACTATGTCCGTGAAAAAGGCATGCTGACATTCGAGGACGCTGTACGTAAGATGACTTCCCTTCCTGCAAAATACCTGGGTATCTCTGCGGACAGAGGCATGCTGAAAGAGGGTTACTTTGCGGATGTCGTTGTATTCGATCCCGAAAAAATTGCGGATAAGGCGACATATGAAGACCCGAAGCAGTATACTGTTGGCGTGGAGTATGTACTGGTAAATGGTCAGGTTGCTCTGGCGGAGGGGAAACAGACGGACATCTGCGCAGGGCGCGTTATAAAAAATCCCTGCACAGCAGGAAAAAAAGCATAAGCTCTGAATAAAAACTGAAAGGGTTTGCATATTTTACACAAGAAAACCGCCTTGGCGGAGAAAGATACCGAAGACAAAAGCTGGAACCCCTCTGGGCTGGAAAAATGAATATATGGAAGAATGGCCTTTCTGGAAAGAGAGGTCATTTTTTCAAAAATTGTTTATAATGAAATACAAAATGCAGCGTTGCGTTTGTACGGAAGGGTGAGGCAAAGAGGGATATCCCTCTTTCTTGTGTATCTGTTAGATACACAAGAATAGTGCCCTGACTGACACGAAAGGGGAGAAAAGCATGAAAATACTATTTGTTGGGCCGAAAATAATAACAGAAAAGATTGAAAAGATCAGCAAGGACAATTTTCCTGCATTAGAAACGGATTCTATCAAATATAAGCATTATACCAACGCGCTTGAACTGATTGAAAACTACCCGGAAAAAGTTGACGCGATATTGTTCGGAGGAAAAACACCATTCAAGCTCTATGAGAAGAAAGCGAAGAATAAAATATTGTGTGACTATATCCCCCGCCATGATACGACGCTTTACCGTGCGATGTTTGAAGCGGTTTATGTGCGGAAATATGATGTTAGCAGCCTGAGCATTGATACCTATGATGAAAAAATAACCAAGCGGCTGTTTAACGAAGCCAGTATCGGGTATCAGGAAGGGCGGATGTATTTCGCGGAGCAGCTGTATCTGGATGCGGATTATGTAGAGTATGTGCTGAACTTCCATAGGGAGAATTACGAGAAAAACCATGTGAGCTGCTGCATGACAGGGCTGGAACAGGTGTATTACACGCTGCTCCAGGAAAGTGTGCCCGTTGTGTTATGTGTGCCTTCGGAAGATACGATTCGCCAGTGCCTGAATAACCTTCAGATGCGGATACGGGCGCAGAAAAACAGCGAAAACCAAATTGTAGTGATTGCGGTAAAAATGGACATGCCTTCGGAGTATTCCCTGATGAAGGACGATGAATATGCCTATCTTTCCCAGCGGCTGAAAATATTGGACAGGCTGTACCATTTCAACAGCCGCATAGAAGGGGTGCTGGTGGAGCAGGGACGCAGTGAATTTATGATTTTTACAACGAAAAAAGTCATTGAAACGGAAACGGACAATTATAAAGATATTTATCTGCTGGATGTTTTGCGGGACGTATCCGTCATCAATACCTATATTGGCATTGGTTACGGCGCGACCGCAAACGATTCTAAATTCAACGCTTATGAAGGTATCAAAATTGCCCAACGGCACGGCGGACAGGTGGCGTATGTTGTTTTGGAAGGCGGCGATGTAATCGGACCTGTCGGCGCATCACAGAATGGGAAAAAGAAGGAAAATTTTGAAGAAAAGTTCTACCAGATAGCACGGGAAAGCAGCCTGAGCGTGAACACAGTTTATAAAATATTCAGTAATATCACCAAGGACGGAAAAACGGAATATACGTCCAAAGAATTGGCGGGAATCTGCGGGGTCAGCGTGCGGACAATGGACAGGATTGTGCTGAAGCTCTGTGATTCGGGCTATTGTGAAGTCATCAGCGAAAAACTTATGAGTAAATACGGTCGGCCGAGCCGTATCCTGCGGTTCAAGCCGTTTTTATTTTTCTAGGCCGGTGCATGGAAAAGGAGGGGATTTCCCCTCCTTGCTGCTATACAGCAAACGTATATCTGACGTACTCTTGTCCGGGGTTCCCATATTGATAAAAGAGGATCCCATAGGTTTTTTACACCTCTCTTTTCAAAAGCGTTTCCGCTTTTTCCAGCCTGCATCCTGCCGTATGCCGGCTTTTTCTTTTGTGCCTGAAACAAAACAAAGACAGCCGCCGCAGGCGGAAGGAAAGAAGCGAAAAGCTGGCACAGGAACAGAAGATTTCTGTGGAACAGCAACAGGGCCGGGAATAATCCAAGCAGATTTGGAAAAAATAGGAAGGCAGGAAAGGAGGGACGCCTATTTGAGAATGGGGATCGATAGAAAAAACAAGCTCACGTTTTTGTGGCTGACAGAGGAAGAAAACACTGACAGGATATGGAAAGAAAATGTACTTGCGCAAGCTGGAGCGTTGGCGGAAAAAGGAAGCAGGGCAGTTGTTTTCATATCGGGGCACAAGGATTTGTTTCCTCTGATGGAAGGCCTGGTTAAGCATAATGCCGGAATGCTGAAATGACCATGCTGGACGAAGGCCCCTCCAAGGCACATGTTGACACCGAGGGGGCTTCGCCCAATGGCAAAGGAAAATGCCCGGGAGCATTGGAAAAATATTCCGATTCCGTTGTAAGGAAGGGGATGGTATACTGAAACGAGAGGGGTGAGGATATGACGGAAACCTATGATATTGCGGGCTACTGCCGCATTTCTGTGGACGATGAGCTAGACCGCGACAACACTTCCATAGAGAACCAAAAGGCGATTATTGCAGATTTTGTCAGCCGGAAATTCCCGCAGAGCGCACTGACGTTTTACGAAGACCGCGACCGCTCCGGTTATACCTTTGAGCAGAGGGAGGGTTATCAGGCGATGCGGCCCATGCTCATGCGCCATCAATATGACATTCTTGTTGTGAAAGATTTCTCCCGCTTTTCCCGCCGCAACAGCCGCGGGCTGGTGGAATTGGAGGATTTGCGTGATCAGGGCGTGCGCATCATTTCCATCGGGGATAATATTGACTACCCGACCTATGATGACTGGACGGCGATACAGTTCCGTTTCCTGATAAATGAAATGCCGGTTACCGACGCAAGCAAAAAGGTCAAATCTGTCATCAAAAGACGGCAGAGCGATGGAAAATGGATCTGTGCCGTCCCTTACGGTTATGTTATCACAAATACCAAAACGATGGCGTTTGAAGTTGAACCATCGGCGGCAGAGGTGGTGAAAATGATATATGACCTTTATATCGGCGGCTGGGGCTACAAAAAAATTGCCAATCACCTGACAGACTTAAATATCCCAACGCCCCGCATGGCGGAAAAGCTGCGGCGGGAGGTAAACGGTGAAGAAACGAAGCTGCGGGTAAAGAAAGAATGGAGCATTGCAACGGTGCAGGGCATTTTGGAAAATGACTTTTATATCGGTACGCTCCGCCAGGGCAAATATACCCGCAAAAAGATAAACGGCGGGGACAGGAAAACAGACGAAGGCGAACACATCGTATTTGAAAAGCATCACGAGCCGATTTTGGATACGCGCATCTTTGCTATGGCACAGGAACAGCGGCGGAAGCGTACAAAGTCCAATTACCGGGGACAGAAAAAATATGACAACATCTATTCCGGTTATCTTTACTGTGGGGACTGCGGCAGTCCGATGTTTTCCATGAGCAGGGACGACCTGAAGCCTGCTTATGTCTGTGGAGGCTATCACAGGCGCGGGCGGAAAGCCTGTTCAAGCCACCACACGCGGGTGGACATGTTGGACAATATCCTGAAAGAGTATATCCGGCAAATAAAGGAAAATTCCGCCGATATGCTGGAACGGCTGAACGAATCCGTTAAAGCGGAGACTGCCGCACAGAAAAAAGAGGAAGAAGTGGCATCGAGCCTGCAAAAACAGCTTGATTTTGCATATGAGGAACTGAAAGCCACGAAACGCCAGTGCATCAGGGACATCATGAAGCATCCGGAGAGGGAGGAGCTTCTTGAACAGACATATGACGAAATGGAAGCGGAATTGGAGGATAAAATCAGTTCGCTGAAAGCCCAGATGACGCTGAACGCAAACAGGGCTGGAGCAGTGGAACGTCTGAACAAAATCAGCCGCACAGCGGCGGAGGTCTTTGATGGGATACTGAGGAAAGAGAAACTGGATAAAACAGACTTGGATTTTCTGATTGAGCGGATTACAGTTTATGAAAACCGGATTGAGGTGGAACTGAAAGCCGATATCGGGGCAATATTGCAGGCAGGAAATTTCGGGGAGCAGGAAAAAAACGGGCTGGAGCAGAAAATTATCCACCAGGAGCGCAATCAGCGGGACAAGCCCTATACTGTCAACGTTGTCAGTGGGGGCGACCCGTTGGAGATTTTCACAGACAGGGAAGGGGAAATCATACTGAAGAAATATTCCCCGATAGGGGAACTGGGGGCATTTGCGAAGGAATACGCAGAATCTCTGGCGCAGACGGCAGGACATATCACCTGCATTGTGGACAAAGACCAGATTATCGCGGTTTCCGGCGGGGGAAAGAAAGAATTTTTTGAAAAGCACATCAGTCCGGAGATGGAGAGTTGTATCAACCGCCGTACTGCGTTGATTGCGGACAGGAATGACGACAACTTTGTCCCTGTTTTGGAGGACGACATTTCCGAAAGTTATAACCACCAGTTGATTGTACCCATCATTGCAGAAGGGGATGCTATGGGGGCAATCGTGTTCCTTTCCAAGGACAAAAAGATGGGGGAAGTCGAGGGGAAGCTGGCACAGACAGCGGCTGGTTTTTTGGGGAAACAGATGGAGCAGTAAGAGAAAAATGTAAAAACGGTGAAAGTCTGGATTTATAAGGCTTTCACCGTTTTTGTCTGTGTTTCAGGAAAACAGTTCAGGCAGAATCCCCAACAGGATATATACAACGCAGAGCAGCAGTGTGGATGGTGTAAAAAAGCGCGCTTTCGGGAGCGTGCCCTTCTCAGCCAAAGGCGTTGCAGACTCTGCGGGCAGTGGATTGACCTTAAAAAACAGGTACAGCAATCCAGCAAGAACGGGCAAAGACAGCAGCGCAAAAATGCTTACATAGATGAAAAGTATCGTTGCGGGCGGGGAAACTGCGGCGGAAGTTTCTGTTCCGGCGGAAAATATTCCGATGACCGTTTCAGCATTGATTAAAAAATGCGGTATCATGGAAGAAAAAATAGAGCCGGTCCGCTGCACAAGTACGCAGAACAGCGCGCCCACACAGAACGCGTAAAGGAACTGCTGAGGGCTCAGATGGAGCATGGCAAACAAAAAACCTGTTGCAAGTGAGGCTTTGAGCGTCCCGAAGGAGCGGTAGCCGGAAAGCACGATGCCACGCATGACGAGTTCCTCAAACACGGCAGGCAGCACCGCGATTGTAAACAGCATGGGGAGAAAGCTGGACGAATAAATTGCACCGGAAGAAGCCTCAACGGGATTCGGAAAAAACAGCTGTGAAAAGTAGGAAAAAAACGCCATCAGAGGTTTAACGGCAAAGCTCAGCAATACTACCAATATCAGGTTTTTCCAGCCTAAAGGCTTCAGGCGGAGGGTTTCCCGCAGGGATTTTTTTGTGAACAGGAAATAAAAACAGATAGGCGGCAGAAACGCCAGCACGTAGTCCAGCATGGACTGTTCCGCATAGGAGAGAGAATAAAAAGGAGGGAAGAACGCCAGCCCCAAAGTTACCCCTATAAAATAAAGAAAAAAAAGCAATGCAAAACGGTTGGTCTGTCTGGTTTCCAGCATGATAAAACCTCCTTATGATGCAGAATTTCATACCCTGATAAAGAAAAAAACCTTGAAATATCAAGGTTTTCAGAAGCTACTGGGGGGACTCGAACCCCCGACCTATTGATTACGAATCAATTGCTCTACCAACTGAGCCACAGTAGCATGCTCTCAAGCACGTTTTTTATTATATCATCCTTTTTTGGAAAAAGCAAGCAGAAAAATACAAACAAACAAAAAAATTTTCCGATAGCAAATTCCCTTAGATGGTGTCTACACAAAGTGAATGGGTTGTAATAAAATGGAAGTATCTTAAAGGACAGGAGAGAAAAAGATGGATGCTTCCTGTCACCGACACGACATAAGTGACAAAGTATGGG
>ERZ777306.1425-NODE-1425-length-37579-cov-6.644148_pt1 | contig 37579 bp, 27 predicted proteins | sample MGYA00374966_ERZ777306 | MGnify/ENA primary metagenome ERZ777306 (study PRJEB29329, sample SAMN06343882) | mouse gut metagenome | isolation source: Mouse cecum | place: Austria: Vienna | collected 2014-11-15 ... | reverse complement strand
CACGCAGCCCCCCCACAACTCCACTCCGTCCTCGCAACCCACGCGGCCCCCCAACTCTTCCCTCCACCCTACAACTCCACCCCCGTGGCGGAACTGGGGGACTATTTCCGCCACTCGGGCCAGCCCGCGCCCCCTCCGTGCGCGCAGCGGCGGAACTAGGGGGCTATTCCCGCCAAACACACTCGACTCTCCCTATCTCGTCCTCGCGACCCACGCAACTCCCACAACCCCTCCTGCGCCAACCCCACGACCCCACGGCCCACCTGCCCAAACCCACAACCCCATAGCCCCGCCTCCCAACTTGCACCCTCCCACAGACCCCCACTAGCGCCAAACCTCGGCTCCATCTCACAACCAGACCCACAATCCCAAGCCCCACGCATCCCCACCCCCGCGGCGGAACTAGGGGGCTATTCCCGCCAAAGCCCCGGCGCCGGCGGCAAAACCCGCTCGAATTCGGAGGCCTCCTGGCAAAATCGCCCAAAATTCCGAGCCCCGTCGCCCTCCTGGCGGAACTAGGGGGCTATTCACGCCACTCTGCCCGGACAAGTGGGGTTGTCCGGGCAGAATCGGGCAAAGTCGGGGCGGCGGGGCGGGCGCGGGCGTGCTGCCGGCAGGTTGTGGCGCAGGCCTGCCCGGACAAGCGGGGTTATCCGGGCAGAAGGGCACCGCAAGGCCCTCTTTGCCCGCATCGCGACCGGACAAGTGGGGTTGTCCGACCAAACGCAAACGCTCCTTGGCTCTTGGCGAGGATAAAGGCGCTTGCAAAGGACAATTTGTCCGAACAAGTAAGGTTATCCGGGCAGAAAGACAGCGTGGGGCCCTTCCGGCTGCACCCTGCCCGAACAAGCGGGGTTATCCGGTCAGAAGCGGGCGAAGTCGGGGCTGCAGGGCGGACGCGAGCAGGGTGCGGGCGAGTGCTGGCAGGCTGTGGCGCAGGCCTGCCCGGACAAGCGGGGTTATCCGGGCAGAAGGGCACCGCAAGGCCCTCTTTGCCCGCATCGCGACCGGACAAGCGGGGTTGTCCGGGCAGAGGGGACGGCCTCGCGGGGTGGCTCTAGCCGCGGCCTTGGCGCACGGCGTCGTCGGGATGGATGGTCATCGACTGGAACCGGTTCTCCATGTAGCCGTCGTCGAAATCCTTCGCATAGAACTGCTGGATGGGAGTGGTCACCTGGTCGCCGGACAGGCGCTCGTACCAGCAATCCAGCGCCTGCAGCGTCATAACGCAATCTACCAGCATCAACGCGGCACACGCAGCCGTTACGCCGTAGCGCCAATTCCAGGGAATGAGGTTGATCAGCCGCAGCATCACCGGCAGCAGCAGCTTGATCCACACCACGCCCAAAAGCCCCCACATGGCCATGAACAACCCGCACGTGCGGCCGCCAATAGATAGCCACATGCCAGTGTAATCCCAGGCTACCGCGCCAAACGCGTACTGCATAAACCAGCTGGTGAAGTACTCGAACGCGCCGCCGATGACGGCCGACACGAAAAAGATGACAATGAGATTGGACTTATGGAAGCGGTTGAGGAACACCGTCATCAGCACGCCGCCGCAGCCGTAAATGGGCGAGAACGGCCCGAACAGCAGGCCGGCGCGATCTTGGTAGCCGCCGAACACGATGAAGTGGAAGATGGTCTCGATAATGAGGCCCAAGATGCTGCACACCACGAAAATCCAGAACAGGTTGTAGAAGTTCAGGGTGATGTAGCCCTTGCCGGACGCGTCCAATCCCAGCGTGCCGGCCTCGGCGGCTTGGCGGTTTTCCTGGTCGCGCAGGTGGCGATGCAGCCGGCGCTCCTGGGCAAGGGAGGGGTCCAGGTAGGTTTGCAGCGCCACCATCAGCACCAATAACCCCAGGTAGCCCAGCAGAATCCAGTTCATGCCGCTGAGCATGATGGTGCACAGCACGCCCGCCAGAAGCAGCACGAACAGGATGTTGGTGGTAATGGCGGCCAGGCGCCGGCGGTTGCGCAGCAGGCGGATGCCGAACAGCAGGAAGGTGACCACCAGCAGCACGCGCACCACCATCTGGATGATGATCACCACGATGGAAGAAAGCCCGTAAGCGTCCAGGCCGCCGGTGGTGTAATAGTGCACGGTGGCCACGATGGATTCCGCCACCGCCGCGCCGCTGACGGCGGCTGCAATGATGCACAGGATGCCGAAAACCTTCATCCATAGGGGCAGCTTCTGCTTGTCTACCGGGCTGTGCAGCGTTTGGCTGAAGGCATCCACGTCGCGCCTCAGGGATTCGCCGTCTTCCTGCAGCCGCTGTGCTACCCACTGGAGGTCTTCCTTGGGATGGGACACATCGTGGGCCATTGCCTCGGCGTCTTGCTTCACCCGGGCCGCCGCCTTCGCCGCCTGGGCCTGTATGTCCTGCGGCCACTCGGCGGGATGCGATGCCACCTCGGCCGCCTCGTGCAGGGCGCTTTTCTGGCGCTGCACCATTTCGTCCCATTGACGGCGGTCCACGTCCAGCTCTTGGCCGGAAGCCGCCACCCCGGTTTCCCACTGCCGGCGAATGTCCGCCCCTACCTGGGCGATGTCTTCGCCGGCCGCCTGCGCCGCATGGGCGATGGCCTCCCCCGGGCGGGCCTCACCTTTGGCGGCAGGCCGGCCCTCCGCTTGGGGCACAACCACCACCGAGGGCGCGGCCTCTCCCGCCTTGCCGGGCTCCGGCGCCTCCCCCTTGGCCTTCGCAACGCCCGCCTGCGCCGCATGGGCCACGCCCTCGCCGGCCGCCTGCGCCGCATGGGCTATGGCCTCGTTCGCGGCTTTGCCCACAGCCTTCGGCGCGGCGCCGTTTTTCGGAGTGTCAGTTGGCGTGGTTTCTTTTTTCTTGCTCATGGCGGCTCTCCCCGTGCAGCGCTGGTACTTCTACGGTAGAAGATACGCATTGGCGAGAAACCGCCACCCCGCAGGGCAAACCCGTCAATCGCCCGTGAGCAAAACGTGGCCTACCTGGGCGCATTAGAGGCGCGCCTCTGGAAAACATGACATTATCCCCGTCCCCTGTCATGGGGGCGGGCTTTCGAGTTACTCCTCTACGCGAATGAGGGAGGGAGGCCCTTGCAGCACGTCGTCCAGGCCGGCGATCTCCTCGATTACCGCCTTGATGTCGCTCTCCTTCGCAACATGGGTGACGTACACCACATCCACCGTGCTTTCCTTCTTGGAATGCTGCACCACCGAATGCACGCTCACGTTGTGCTGGGCGAAGATGCCGGCCATGGCTGCCAGCACCCCCAGCTTGTCGCTGACGGTGAAGCGGATGTAGTACTTCATTTGCAGTTCGTCCACCGGCAAAATGGGCAACTGGTCGGTGCAGGTGCAACCCACCAGCGGGCCCACCCCCTGCTGCACGTGGCGCGCCACTTCCAGCACGTCGCCCATAACCGCGCTGGCGGCCGGGCCGCTGCCAGCGCCTGCGCCGAAGAACATGGTTTCACCCACGGCGTCGCCCACCACGTAGATGGCGTTGTACACACCGTTTACGGTGGCCAGCTGATGAGTGGCGGGAATCATGGTGGGGTGCACGCGCACGTCGATGCCCTTGGGGGTGCGGTGCGCGATGGCCAGCAGCTTCACCACATAGCCCATGCCGCGGGCCGCCTCCAGGTCTACCGGGGAAATTTGGCTGATGCCAGAGGTGTACACATCGGCCAAAGTGACGCGGGAGTTGAAGGCGATGGAGGCCAGGATGGCGATCTTGGCGGCGGCGTCGAAGCCCTCCACATCGGCGGTGGGATCGGCCTCGGCAAAGCCGTTGGCCTGGGCTTCCTTCAGCGCGTCCTCATAGCCCATGCCGTTGTCGGCCATGCGGGTGAGCATGTAGTTGGTGGTGCCGTTCACGATGCCCATTACGGTACCGATTTCGTTGGCGATCAGCGAATGCTTCAGCGGATCGATGATGGGGATGCCGCCGCCCACGCTGGCCTCGAATGCCACTTCCTTACCGGCTGCGGCTGCGGTGTCCAGCACCTCTTGCCCGTGAGTGGCCATCAGCGCTTTGTTGGCGGTCACCACGTTCTTGCCGGCGGCCAGCGCCTCCAGCACTACGTTGCGGGCCACGGTGGTGCCGCCAATCAGCTCCACCACGATGTCGATTTTCGGGTCGTTCACGATGTCGCGGTAATCCGGCGTGAAGATGTCGGCCACGTTATGGGCCGCCGCTTGCTCGGGGTTGCGCGAACACACGCGCACCAGCTCCACGTCAACGCCCAGGTGGCGCTGGAAATCTTGTTTGTGCTTTTGCAGAATATCGATGCAGCCACCGCCCACGGTGCCGGTGCCCACCAAACCAATCTTCACAGTCATATTGCATCCTTAATCGAGAGAGCCGCGCGCCCTGCTGGCCCGCACCTTGCCGCCGTATCCCTTGCTTGCCGCGGCTTGGTTCGCCGCCCACCTTGGCCGGGACGCCCGCTGGGCCGCCGCCTTGGCGAGGCCGCCAGCCGTGCCGCTCGCCTCAACCGGTCGCTGGCCGTGCCGTCGCCTTGGCGGAGCCGCCGCCTTGGCGGAGCCGCCATCTGCAACGGCCGCCTCAACCGGCCCCGCCTCTGCGCGACCACACATGCAGCCACATTTCGCCTCGGCATTTTCGTAATTGCGAAATTATACAGGCCCCGTGCGTCAACGTGCCTCCCCTATCCGCCAGTGGACATTGCGCCAGACGCTGCACCTATCCGTCAGCAGATGCCATGCCCCTGCACTTGCTGCCGTTAGGTGCCTGATACAAAACCCCCGCAACTCCGGCAGGCACAAGATGCCCGCCGCACTCTGCTTGCCGCACAAAACCGTCGATTTTGTACGCTGCAATCTCCCTAGCGCACAAAACTGACGGTTTTGTGCGGAATCCTGCGCAAAATCGCTCGATTTGTACGCTAAGCCGGCCCTGAGCTGACTGCCACCTTACATTTCCCCAGTTCAGACGTTGGATAAAAATGCAGCGGCGTTTGAGCATCCGCTAACAAGCCAATAAGCCGTACAAGAGCGTCAGTTTTGTGCATAAAAGACGCTCCACTGCATAAAACTGACGGTTTTGTACGAGCGATGCGAGCGCATGGGCGGCTGAAGAGGTGACGCGCGCAACGCGGGCGAGGCGGGACGGTGCAGGCGCGCGGACATGCGCGCGACACGGGCGACACGGGCGCTCGGGCGACCGGGGGGGATGACGCGCACAACGCTGGCGATGGGGGCCAACGCGCGCAACGCGGGACGGTGCAAGGGGCGGCGCGGGATGCGATGTGAGCACGTGAGCAATTGGGGGCTAATGCGGGCGCTCGGGCGACAAGGGCGACGCAGGCGGTGTGTCGGCACGGGCAGCCACGGGGCACGCAACTTCGCCAGCACGTCAACCCCGACGGTTCCGGCCGGCAAAAGCGCTTGGAAACGGTGACGCGCCGCCCCCCCCCTTCGCGCGGCTCCGCCCGCACCCTCTTCGCGCCGCACCGGCCCATCGCGCGGGCGGCGCAGGCATCCCTTCGCGCCGCGCCGGCCCTTGCGCAGCCCCTTCGCCAGAACAAAATAGCGGGGCCGCCCTCCCGGACGACCCCGCTTCTGCCCTCTATTTGCAGCGCCGCGCCCCTACGCCAGGCCCAGCCACAACATGAACTTCGGCACGTAACCCATGATGAAAATCACCACGATCAGCGCCGGCAGCCCGTAAGTAAGCCACACCCGCGACCACCGCGGGAACGGGGCGCCGGCACCAGTATCGGCCTCCTTCAGGAAGTTCTTCCAGCCCCAACCCTTCCGCGACAGGCAAAACACCACGTAAAGCAGGCTACCCAGCGGCAGCATATTGTTGCTCACAATGAAGTCCTCGATGCTCTGGATGTCGCCGATGCCCGGCACAGTGACGCCGGCCAACACGTTAAAGCCCAGCGCGCAGGGCAGGCTGAGCACGGTTATCAGCGCGCCGGTGCGCAGGATGGCGGTACGGCGGTCCAAGTTCCAGCGCTCCATGGTGAAGGTGATGATGTTCTCGAACACCGCGATGATGGTGGACAGCGCGGCAAAGCTCATGAACACAAAGAACAGTGTGCCCCACAGCTGCCCCAGCGGCATTTGCTCGAATACGTTGGGCAGCGTGACGAACACCAGCGCCGGGCCCTGGTCGGGCGCCACGGCGAAGGCGAAGCACGCGGGGAAGATGATGAAACCGGCCAGGATGGCCACCATGGTGTCGAGGCCGCAGATGCGCAGCGCTTCGCCGGTGAGCGAGTGCTTTTTGCCGATGCGGCTGCCGAACACCTCCATGGCGGAAATGCCCAGCGACAGCGTAAAGAACGCCTGGCCCATGGCGGCGTACACCGCGTCGCCGAAGCCGGCCCAGCCGCCCTCGAACATCTTGCCGAAGTCGGGCACCAGGTAAAACTCCAGGCCGGCGGCGGCGCCGGGCAGCGTAACCGAGCGCACCACCAGGACGCCCATCACCACTAGCAGGGCCACCATCATCACCTTGGTCACCCGCTCCACGCCCTTCTGCAGGCCAAACGAGCACACCGCGAAACCAATGAGGATAACCACCAGCATCCAGCCGATCATCTCGCCGGGGTTCGCCAGCATGGCGCCGAACACGCCGGCCACACCGTCGGGGTCTAGCCCCACGAAGGTGCCGGTGGCCATCTTCGCCATGTAGGCCAGCATCCAGCCGCACACGGTGGTGTAGAACATCATCAGCAGCATGCAGCCGATGTAGGCCCACCAACTGAACCAATGCCAGCGGCGCGACGGCTGCAGAATGTCGAAGGCAAGGGCGGCCGAGCGCTGGCTGGCGCGGCCCACGGCGAATTCCATCACCATCACCGGCAGGCCCAGGATAACCAGGAACACCAGGTACATGAGGATGAATGCCGCGCCGCCGTACTCGCCGGCGATGTAGGGGAAGCGCCACACGTTGCCCAGGCCAATGGCGCAACCGGCGCTGATAAGAATGAAGCCCAAGCGGCTGGCGAAGTGCTCGCGCGGTACCGCCGCCTTTGCCGGGAAGTTCTCAGCGCCTTCCGCGAGGCCGCTCGCGCCTTCTGCGGCCCCTGCGGCCCCTGCGCCTTCCGCCAGCATTTCATTGTCGCTCATGGCTATCCCCTGTTCGCCGGTGTCTTGAACAAAATTGCGGATGCCATTGTAGCCAAACCGCGGCACGTGGCGGCGAGGGGTCCGAAAACGGCCCCAACCCCCGCCCGAGCGCGGTGAAAGCGAAGGAAGGCGAGGGTGTATCGGGGGATTCGCGCGCCGAAGGGCGCTGGGGACAAACGCCTTCGCATGCGCGGCATGCTAAAAGCGCGCCCCCGGCCGAAAGAGCGCGGGGGCGCGTCGCGGGGGTGCGGGGCGCGCGGGGGGGGGGCGGGGCTACGTCACGCCCGGCAGCCCGGCAGCCCAGCGGGCCGGCAGCCTTCGCCCTACAGGTCGCGGGCGTAGAGATCGGCGTAGGTTTCGCGGCGGGTGACCACGCGGGCCTGCCCGTCCTTCACGAACACCACCGCCGGGCGCGGCTGGCCGTTGTAGTTGCTGGCCATGGTCATGTTGTAGGCGCCGGTGCCGAACACGCACACGATGTCGCCCAGCTCAGCCGGCTGCAGGCTGCCGTCAATCACCACGGCGTCGCCACTTTCGCAATGCTTGCCGCACAGGGTGACAATCTCGGTGCGGGGCTGGTCGGCCTTGTTGGCAATCACCGGCTCGTACTCGGCGTGGTACAGGGCGGTGCGGATATTGTCGCTCATGCCGCCGTCCACCGCCACGTACTTGCGGATGCCCGGCAGCGTTTTCAGGATTCCCACCGTGTACAACGTCACGCCGGCGTTGGCCACCAGGCTGCGGCCCGGCTCCACCAAAAGCCGCGGCAGCGGCAGCCCGTGCTGGCCGCAGAAATCCTTCACTGCCGCAGTGGTCACTTCGGCGAAATCGGCGATGGAAGAGGGCTCGTGATCGGCGGTGTAGGCGATGCCAAGGCCGCCGCCCAGGTCGAGTTCTCCCAGCGTAACGCCGTAGCCGTCGCGGATGCGGGCCATGAAGTCCACCATCACGGCTGCCGCCTCGCGGAACGAGTGCAGCGCGAAAATCTGCGACCCGATGTGGCAATGCAGCCCCACCAGCCGCACGCCCGGCGCCGCCAGCACATCGGCCACGCATTTGTAGGCGAAGTCCTCGCGCATGGTAAAGCCGAACTTGGAGTCCTCGCAACCGGTGCGAATGTACTCGTGGGTGTCCGCCTCCACGCCGGGGGTGATGCGCATGTACACGTCCTGCACAATGCCCAGCCGCTGCGCGATTTCCGACACGCGGGCCAGCTCAAGGCGGCTGTCCAGCACAATACGCCCCACGCCGGCGCTCATGGCTTCTTCCAGCTCCTGCGGCGTTTTGTTGTTGCCGTGCATGAACACCCGCGCCGTGGGGAAGTCCACCGCCCGGGCGCAGGCCAGCTCACCGCCGCCCGACACGTCCAGGCACAGCCCCTCGGCGTTGGCCAGCCGCAGCACTTCCTTGTTCAGAAACGCCTTCGAGGCGTAAATGATGTCGGAGCTGGGGTAGCGCTTGGCGAATTCGTCGCGATAGGCCTCCATGCGGCTGCGCAGATCGGTCTCGTCGAACACGTACAGTGCGGTGCCCTGGGTGCGGGCCAGCTGCACCATGTCAACGCCGCCGATGAGCAGATGGCCGTCGCGCACCTCGGCGGTGGCGGGCAGCACGGCGCCCAGCTGGTCGGCGGTGCGGTTGTCGGCTTTTTTGGTGAGGTCAGATGCCGGGAGGGACATGGCATTTCCTTTCGTTTCCGTGAAGTTGGGCCATAGTAGCAAGACTTGTGTTTCCAACAAGAAAACTGGCGAAAACAGCCGGATTTTTGCGAAATCCACGGCGCCAGCGGCCCGACAGTCCGCGCTCACCGTCTCGGCCCGCGCTAGGCGCCCACGGCCCAAGGTCCCGCGGCCACAGCCTCGGACGCGCCCGCCCAGCGCCGGGTGCCAGCGGCTCGCGCCCACACCGGGCGCCCGCGGCTCGCGCCCGCGGCTCGCGCCCACGGCCCCGCGTGCCTCGTCCCTGGCCTTAGCTCGGCCGGCATGCCCGCTGCAGCCCGCGGGCCCCGCGTTTCTGCACGCCCCCGCTCCTGCAGCCGGCCCAGCATCCAAACTCCAAACCCCCATGACCCAGCCTCCAAGAGTGCCTTTTGCCACATCCTCGTTTTTTCTGCAGCCGCTGCCACGAAAACGAGGATATGGCAAAAATCCGAGCGAAAAACTGCCATATCCCCTTGTTTTGTGCGAATCCTGCACCAAAAACGAGGATGTGGCAAAAACAGGGCCCCAAAATTGCCATATCCTCGAAAACGTGACGCGGGCCGTCAAAAAAACGAGGATGTGGCAATTTTGAGGGTGGAAATAGGAGCCAGCGCGCCCTTCGCCAAACAGCTTTATCATGAGGGGGCGAAATCATTTCCCCGCGAGAATAGAGGTTGCAATGGCAAAGACCGAACCTTCCGTGGACCAGTGGCTGCGCGAGGCCAAAACCAGCTCGGCGGCCGCGCAGTGCGGCATGTTCCTCACCCACAACGGCGTGGTGCGCATCACTCCCAAAAAGGAGGTGCGCGAAGGCGTGGAGGGCCTGGGGCAGGTGCAGGCGGTGGAGTTTTCCTACGACGCCGAGGGACTGGCCGCCGCCGAGGCCGAGGCGCTCACGTGGCCCGGCGTGTACTACGTGCGCACGTGGCTGAACGAAGGCCGTTGCGAAGTGGGCGACTCGCTGATGTACGTGCTGATCGGCGCCGATATTCGCCCCAACTGCATCGATGCACTGCAGAAGCTAGTGGGCAAAATCAAGAACGAGCTAGTGGTGGAGAAAGAAATCTTCGCTTAGCCGTGCGCGCGGCTTGCATTCGGCCCTGCGCGTAACCCTGCGCAAGGCCGCGTGAAAGCGCCTCCAGCTGGGGCAAAACCGCGCCGTGCCCGTGCTAGAATCGTGGGCGCGGCGCTTCGCCACTCGGGCGGCTTCCAAGAAGGGAGACGCCTATGGAGGCAGAAACTGTTACAGCGATATGCAATATCTTCTTGGTGCTGATTGGCTTTTTGGGCCTTTACGCCATCAAGAGGGAGTGACGAACAGCGAGGTTAGCCAAGGAAAAACCCCGCTCAGTTTGCAGGCCGATGCGGGGTTAACCAAATAAACAACGCTGCCCGAGTGACCGGGGCGCCGTTCGCTTTGCATTATAGCACCGAGAAAGACGGACAACTACCCATGAATGAAACCGACATCATCGCCCCCGCCAGCCACCCCTACCGGGCGGTTTGCTTCGATTTGGACGGCACGCTGCTGCCCATGGATTTGGACGCGTTCCTGAGCAGCTACTACCAGGCGCTGGGAAAGTTCGCGGCCGAGCGCGGCTTCAACTCCGCCGCCGTGCTGCGCGGGGTGGACGCCGGGGTGCGCGCCATGCTCGCCCACGACGACGGAACCACAAATCACACAGCCTTCTGGACCGCCTTCCGCAATGCTGTGGACGGCGAAACCGGCGATACCGACACCGATTGGGAGGGCATCTTCAACCAGTTCTACGAGGAGGATTTCGGAAAGCTGGGGGCCTCGACGGTGCCCAATCCGGCGGCGGACAGCGCCGTGGCCACGCTGCTGGCGAAGGGGTATCCGCTGGTGCTGACCACCATGCCGCTGTTCCCGCCGCGCGCGGTGGAGTGGCGCCTGCGCTGGGCCGGCGTTGACTCGGCCGCCTTCCGGCGTATGACGGTGTACACCAACTCCACCTCGGTAAAGCCCAAGCTGGCCTATTACCAGGAGAACCTGGATGCGCTAGGGCTGGCCGGCGAAGAGGTGTTGATGGTGGGCAACAACACCGTGGAAGACCTGGCGTTCATGCAGCTGGGAGCCGATGGCTTCCTGGTTACCGACTGTCTGCTGAACCCCAACGAAATGGACGTGAACGAGGTGCGCCACGGCACGCTGGAGCAATTCGCCCAATGGGTGGAAACGCTTCCCACCTGCAAAAACCCCGCCACCAGCATTCAGCCGTAACGCTCTTCGTTCCGAAAGCCGCCCTTCTTTGGCGCCCAGGCAGAGATAGAATCTCTGCCCCACGAACAACGGAGCCGACAGGGGGACGCCCCTGACACGCCCCAACACGCAAAAAGAAAGAGCCCCGAAGGGCTCTTTCTTTTCATAACATCGATGCTCGCGAGAGCAGCGATACGCCTAGATCATTTCCAGGGTGAAGTCCTCTTCGCCGTTGAACACCTTCATGGCCTGGGCCACAGTGTAGTCGGCCAGGGTGATGGCGGAGATGGCCTTGGTCAGGCGCACGGCCTCGTCCAGCGAGCGCTGGTGGATGTTGCGGCCAGTAGCGTTACCGCAGGCACCGCCCACGTGGATCTGGTCGTACAGCTGAGTGAGGAAGGTGTTGGCGTCCACGGTGGAGCCGCCCGCGCAAACCAGGCCAGTGCGGCCAGCGGCCATAGAGGCCACCTTCAGGGCCTCGGCCGGGGTGCGGCTGTCTTCGGGCTTCGGCGGGTTCACCTTCACGAAGTCGGCACCCAGGCACAGGGCCACGCCAGCGGCACCGGCAATCAGGTCCGGGTCCTTCTCGGCGGTCACAGCCTTGCCGCGGGGGTAAATCCACAGCACCACCAGCAGGCCGTTGGCATGAGCCTGGGCGATCAGCTCGCCGGCTTCGGCCATCATGGTGGACTCATACTCGCTGCCCAGGTAGATGGTGTAGCCCAGGCCCACGATGTTCACGCCGGCATCGCGCATAGCCAGCACGGCATCAAGGTCGGTCAGCTGCGGCGAATAGGGATCGTCCTGCTTCACGCCCACCAGGTTGGTTTTGGAGTTCATCTTGATCAGGTAGTTGATCTCGGGGTAATCGTTGGCGTAAGCCGCCACCAAGCCGCGCTGACCAGCCACAACGCCACACACGCCGTTCTTGCCAATCTCAAACAGGTGCTGCGGGTCGGCGTCGGCGATGTCGATGCCCTCACCGTAGAAGTCCTTGTTCAGGTGCTCCACCTTCTGGTCGCAGGCGAACAGCATCAGGCGCCCCGTCTCGCGGGTGGCCTTCATATAGTTAGTGATGTACTCGTCGCGCATCTCGGGCAACACATCGGCGGGAACGCGCACTTCTTCACGAGTGATCTTGGGCATATTGGTCCTCTAATCTCTGGCATCGTCGCCTCCCGGCGACTTTCTCCAACAATTTCGGAAACGCAGCGGAGCCACGTTTCGCGCAAGTGAAACCATGATATCGGGTTTCAACGCTGCTGGCTCAAGTGTATAGGTTTTGGCGAAAAACCCCTCATATTTCAGCGAGATTCCAGAAGTTGCTGCGGGCGGAACGCCGAGCCCCTGCGTGCGGCGGACGGCTTGCCTGCCGCGGAGCCATCGCGCATCACCCCGCGCCCGTGGCGGGATTAGGCGGCTAGTTCCGCCACGGCCGCGGGCGGCGGCTTGCGTCCCGGCTAGGGCAGGCGTGGCTAGCCGCGGTCGAAGAGCTTGCGGCTTTCGCGGGCGAACTGGCCGCGAGTGCCCACCAGCAACACCGCCAGCAGCAGCAACGCCAAAACCGCACTGACCACGGCCGGCCACGGCCACGCCGCCTGGCCGAACGCCACCAGCAGCAGCGGCACACCGCCCAGCACGATGTCCATGATCAGGTACTTGGCATAGCCCTCGATAAACCGGCTGCGGAAAATGGCCAGCAGCACGCCATTGGCCAAAAGCGCCACGATGCACAACAAGGGCACGATGAACGTGGAAACCACAGGCGCGCGGGTGGCGAAGTAAACCAGCAGCGCCATGGCAAGCAGCACGAAGAAATAGCGCTCCACCATGCGCAGCCCGCTGGTGGCGTGGACCAGGATATTGCGCAGGAACAGGTAATTCACCAGCAGTACGCCCACAATGGCCACCGCCTCGGGGATTGTGACCAGGCCCACCGCAAGAAGCAGCAGCGCCACCAGGCACAACACCGCCGTAATGGTGCCCACTAAACCGCCCACGTGGAAAGCCTGGCGCACGGGGGGCACATCGGGGAAGGGATCAGGGCTGGGGGTGCCTGAGAGGGGCGAACCGCACAGGGGGCAGCGGCGCAGCTGACCCTCCACGTCGATGTGGCAGGAATCACAACGCAACATCGGGCGCCCCCTCTCCCGCGGCGGCCTTGGGGGCAAGAGCAGCAGCCGAGGCCGAGCCCTGGACGGAGGCCGGCGAAGAGCGTTGGCGGAAATAGGGGCCTAGTTCCGCCACGGGGGCGGGAGAGCTCGGAATTTCGGGGGCTTTTGCCTCAGGGTGCTCGGAATTTTGGGGCTTTTTGCCACCGGGGCCGTGAGCCTGGCGGAAATAGGGGCCTAGTTCCGCCACGGGGGCGGGAGCAGGGGCGACAGTGGTGCCGAGGGCAGGGGCGACGGCGGAGGCGGGGGCGGCAGTCGCGACAGGGGCGGGGGCGGCGGCAGCAGTCGCAGCAGAAGCGGCGCCGGGGGCGGGGCAATCGAGCTGCGGGACGGCCATGGCCTCTTCCCAGGTTTGATGGCGAAGGCGCAGCTCCAAACTAGCTTGGGCCAAATCGGCGTCCACCTCGGCGGCGTCCTTCGCCACGCACAGGCGCGCCTCCAGCCCCTGCGCCGCCAAAATGCGCACCAGTCGGCACGGCACCTCGTGCAGCAGATACACCGACGCGATGCCCAGCGTAAGGTCGTCTTCGCAGCTCACCGCCAGAAAGTTCAGCCCACGTGTGGAGGTGAGACAGCCGATGGAGCGCACCTCGGCAGCCGCAGCCGGCGGCAGCACCACGCGCCCCAGGTTCGAGAATGTGCAGGTAACCTCCCGCCGCGCCTTCCAATCGCCCAGCGCTAGGGCGGCGTCCTTCACAAACGATGGAACCCAGCGCACCACCGGGTTCTTCTCCAACTTCACCATTTGGTTCATGCGGCGCGCAAGGTTGGCGGGGATGGTGGCGTCGGTCAGCTGCCGCTGCACGTCGCGGGCAATGGCGTCCAGTGGGCCGGTGGCCAACTGCGGGCTGCAGCTGATGAAGGCCAGCCCAAAGAAGTTGCGCAGCGTTTCCGAACCATACACACTGCGCAGGTCAACGGGCACGTCCATGGTGATGGGGCGATTTTCGGCGCCTGTGGACATGCCGGCCCTCAGCGCCTGCACGAGAGCCGCCACCAGAAACGACGTGACGCTCACGCCCATCCCCTTCGCCGCGGCCACCACCCCGGCCACTGGCAGGTGCACCTCCATGAAGGTGGGGTTGGCCTCGTTGCGCCAGCCGGCCAGGCGATAAGGTCTGGTAGACGGCGTGGCGCCCGCCTTGCTCTTGTCGAAGTAGCGGCTGAAGCTGTCCTCCGCCTCCTGCGCCGTGTTGCCGCCGCCCTGCTCTTCCAGCATGGCCAGCGCCTCCGGCGAAGGGGCCTCGTGACGCAGCAGTTCGGCGTAAAACTCCAGCAGCGTTTTCAGGAACGCCAGCGCGCCGCGGCCATCGGCAATCATGTGGGACATCTCCAGATTGATGCGGTCGCGGAAATAACTCACCCGGTACAGCACGCTTTTACGCCCCGCGTGCAGCCCGAAGCACACTGGCTGGTTTTCCGGCTGCACCTGCGGCACTTCCGGCGCCTGTTGCAGGTAACGCCAGAACAGACCGCTGCGCAGTACCACGTTGAACGACGGCAGCTGCCCCACCGTGGCCTCCAGCGCCTGCTGCAGCACATCCGGGCGCACCTCGCGGCGCATCACGGCGGAGATGCGGAACACCGTCTGCTTGGGGTCGCCCGCCTGCGCCGAGTAAAACTTGCCTACATTGTCGAGTCGGTACCAAGCAGCTTTATCCATCGCTTCCTGCCCTCCTGCGAAAACGCGCCCCCCAGTCCCAGTGATTCCGCCACGGGCTTGAGCAATGCGGAAAGCGGGTTCTCGGGAACCTCGTCAGCCGCAGAATCTGCGCCCTTGAAAGCCGCCGCGTGCTTCGGCCCGCGGCCAGCCGCTTCGGCTGCGCCTTTGCCCGGCTCCCCGGAAACGCCACTCGCACCTGGCGCCTCTCCTGCGCCGGCGGCCCCGCTCGCATTCGAACCGGCCGCCCCTGCCGCCGCAGCTGCGCCCGACCCAGCCGCCGCCTGGCCGAACGGCCCCTTCCCCCCGTGCTCGGGACTGGCCGTGTTCAAGAATTCCTCCAGCAAATCATAGGTATCACGCACGAACGACAGCACCGACGGGTACAGGTAGTAACCGTGCACGGCGTCGCGGATGCGCACGCACTCCACCTCGGTGCCGTCGGCCTCCAGCCGCGCGGCAAACGCCTCGCCCTCGTCGCGCAGCGGGTCGTACTCGGCGGTTATCACCAGCGTGCGCGGCAGATTCCCCAGGTCAGGAGTCAGTAACGGCGCCAGCAGCGGGTTCTCCAAATCCTCGGGGCCGTTGATATACATGTCGGTGTAGTCCACAATGGCCTCGCGGGTGAGGATGAAGCCTTCGCCGTTTTCACGCACCGAATCGAAAATGGTGGCCGGGCTGTGATCGCTGTAGGTGAGCGGGTACAGCAGCACCATGTTGTTGGGACGGAAGTCGCCGCGGTCGCGGGCCAGGCACGCCACGCCGGCCGCCAGGTTGCCGCCGGCGGAGTCGCCCATCAGCACGATACGGGGCACGCGCACGTCCGGCAGCAGCTGCTTGGCGAACAGCGCGCAGGCCACGTTGTAGCAGTCCATCAGCGGGCGCGGGAATTTGAACTCGGGGCTGCGGCGGTATTCCACCGCCACCACGCGCCGCTCCAGCTTCAACGCCGTGCGCATGCAGGCGTCGCTGTAGAAGTCCACGTCGCCGTTGGCCCAGCCACCGCCGTGGAAGAACAGGATGGTGCCGCGGTAGTCGTCGGTTACCTTGAGGCCGGTGCGCAGCGAAAAGTCCACGTCAAGCGGGGTGAACACGCGGCAGGGAATCTCGTAGCCGTCGTCGGCGGTTACGCTTAGGTTGTCGATGCGGCAGCGGGGGCTGGCCACCGTCAGCTTGCCGGCGGCGTCCTCGGCCTTGCGCTGGGCCAGGTAGCCTTCGGAAGGGTCGGGCTGCAGGCGCGTGATAGCGGCCACCGCCTTCTGCGCCAGTTTGCTCATTGCCATGGGGCCTCCGTTCGTTCAAAGGGCAAAACACACTTCCCATGCTAGCGCAAGCATTCGGCGGCCCTTCAGCCGCAGCAAAACCGCTGAATTTCCGTTAATAACTCGTAGGCGCGGGCAAGGCAGACATAGAATGTCTGCCCTACGAAAAAACGGGCGCGCGGGGCAACCGCAGAGACCATCGGCAATCCGCTCGCCTCGGCGGATCCGAAACGCCCCCGCCGAAATCCGGCGCAGCGGCCCGTCCCCGCTGAGGCCCGGCCTGGCAGCCCGCCCCCGCCGAAATCCGGCGCAGCGGCCCGTCCCCGCTGAGGCCCGACGTTGGCCGTTCGTAGGGCAGAGACTTTATCTCTGCCTAACTCAGCCGCAGGGGCGTACGGCGCAGTTCGAGGCGTTACCCCTGCACCTTCGCGGCGCGCTGGGCTTGCAGCCAATCCACCAGCGCGGGGATGCCTTCGCCGGTGCGAGCGGACGTCTCGAAAATCTCCAGCCGCGGGTTCAGGCGACGCGCCTCTTCGTGCAGCCGTGCCATGTCGAAATCGGGGTTCAGCGACAGGTAATCGCACTTAGTTACAATCAGCGCGTCCACGGCGGCGAACATGGGCGGGTACTTCATCACCTTGTCCCAGCCTTCGGGCACCGACAGCAGCATGATGCGGGTGTGGGCGCCGGTGTCGAAGTCGGCCGGGCACACCAGGTTGCCGATGTTCTCCAGGAACAGGTATTCGAACTGCTGGCCGGCGAAAGCGGCGAAGGCCATGTCCACCATGTTCATCTCCACGTGACACACACCGCGGGTGTTCAGCTCAACCGACGGCACGCCGGCTTCCTTGATTTTCAGGGCGTCCACATCGGATTCCAGGTCGGCCTCGATCACGCCTAGCTTTTCCACACCGCGGGCGCGCAGCTCTTTAATCACCGCCAGCAGCAGCGTGGTTTTGCCCGCGCCGGGCGAGGCCATTTCGTCTACGAAGAAGGTGCCCTCCGCCGCGCGCGCCGCACGGAACGCCCCCGCCGCCGCATCGTTGGCGGCCAGGATGTTCTTCTTCACTTCAATAACGCGCTTCTGCTCCATGGGGGTCCTTTCGCTCGCCGGCCCGGCATTCGTCGCTTTTGGGCGGTTCGTCATTTGCTCGTCACCATAGTAATCCAAGCACAAGGCTGGCGCATGACATTCCGGCGATACGCGGCCTTTCGTCACCATTGCCGCTCCTTGACCAAAAAGGAAAAAAGGGAAACTTCGGAAAAGAGGGGGGATTGTGAAATCCGTCGAAGCTGAAGCCCTCCCCTTCGACCTTCGCCCAGAAGGCCTTCCGCCATGCGACGCGATTGCCTCGATTGCCCTCAAAGCCCCGCTTGATGAGGACGGCGTTCCCGTGTTGCCCGGCGCGTGGGACAACGAAGACGAGTAGCTGCCCCTTGCGCCCACGCCACGCAGAGCAGCCCCCCATGAAAAAGGGCGGAGCAATCTGCTCCTCCCTTTTAACTACACACCGCTTCCCGCTAGGCTTTCCAGGTTCGCCCTCGCAGGATGTACACCAACGAGGGCCGATTGCCCACATCGGGCACGCGATGCACCTCGTCTTGCCCGTACGGCTCCGCGATTTCCTTCAGCGTCACACGCGAAGCGTGCACCGCGTCGTAGTCCTTGCTCCCATCCAACGACTCGTAGTCGCCCGGTGCAAGAAAGCCGTCAATCCCCTGATCCAAATCTCCGAAGAAACGGGCACGGCCTCCGCACGTGGTCACGCAGTGGGGCAACTCGCCTTGCGCCACCTTCTGCTCGCAGAGGGTGCACTTCTCCACCACTTTCTCTTCCTCGTTCAAGTAGCGCACGTTATAGGGACATGCCATAGCGCAGAATTGGCACCCGATACACTTCGATTTGTCAATTTGCACCGTACCGTCTTCCAGTTTGTGGGAGGCATTAGTGGGGCAAACGCTCACACAAGCGGGTTCTTCGCAATGCTGGCACTGCATAGGCAGGTAGTACATCTCCACATCGGGGAAGTGGCCGCTGCCACCCTCAACGGGGTTTGGCCCCACGCGCAAAACCTTGTTCCAGTAGTTGCCCACCGGCACATCGTTGACCACCTTGCAGGCCACCGAACAAGCCAGGCACCCAACGCAGCGATTAAGGTCCGTAACGATTGAATACTGAGTCATCTCTACCTCCTAATCCTCGTAATGCTGATCGGTGCCGGTTCCGCCTGGCAGCCACGCCTTGAGACGCGGGTCGTCGGGCGTGGAAATCATGGGCGTGCCATCGATGTCACAGGGAGTCGGGTTTCCATTGGGAGAGTTCTCAGGAGTTGCCTTATACAGCTTCACCGGCACGGCTCGGATATTGGTGGCACCGCCGATGGGGCATTGGGCGTCTTTGTCCATCAGGCAGTTGACATTCACCAGCTCAAATCCCTTCGAAGGACTGGAGAACTCGGGCAGCCACCACTGGTGCTCGCAGTTGATAACGCCCTTGTCGATGCCGTAGTACAAGTCGGCGGTTTGGCGTACCTTGCCCCATTTTGACTCAATCCAAACCCAATCGCCTTGGTTGATGCCCAACTCGGCCGCGTCTTCGGGGTTGATTTCCACTCTCGGCACGGGCCATTGCTCGCGACACCAGGGCAGCTGGCGATGCTCGTTATGGAAGTAAACGGGGATGCGGCGCCCGGTGGTCATCACGTAGGGGTACTCCTGGCACAGCTCTGGATCGGCAATGGGGCTGTGGGGTGGCTCTTTGTAGCTGGGTAGCTCGAATCCACTGTCGGGCATATAGGTTTCGAGCACCGTGGACCAAATCTCCTGCTTTTGGGTGGGGGTCCAGAAGCCAGGGCTTCCTGCCATGTACTGGCCGGTTTCGTAGCGCCGATAGGTTCCCCAAGTGTCGGGGTATTTCTCCTTGCAGTCGGTCCAGCCGTTGTCCTGGAAGTGCTGGCGGAATTCCTGCCAGGTCATACCGTAGGCTTTCTTCGTGGTTTCCGAGAGCTGTTCCTCCCCCGTGGGGTAGTCGCTCTCCGCCGTTGACAGCCATTCCTTGCCCATCGCCTTCACCACGTTGGTATAGATATCGATGTCCCACATGGTGTCCGATGGCGGCTCGATGGCGCGGCAGGTGGCGCCTTCCACGCCCGTTGCGCCTTGGCTGATGCGCACGCAATCCACCTCAAGCCAATGATGCACCGGCAGAAGGATGTCTGACAACTGAGACGTGGGCGCATGCCACAACTCGGAGGCGAACATGAAGTCCAGCTTCTTCAACTGTTCCCAGGCGTAGCTGGCGTTCACCATGTTCATATGGTCGCCGGAAGACAGCATGCATAAGTGCATGCCATAGGGCTTGCCCGTTTCAATGGCTTCGAGCACCGTGCGTGCGTCGGAGAACATGCCCAGCCACGGATACAGCAAGGGGAACTGGTCTTTGCCGAGAATCTTCTCCGTAATCTCGGGCGGATTCATCTTACCGCCCGGGGTAAACTGGCTTCCCCAGCCGCCCTTGGTGCCGCCGCGGTTGCCGCCGGGAGTATCGAAGTTGCCCGTGATGCCCACCAGCGAGTCAAAGCAGCGCACGTTCTGTACCGCGTTGCCCGAGTGCTCGATGGCCAGCATGTACTGGATGCCACCATTGCCGTAACCGGTAGAGGGGTCGAGCCGCTGCCCATAGGCAAGGGCGGCCTTGCGAATCGTTTCGGCGGGAACGCCGGTGATCCCTTCCGCCTTTTCCGGAGCGTATTCGGCGCACCTTTCCGCATACAGCTGCCAAACGGGAACCACCTTGGCGGATGCGCCGCTCTTCAGGGTCACCTCGAATTCGCCGTAAAGCGCGGGGTCTTTCTCAGGGCTGAACTGAACAGGGTCGGGCAAAAATCCCGGCACGGCGCCCGGCGCATATTGCTCGGACTGCTTGCCCTGGGTTTGAGGGGTCCACGGGCCCTCGCCTTCAAAATTCCCCAGATCAACATCATAAAACGTCAGGCAGTCGTTGCCGCTCTTCCCTTGGGCCTCCAAAAGGTTGTCCCAAATCATAAAGCGCTTCGGGCTGCCGCCGTCTTTGATGTCCGACTCTTTCAGCAGCCTCGTTTTCACCTCAAACATGCGCGTGGAAGGTGCTTTTGTCTCGAACCCAGTGGGCTCGATGTCGGCGCAATAGAGGAACGGGCCGTTGGTCCACCGCTTCACGTAGAGGTCGTCATAAAGTTCGTTTTCGATGATGACGTTCGCCCACGAAAGCGCCATGGCGCCGTCGGTGCCGGGCCGCACGGGACACCAGATATCGGATTCCTTGCCCATGCCCGTCATGCGCGGGTCCACAATGATGTGAGTGTCGGCAGATGAAGCCGCGTCCACCGTAGACCGGCAAGAGTCATCGTAGTTGGAAATCTCGGACGCGCCGCCCCACTGCACATACACCCGAGGCATTTCGGTGGTAGCAAGCCAGAACATGCCGTCGTATGAGCTGATTCGCGTGCCCACGAAACGCGGCCCCTTGCAAATCTGGCTGGCGTAATGCACGTTGGGCGACTCGAAGTAGTAGGTCATGGCATTGCCGCCCGACATCGACCAAATGCGGCTGGTGCCTATCATGCTGAAAATGGACTGGCCGCCGTACTTTGCAATCGTCTCATTAACCTTGTCGCCAATCGTGCGGAAAGCCTCGTCCCAGCCAATTCGCTGCCAGCCGGGGTCTTCCCCTTTTGGATTGGTGCGCTTCAACGGGTGCTTCAACCGGTCGGGATGATAGGCCGCCTGCAGCGACGATTGCGATTTGCTGCAGCAGTTGCCGCGGGAATGCCAGGCGCTCTCATCGCCTTCGACCTTCACCGCGCGGCCGTTTTCCACCGTCACCCAAACGCCACATTCCATCTTGCCACACGCGCGGCAGCAAGAACGAACGCGTTTCACTTCCGTTGGAGCCGAGGGCCCGTCAGCCGCGGCCAAGGCCTGCATAGGCTTCGGACCCGCAGCCACAGCAATTGCCCCAAACAACGCACTGGCCTTGATCAGCGAGCGCCGGGTCATGGTTAGCGTACTCATATTCAACCTCCTCTGTTGGCGTTACGCTACGGCGCAAAAACTACCAACAAGAAGGCCGCCTGCCATCCCTTGCCCCAGGGGAGCCTATCCCCTGTTGTATGGGATTTTCTCGTTTCCCCTTATCAGGGGGCTATTTTTCAGGGGCCTGCATTTTGAGGGCGTTATCCACAAGGTCGTACAGCTCGCCGCGCGAATGAACCCCCAGCTTCTGATAGATGTGTTTCATGTGGGTAGCCACCGTGCTGGAAGAAATGTAGAGCTTCTCCTCTATCGCAGAAACGGGCGCACCCTTGGCCAGAAGGCAGAACACTTCCTGCTCGCGATTTGTGAGCCGCCCCTTCTCGCACATGTCCTCGCATACCTGATGGAAACCGCGCTCCTTTTTCGCGGTGCGATCTTCGCCAAACATAAGGTCGCTGTCTTTTTCGGAAAATAGGAATACATAGGCAATCACCAGCAAAAGAACGGCTGCCACCGAAACGAGCTCATCCCCCAGAATAGGCTCGAACGGACCCATGTCCCAAAAGGCGTCGAAGAGAGCGCTGCCGGCAAGGGAGCCGCCGTTCCAGGCTACGCTCATAAAGCTAAAGAACGCCACCGCAGAAAGCCTGTGCTTTCGGCACGCCAGATAGACGATCATCCACACAAGCAGCTGTAGGCATTGGCGACCGGCGGTGCTCACGGAGAAAAGCAGCGAAGAAGCCACTCCCGCATAAGGGAACAATAGCGCCCCTATCACGCAGAGCACCACAGCGCACTTGCAAATAAAGTAGAAACCAGAAGGCTTACCTGAGCGCAGTTGGTGTATCACGCCCGCTGTGATGACCGCCATGATGGCAACCATTATCCAGCTTTCAGCCCCGCTCTTCAGCACCGACGCCGCGTGCTCTGGGCGCAAAAGCTTTATCATCTCGTTCGCCATGCTCACCAACAGAGCGCCCAGCCCCACCTTCAGCATGAAGGAACTCAGGTTTTGCGACCAGCCCTCAGACATCCAGCTATTACCAGCGCTCTTCCCTTTTGCAAAAAACAGCAGCAGCACCGAAAAAGCCGTGGGCAACAGCGAGAGCACGGTGGCTGTTGCCGAACCCATCAGGCCAGAGGAAGAAAGCAGGCTGCAGACAGCGAGGCCAACTACTGCGACGAGGAACGCCAGGGTGAAATCCAGCACACTACCGGACTCGATGCACCTAACAGCCCAGGTGATGAGCAGGAGAGCAGGAGGAGCGACTGCATGTCCGCTGCGCCGGCAGATGGCCCCGCGCCCAAGGGGAGCCACCGCGTTGTCATCCCCACCTGGAACAACCCAAGCCCGAAATAGAGGACCGGATTCGCCTCCGACAGAACAGCGGAAACCGATTTTTCGACGGCCTGCTCTTTAGGTTCCCTCATTTGCCCTCCCCATGCACGGCTTAACTACAGTGCAACTGCGCAAGCTGATTCCCGACTAACTTTTATAGCGACGCACAAGCCGAACGGCTCGCTAGCCACCCATAAACACGCGACAAGGCTACATCAATAAGAGGAAGGATTAAGTCAAAAGAAAGATGGTGCCCGGGGTGGGATTCGAACCCACACGCCTTTCGGCATCGGTTTTTGAGACCGACATGTCTGCCGTTCCATCACCCGGGCACGTGCAAAAACGAAGTATAGCGCAACCAGCGCCCCTCACCAAGAAGCATTGCTCCAATTGCCCAAAATGACCAGGAGACGCTGCGGAATCGGCCCATGCACCCAAAGGAAAACCAGAGAGCCCCCGGAGGGGCTCTCTGTGCATGAAGCAGACTCGCAATGGGTAACGGGATGGGGCTTTACTTCTCGTCGGCGGGCTTCAGGGGCAGGAACTTGATGCCGGCGAACAGCACCAGGAACGCCAAACCAATCACGCCCACCGCAATGCCGAACTCCAGCGCCGTAGGCCAGTATACCAGCCCGCTGTAGGCCTGGGCCATGTTGCCCTGCCAGTCGGTCACGGTGTAGGGGGTCAGCACCGCCGGGTAATCGATGTTGGCAATCTGGAAGCCACCCACCAAGAGCTGCACGCGCTTGCAGAAGATGGCGGCGATGGCGCAGATGCCGGCCACCACCAGCAGCGGGTTGGTGCGCAGGGCGGGCACGAAGGCAATCACCAGCGCCACCAGCGACAGCACCACCTCGCCCCAGAAGAACGGCGCCAACGGGCCGCTTACCAGCATGTCCACCACGGCCATGCCGCCGGCGGCCGGGAAGGCCTCGGTGAGCAGGTCGCAACCGAAGAAGTACAGGTCAACGCACACGAACACGCCCAGCAGCTTGGCCAATTTCACCAGGTTGGCACGCTGCACCTTCAGGTAGCCGGCCTTATCCATGGCGATGACCACCACCATCACCAGGCCGGTGCCGCACACCAGCGCCGAACTGACGAACCAGGGGGCCAGCAGCGCGGTGTGCCACATCTCGTGGCTCTGCTGCAGGCCAAAGATCCAGGCGGTGACGCTGTGGACGAGGATGGCGCACACCAGCGCGATGACGGAAATCACCCGCAGGGCGGCAGCGGACACTTTGCCCTTTTCCGCCTGCACCTGCGCCCACAGATACACGCAAGAGAGGATGAGGTAGGTCATCAGCACGATGATGTCCCACATCAGGGGCGACCCTAAGTTGGAGTACACGAACAGCTCCCACACGCGGAAGGGCTGGCCCATGTCCACCACCACGAACCCGATGGCGGCTACGGTGGCGGCGATAGAGGTCATGACGGCCACTTTGCTGATGCCACCGAAGCCCTTGATGCCGAAGGCCTTGGGGACAGAAGAGATGATCAGGCCGCCGGCGGAAAGGCCCACGAAGAACATGAACATGGTGATGTACAGGCCCCAGGAGTCCAGGTTGCGCATGGCGGTTTGCACCATGCCGCCGGAAATCTGCATGGCCCAGAGGGCTATGCCCGCCACCGTGATCACGGCGGAAACGCCGATGGCTACGTTCAGGGCCGCGCCGCTCTTCGCCTTGGCGCGTGCACCGGCCGCCTCGCGAGCAGGCGCTTTCGCGGCGGACATGTCCAGCTCGTCCATAACGGCTTCGGAGTTGTGATTAGTCATGATTGGTCCTCCTTAGCTAGACGAGATAGTAAACGGACGGCTTGGTGCCCATCTCGGGCAGCAACTGCGTGTGCTGACGGCTTGCCAGCATCTTCGACACATCGGATTCCGGATCGTCCAAGTCGCCCCAGAAACGAATGCGCGAGGGGCACACTTCGATACAGGCCGGCTCTTCGCCACGGGCAATGCGGTGCCAGCACATGGTGCATTTTTCAACCACATGCTTCTGGTGCGCCGGAACGTCGGCATCGCCAAGGGCATAATCGGTACCGTTTTTCGGCTCGTCCCAGTTGAAAGAGCGCACGCCCGTGTAGGGACAGGCGGCCATGCACATACGGCAGCCAATGCATTTTTCGTAATCTTGGCGCACCACCCCAGTGTCGGGATCGCGGTACGTAGCGCCAACCGGGCACACTTTCACGCATGCCGGATTCTCGCAATGCTGACACGCCACCGGCGCAAACGAGAGGGACAGGCGCGGGTGCACGCCCGCCGGCGCCTCCATCGTGTCCCCGCCTACGGTCATAATTCGGTTCCACCAGGTTTTCTCAGGCAGATTGTTCTCTATCTTGCACGCAGCCGCGCAGCAATGGCAGCTGATGCAGTACTTTGCGTCTATCACCATTCCATAATGCATAGCTATGCCCCCTGCTCTACTTTCTCGATCTCACAGAGGAAATCGTAAAAGCTGCTGTTCCAACAAAAATCATTCATCAATCGTGGCGTCAGATTCTGCGCATGGCCGCTGATGAAATGATCCGACTGCCACCCTTGGCGAATGCACATCGTTTCGGGGCGGACACCCTCGGTAACCTCGGCCTTGATAACCACTTCTCCGCGATCGTTGAAAACCCTCACAATGTCGCCCGTGGCAATGCCGCGCGGCTCTGCGTCCGCGGGGTTTATCTGCACCAACGGCTCAGGCTGCAACTCGCGGATAAGGGGGGTATGGGCCTGCTGGGAATGGGCGCTGAAGCGGCTGTGGTTGCTGTTGCCGTAAATCGGATACTTCTCCTTCAGCGGGTTGGTTTCATACGCTTCCGTCGCATCGATGTAGCAGGGAACGCGCTCGACCGAATAGTCCACTTCTTGCCCGAAGTCATAGCGGGGGGCAGGATGCTCCCAATAGAACTCCAAACGTCCCGAAGCCGTCATGCCGTTGGTGAAGGTCTGCTCTTCCGTGAAGCTCATATCCAGGGGACACTTTACCAGCTCTGCCCGCGAGGCCGCATCCAGCACCATCTTCGAATTGATGCCGAACATCCCCATAAAGGGAGTGTCGAACATGGCGGAAATGTACTCCTCGTCGGTCTTGTCGTACAAGTCCCCGAAGCCCATCTTTTCCGACAGCTCGCGGAACACATCCATATCGGTCTTGCATTCGTAGCTTGGCTCCACCGCTTTGACGAACGGATGGAAGTAGCCAGTAGGACAGCTGCTGAACGGTGCCGAAATATCAACCTCTTCGAAGGGATGGCAGATGGGAAGGAGCAGGTCGGCCATTCGGGCGGTGTCCGTCATAACGCTTTCGGAGCACACAATGAAATCAACCTTATTGACCGCCTCGATCAGCTCCGAACGGCCGCTTTCCATGGCCATGGGGTTGCCGTTCATGAACCAAAGGGCCTTGGGGTTGATCTTGTACTGGCCTATGCCGCCATTGGCCATCACGTCCGGGAAGAGCATGCCCGGAACCATCGCAACCGGCTTCGGATCGGGGGCAACGCACTCGGCGTAGTCGAGGACGAAGTACCCGCGCATCACGCCGCCAATGGAGAAGATGCGCCCTTGCTGCCCCTGGTTTCCCGTCAGGGCCGCAAGCAGAGCCAACGACTTGTAGTTGTGGTGGGAATTGTTGTGGTGCGAGAAGCCGTTGTAGGTAATGAACGAGGACGGCACCGAGGCAAACTCTTCGATGAGTGCGGTGATTTCGTCAAGGTCCATTCCGCAGCGCTCTGCCGCCACTTCCATGGTGTATTCCTTGATGGCCTCACGGCACAGGCTCAGCGTGGTCGTGGTCTTGAACCCACCCACCTCGTATTGCCCGTACAGCGCCGGCTGCACGGCTTCGTCCCGCGTACTGTGGGAGTTCGTGCTCTCGTCCCAAACAACGTAGGCGTCATAGGGGACTTCCATGCCGGTGTTCGGATCCATGACCATGGCCGGCTCTATGCCCAAATCGCTATTGCGCAAATAGGTTCCGTCTTCTTTGAGAAGGTACGGGGCCACGGAGCCCTTTGTTGCGAATTCATAGTTCACGAGGTCGTTGTCCATCAGGTAGTTGCACCATGCCATGAACAAAATGGCATCGGTTCCAGGTCGAATGGACAGGTACTGGTCAGAAACGGCCGCCGTCGTTGAGAAGCGGGGATCGATGGTCACCAGGCGGGCGCCTTGCTCCATGGCCTTCTTGATGAAGGTCCACTCGCCCTGCATCGAGTTTGCGGGGTCGCCGCCGCAGCAGATGATCAGCTTCGAGCCAATTACGTTGACGGTGCTTCCGGTTGAGAAGAGACCACAGAGCATCGTCCCCCAGATTCCACCCCAGTCAGCGGCGGAGTCGAACGAAGACGCGCCCACCTTCGAAGAAAAGCGTCCGTATCCGATATTCGTCGTGCCGTGCGTGTCGGCCCCGTTCAAGAAGCCCTGAGACCCATAGCCTACCCACATGCACAGAGAAGAGCCTCCGAATTGGTCGATGACATCCGTGAACTTCGTGGCCATAAGGTCAAGGGCCTCGTCCCAGCTGATGCGCTCGAATTCTTCAGTGCCCCGCTCGGTGCCCTCGATGCGGCGCATGGGGTACTTAAGACGATCGGGATCGTACAGGCGCTGCGGCTGCGAAAGCCCCTTCACGCAAATGCGCCGATAGAGTTCATCTCCCTCGGGCATGTCGGCGGGTTCCGTTTTTACAACTTTGCCGTTGCGCACTTTTACCTTGAGCGGGCATTTGCCACCGCAGTTGCTGCGGCAAGAGCCTATGACCTCTTTGTTCTGCGCGGCCTCCTCCGGGCCGCCGGCCGCATAAGCCGCCACTCCTGCTGTTCCCGCAACAGCCGCTACACCAGCCGCTGCCGCAGTGGTCTTTAGGAAGCTGCGCCTGCTGAGCGAACGCGAAGTGCTTGCCTTTTCAGCCATCTCTCCTCCTTATGTTGGTTGGAAGGCCAATGCGGCAACTGCGCGAGACGCGTTTCCCTGCGCTCGCCCACCACGCCAGGCTGCATTCATGTAAGGCTTGGCAAAATCCCCCAATTTCGCCCTGATGAATCGCCAACCGAACGGGCCGCCCGCGGCAGCCCTCGCCTTCCCCCTGCATTGCTATCAGATTGGCCAATCTTGATGGAGCCACCATATCAACTTATCCTAGGACATTCAAGACTTATCCTAGGATAAATTTTCCCCGCATTATTTTATTTTGAGGATAGCTGAAGCTTGCGCCCCACCACCAACACTGCAAACGCCGCCACCCAACAGCTCTTCAGGTTCGGCCCCTGCGCACATCGGGTGCTATCTTTTCAGGGCCGCCACCATATAAACCGGGCAATAGGCAATGGCCCCATCAACCGACAAATTGTCCTCACATAACACAATCGCTTCGGAAATCCCGTAATTGGTAGTGTCAAGCAGGTTGCGCAGCGCATTGTGACGCTTGTAGCTTTTCCCCGACTTAACCTCAATGGGTAAAACGGCATCATGGAGCTGAATAAGGAAATCAACCTCCCCTACTTTTCGGTTCCGGAAGAAAAATCCGCTAAACCCGTGGGAACGCAGCTCCTCCGCCACCGCGTTCTCGTATATGGCCCCATAATTCATATTGAATTCATTGGATACCATGCTGCGCGCCGTCTCAAGCCCAAACGCCCTTGACAAAAGCCCCACATCATTCATGAACAGCTTGAAAAAACTCCGGTCCTCCGACAGCCGCAGCGGCCTTTTCGGCTCCTTTACATTTCGAACAGAAATCGCGACCCCTGCATCCACCAGCCATACAAAGTCTTCCTTGTAGCGCTCGTAGGTGCCGCGCGGAGCCAGTGTCGAGAAGTTAAACCGCTTGCTCTGCGAATCCAGCTGCGACGGCATTTCGTCGTAGATTTCTCGAATCATCAGTTTTTTATCGACGTTGGCGTACTTTGCTATGTCGAACCGATACAAGTCTAGAATGTCCATCTGGCGCTGCTGGGCAACTGCCACATTGGTGCTGCGAAGGAATGCGTCCACCGGGCGCGGCATCCCACCTATAAGCAGATAGAGATGGAGCAGCTTGAGCAGCCGCTCATGAACGGCGGCCTGCACCGGCCGTTTCTCACGAAACGCCGCCAGCATTTCCTGCCAAGTCTCATTGCCCACGCCATTCGCCCAGCAGAATTCCTCAAAGTCGAGCGGAAACATCTCGACAATCGTCAAGTAGCCCACGGGGGCAGACCGCATATCCTTAAGCTCCACTCCAAGAAGCGATCCGGACAAAATGAAGTCGTACTCCGTTCTTTGGGCAAGGTATTTAATCAGCGTAAGAGCCTCTTTGCACTCTTGGACCTCGTCGATGAAAACCACGGTGCTGCCCGGTACCAACCCCGCGCCTGCAAATGCGGAAATTGCCAAGAACAGATCGTCGGAAGAAGTTGCGGCGTCAAAAGCTCTTTTCACATCGGCCTGGTCAACAAGGTCGAACTTCACAACATGCCGGTAATTGTCCTCGATGAAGCTCTCTATCAGGAAGGTTTTTCCCACCTGGCGAGCCCCCATCACTAAAAGGGCTTCTTTGTGATGGTCTTTCTTCCATTCCATCAGGGATTTTTCAGCTTTTCTTTTGAGCATAGTTAGTCCTTTTCCTGATTTTGCAAACCATTAATACCCGATTTTATGTATTTTGCAAACCAGAAATAGGGGTGTTTTTGGTATTTTGCAAACCGAAAAATGTCGTGTTTTGCGTATTTTGCAAACCTCAGGCGACAAGGAATCAGTCACCTTTGGCACACAAACCTCTGCAGCGCCCACCGGCTACTTCGCGGCGGCCTTCACCACGTCGGCCACGTCGCCGCCGTCGGGGGTGAAGCCGTCGGCGAAGGCGCTGGGCAGCACCACCGTGCCGCCGGTGTCGCGCACGCTCTCGTACATAAGGTGCATCCGGCGCACGTCCAGCGCGTTCTCGTTCCCCTCGTAAGCATCGCCAATCTCGGCCGCCATCTCGGCGATGGTCTGCTCCGCCTCCATCAAAATGATGCGCGCCTTCTTCCGCTGCTCCGCCTGCGCCTCCAGGCTCATGGACTCCTGCAGCCCTTCCGGCACAATGATGTCGCGAATCTCCACCGACAGCACCGTGATGCCCCATTCCGACACCTTCTGGTCCAATACCTTGGTAAGCTCTTGATCCAGCTGATTGCGGCGAATAGTGATGCTGGCAACGGTGGAGCGCCCGATGGCATCGCGCAGCGCGGTTTGAGCCGCCAGCTGCACCGCCAGGCTGTAGTTGTTGATTTCCATGCAGGCCTTTTCGGCGTCCCACACCATCCAGTACAGCACCGCGTCGATGTCCAGCGGCACCAGGTCGGCCGTGAGGGTTTCCTTTGCGCCGAACGGGATGGAGCGGGTGCGCATGTCCACGTACAGGGCGCAGTGCTCGATGATGGGCACGGTGAACACCAGCCCCGGGCCGGAAACGCGGTTCAGCTTGCCCAGCCGCAGCACCACGATGCGCTCCCACTGCTGGGCGATGTGAATGCCGGAAACCCCCAGCCAGCCCAGCGCCAGGCCCACCAAAATGCTGGCGAAGGTGAGCTGCCCCGCCAGCGCCAGCCCCACTGCCTGCACCAGCCCGAACAGCACCACGAACAGCGCCGTGGAGAAGATGAGGGCGCCGGCCCGCGATGCGGTGCGGTCGGTTTCAAGCACTTGGGAGTCCACCACTACGCCGCGGCCCCATCGGCCGGCGGGGGCCGCTGCCGGGGTTGCCGCCGCAGCTACGCCATGGTTGTTACGAATGCCTCTCGCCATCTTGCCGCTGCCTTTCCATCTCGTGTATCTTCTTCTTGATGCGCTTGCTCACTTCGTCGAAATCCAGGCCCATGGCCAGGCAGGCGTCCACGCAATCTTCAATCAGCACGTCCACCGATTCCAACTTCTGGCTTTCCTTCTCGCTGATGTTGCGCACGATGGTGCCCTTGCCGGGCTTCGATTCGATGAACCCCTCGTCGGTAAGGCTGATGTAAGCCTTGTTCACCGTGTTGAAGTTCATCGACACCTCGGCGGCCAGGCCGCGCACGGTGGGCAGCTTTTCGCCCGGCTTGAAGTAACCGGACGTGATGAGGTAGGCCAGGCGATTGCGCAGCTGCAGCCACGGGGGCAGATCGCTTTTCGCATCCAGCTCGAACAGCGCCATGCGCGCCGGCACCTCCTTCGCACCACTCGTGCGGCGCCGCGCTGCCGCCGCGGCCGCCATCTAGCCCGCCCCCAGCGCAACCATCACGGCTGCCGCCACGTCGGGGGCCATTCCCACTTGCACAACACACCAGCGCAGGAAAAAGCAGCTGATGAGCAGAGCCGCTGACACCGAGAGCATCATGCGCTGGCTGCCAAGGCGCCCGAGGCGTTCGGCCAGAAACGGGAACACCAGGCCCGTAGCCACCACCATGATCCAAAATTGCGGGGCAACGCTTCCACTGAGCAACATTGTGGCAGACTCGCGCGCCGTAGTACCCTGGAAATACGCAGATAGCAGCAAAAGAATGAGGCAGGCCGCCTCGATGGCGATGGCCAGCGCGTCCCACTGCTTGATGCGCAGCAGGGTGGTGCGGAAGGGGCCGTCGCCGCACAGCACCACAGCGGCCACCACCAGGCCGATGCCAGTGGAGATGTCGGACGCGATGAACAGCAACGGCAGCCACGCGCTGTGCCAGAAGGGGACCGCTTGCATGCCGGCCAACAGAAGGCCGGTGTAGGTCATCACCGCCACGGCGCAGAGAGCGCAGCCGGTGCGGGCCGCTGCCACCAGGCCGCGGGGCAGGTGACTGGCGCCGTAGCACCAGATGGCGCACAGCAGGCCCGCGCACAGGCCGAGAGCCATCAGCAGCCACACCCCTACCGAGATGAACGATAGGGTGGGGGCGAACAGCAGCCGCAGTAGGCGGTCGGGGCGGCCCAGGTCGGCCAGCAGGCACAGGGCACCCACCACCACGGCAATGAGCCCCACACCGTATGCGGGGCCGAAGAACTGCGGGAAGGGGGCGCGGGGTGCCGCCGGCATGGCAACGCGGGAGGCGATTCGCGCGAAGCCGTTGCGCACTGCGGCGTCTGCAGGCCCCACCGCTTCGCAACAGCGCACTTCAAAGGGAGTAAGAGCTTCCAATACGGCGGTCACCAGCAGCGCACCGGCGCCGGCGCCGGCCAGGAACAGGTACCAGGTGGCAAGTTCGCCAATCACGCCGCACCTCCCCCTCTCCGTCTGCCGCCTTCGCCATCATCCCCGGGCACGCCCAGCACGCACGAAAACGCCGCAGGCAAGCGCCCCGGCGCGCCTTCCGCATCCGGCGCGCCCTTCGGCGGCCGGCGCGTCTGGCGGATTCCCTTTGCTGAAACTTAGCCTAGGACAAGTTGCGTTCCATGGTAACGAGGAGCCCTGCCAAACACAAGTGCCGCCTTGCCAACAACGCCCTGCACCCCCTGACGAGCCGACCCGCGCGGCCCCACGCACGCCGCGCCGATCGGCCACCGCTGCGCCCGCGCCCGCCATGATTCCCGCACCTGCGCCTTACCAAAGTCGAATAATCAATCGGCGGCTTACGCGTTTTTACAACTTTGGTAACGAAATCCGCCCCATTTTAGCGACTTTGGTAACACAAGCCCCTTCGCAGAGAAATCAAGCTTTGTTGCTTTTACGTTTCTCCAGTTCACAGCCGTTCCTGTTCAGCAGCCCAAGCGCAAACGCGCCCCCGGCGTACCAAAGCCGCCAAAACGTGCACAACGCTCACTTCGGCAACTTTGATAGCGGGGGCGAAAACGTTACGCGCCTCTACAACTTTTCCTTGGCCTTAATCTCAACCTTCACCCTGCCAGGCCTTATTGCGCAGGATGTACGCAAAACTAGGACTGTTGCCCACATCGGGCAGATGGTGTACATCGCTTTCGGCATAATCCCTAACAGCATCACCGAACAAGAAGTTGCCACCGCCACGGAAATCGGACCAATCCGCCTGATCCAAATCGCCGAACCACTTCGCCAGCCCCACGCACTGGCTGACGCACTGCGGAAGCACACCTTGGGCCGTTTGCTGCTCACAAAGGGTGCACTTCTCCACAACCCGCTCTTCCTCGTTCAGATAGCGAACGTTATATGGGCAAGCCATGGCGCAAAATTGGCAACCGATGCACTTCTCCTTGTCCACCTGCACGGTGCCATCATCCAATTTGTGGCTCGCCTCAGTAGGACACACGTTCACGCATGCCGGGTTGGCGCAATGCTGGCACTGCACTGGCAGGTAGTACCACTCTATATCGGGAAACTTCGCCCCTTCGTACTTGGGATTGGGCCCCACACGCAGCACTTTGTTCCAAAAGCTGCCGATAGGAACTGCGTTTACGGTCTTGCAAGCGGTATTGCAGGCCATACAGCCCACACAACGATTGAGGTCAGTAACAATTCCGTATTGCGTCATAGCTGGTCCCTTCCTTCCGTAATCAATTGCGCCCACTCCTTCAAGCGCGGGTCAGAGGCATCGGTGATGATGGGGGTTCCGTCGTCATCACACGGAACCGGATTGCCAAACGGGCTGTTCTCGGGAGTAGCTTTGTAAACGTTTACCAGATAGCCACGCAGCTGCGGTGCGCCCTCGGCCTCGCATTGAGCCCACGCATCCACAAGACAATTGCAGCCCGACAAATCAAAACCCTTGCCTACCCGTTTCAACTCAGGGAACCACCAGCTGTGCTCGGCGTTCATGCGACCTTCACCTACGCTGGCGTTGATGTCCACGCATTGGCGTATCTTGCTGAAAGGCGTTTCGATCCAGGCCCAGTCGCCCTGGCTCAACCCCAGCTTCTCGGCATCGGCCGGGTTCACCTCCAAACGCGGCACCGGCCACACCTCGCGGCACCAGGGCAGCTGGCGGTGTTCGCTGTGGAAGTACACCGGAATGCGGCGACCGGTGGACAGAATGAAGGGATAGTTCTCGGGAGTGTAATCGGCATATAGCTCGCGATTAGGGTTGTCAGGGTTGCTCATCTGCTGCTTGCGGAAAGCATCACTGGCCGGCGACGACTTGTTCTCCACGTAATAAGGCAGCGCGAAGGACTCACCGAACGGCTCGCCGGTAAGCTGGTTTATCTGCTTGCGCATAGCATTTTCAAAGCCAGTGCTCCAGATTTCATAGCGCGATGTATTGGTGCGGAATCCAGGGCGCCCTTGGAAAGGCATAACCATCCATCCCGTTTCATAGCGGCGGCAGGTGCCAAAGCCCTCCGGGTTATAGCGCCGAGCGTCAAACCAGCCCTCCTCCAGGAACTTGGTACGGAACTGCTGCCAATCCATCCCCGTTGAAGCGATGGCTTTCGAGCGCAGAAAGTCGCCCATCTCCCACGGATCGCCACCGTCTTCGCGGTCCTCCCAAAACTTCAAGCCGTTTTTCTTGTACCACTCTCCCACAATGTCGATGCCCCACTTTACATCGCCAGGCATTTCAACGCACTTGATATGGGCGCCATAATAGCCGCCGGAACCCTGAGCGCATCGTCCGCATTCCACCTCCAGCCAATGAGCCTCGGGCAAAATAAGATCCGCCAAGTCGGAAATAGGATCGTGCCACAAGTTCCAGTTGGTGTAGAAGTCCAGGTTCTTCACGCCTTCCCACGTGAGATGGAGGTTGGTTTGGTTGAGCATGCCGCCCGCTTGCGTAAGGCCGCCCTTGATGGGGTACGGGTCTCCGGTTCGCATAGCCTGATACACGGCGGTGGCATCGGCGTTAGGGTACAGGGGGAACTTGCCGGTACCGATTTTGCGCGCCGCCTGTTCCGGGTCGCTGACGCGGTTCTTGGTCCCCACGCGCAAAAACTGTCCCACCAACAGCGTGTGCTGGTTTTCAAACACCGAGGCAGTTCGGGTGGATCCGCGATGACCACCAGGGGTATCAGTGCGACCCATGATGGCATCGAAGGCGTCGAAGGTATGGATGAGCTTCATGGCGTTGCCGGTGTGTTCGTGAGTTACGGCATAATTAATGGCACTGTCGCCATAGCCATCTTCGTTCAACTGGCAATACTCCAGACCTGCCGCCTTGATTAGATCGGCCTTCACTCCAGTAATTTCCTCGGCGCGTTCGGGCGTGAACTCCTTGCAGTTGTCGTAGAGATGCTCCCAAACAGTACGACAAGTAACGGTGCGGCCATCTTTCAAAACCACCTCTACGCCCTCGGTCCACAAGGCCGGCTTGGTGGGCGCCTCACAACCCTCCACGGTGGGCATGGGGCTCTGGTCGGGCAGGAACATGTCGGTTATTCCCTCGCGCGGGTTACTGACCATCTTCCCCTGAGCCGGCTCCCAATCATATTTATCCTGCAGATTGGCAGCCGTTACATAGTCCCAATCGTGGAACTTCGGCTTAAAGGTCTCCCCTTCCCAGCAGCCGGTGCCTGCGTGCAGGTAGGTAAAGCGATTGTTGGCCTCGTCCCAAACCACGAACTTCTTCGGGTCGCCGTCTTCACGCAGGTCCGACTCTTTGAGCAGAATGGTCTTCACGTTGCGCTTGGCCTTTACAATGCCCACCAAGCCCACGTTGTCGTAAGTTTCTTCCCAGCCGCTGGGTTCCACTTCTTCACAAACCAAGAACGAGCAGTCAGTCCAGCGACGAACAAAGTTGTCCTGGTACAGATTGTTCTCCATAGCCAGCTTAAGCCAGGCCATTACCAGCGCACCATCGGTGCCAGGGCGAACGCCCAGATAGTAATCTGCCTCCTTTGCCAAATTGCTCATGCGGGCATCAACGTTGATGTAGGTTTCCGAACGAGCTGCATTGTCCACTGCCGTGCGTCCCGCATCGTCGTAGTTTGAAACCTCAATACCGCTACCCCATTGCACAAAAGTTTTTGGGCGCCAGACGTTTTCCACGAAGTAAAGATCTTGACCAGCGGTTTGACCAGTAACGTATCCGCGAGGGCCCTTGCACACCTGGGCTGGCGACACGATGTTGGGAGAATCGTACAGATAGGCCATAGCCGACATGCCCGACATGGCGTAGATACGGCTCGTGCCGCCAAAGAACGCCATCGAAGCCCCTCCGTACTTTTCTTTCAACTCGTCCATCTTCCCGACGCCCAACTCATAGGCCTCATCCCAGCTGATGCGCACCCAGCCAGGATCCTCGCCCTTGGGAGTGGTGCGCTTCATGGGATAGTACAGCCGATCGGGGTGGTAACAGGCCTGAAGGGATGCCTGCGACTTCGCGCAGCAGTTGCCTAACGATCCAGGGTACGTAGGGTCACCTTCAATCTTCACCGCCACGCCATTGCGCACGGTAACGAACACTCCGCACTCGTATTTGCCGCAGCCGCGACAGGCAGTACGAATCACCTGAATGTCCTCGGGTGCCGTCTTCTTCCCCTCGTCTTCCGCCAGCGCCGTCAATGGGGCAGCCGATGTGAGACCAATAGCAGCTCCTGTGGCTGCCGCCGCCTTCAAAAACGAGCGGCGGGTAAGGTTTAGCTGTGCCATTCCTCCTCCTAACTCTCTTGTCTATCCCCAGAGCCTCCCTTGGCCCCAGGATGCTTTTCAGCCTAGAAAAGGCGGTCGCCCGGAAAATACCCCAAATAGAGGTAGTTTTGATTTGAGCCGTTTTCCTATACTTATTTCCGGGGGAAATTGCGAAGGAGGGGCCATGCGAGAGACGAACAACGGAGGCGCTTCGCGGCCGCGCATAGACGAGGGCTTGCTTTTGGCCTCACTGGGCTTAGCCCTCTGCTTTGTATTCCGCTCCACCGATCGCTACACCGCCATTGCCTTCCCTAACCAGGATTCGCTGTTCGATTCCGTGCTCATGGGCGTGTCCCGTCTTGCCCCCCTTTTGGTGCTGACGCTGATTTATCACCGGCGGTTGCAGTCGAGCAAAGGGGTGGCCACCTGCCTTTCCGCGCAAGGGATTTTCATCTCTCACGCGCCGCGCCTTATATTTCTGGCGCTCATGGCATCAGTGGGGCTAAGCGTGCTTTACATATCGTCTTTCGGCCTGCCGGTGACCGCCGAAACCATCACCATAGGGAAGATGTTGCTGGGGGTGGCCAACACTCTTTTCCTTGTCGCGTATGCCGAGCTTGTCCTTCCCCAGGGTAGAACCGTCACTGTGACGGTATTCGTTACCGCTTCATTCACTTTCGGCGTTTTGCGCATCGCGCTGGGGCTGCTCTCGCCCCAGGCTGCGCTGGTACTGCTACTGCTGTGCCCCGCATTTAGCTGTCTGTGCTTATACGAGGCCACCGGCCGCCAGCGTCCCTTCGCCCACGATGCCGCCTACCCCGGTGTCTCTAGCTGCCCAGCGCGCCATTCGAAGGCGGGCGCAATCGAACCGGGAGACGCCTACCGCCCGTTTCTTTCCGGCCATACCATCTCCCTTCTAGCAAGCATCGCAGCATACACCTTTATCTTTTCCGCACTACATATGAAGTGGCTCAACCCTCAGTCTTCCAGCCCCTTCGTCACCATCGCGCTTCAAATGGCGCCGGGTCTGGGCATCATGGCGGGCGCATTCTTCGTGAGCAAAGCCCGAAAGTTTCTCACCATCGAACGCGTGGCCTCCTATTCCATGTTGCTGCCCCCTTTGGTTATTGCCGTGCTCTATCTCAGCACTTTCGCGTCTGATTATTTGCTAATCGTTTTTGCCATTCCCCTCTTCGCTGTGCAGCGCATGGTATTTTTCTCATATGGGTTATCGCCGATGCCCAAGAAGGGTCTTTGCAACGCATGCGTATGTTCTGCATCGGCATGAGCTGCCTAGAACTGGGCACCTCGGCCTTCTATTGCACCGCCGGCATCGGCCGCCTGGCTGGAAGTACCGAAGAAATGCTTTTCTTCCCGACAGTGCTTGTTCTGGGAGTGCTAGTTACCCAACAAGTGGCCACGTGGTTGCTCTCGGAGAAAAAGCAGTCCGAAGAACGCGCCCGCGCCGCCGAGGAAGCGGCGATAAAAAACGATGTCGACATGATCCCCCAAGAGATGGCCCTCCGTATCAATGCGGTAGCCGATTACTACAAACTCACGAAGCGAGAACGCGAACTACTGCCCTATCTCATGCTGGGGCGCGCGCCAGATTACATCGGTCGAGCCATGTTCATCGAGCCGAGCACCGTGAAGACCGACCTGAAGA
>ERZ777306.1424-NODE-1424-length-37638-cov-31.397068_pt1 | contig 37638 bp, 31 predicted proteins | sample MGYA00374966_ERZ777306 | MGnify/ENA primary metagenome ERZ777306 (study PRJEB29329, sample SAMN06343882) | mouse gut metagenome | isolation source: Mouse cecum | place: Austria: Vienna | collected 2014-11-15 ... | reverse complement strand
CAAAGGTAGAGACTCTTTTATAAGGGGAAAAGAGGGGATCGCGGAGACGCTTACTTTGCGACACGTCTTATTTGGCGATAAGGTACAACTTAGATTGATATAAACCATTTAAAACGAGAAGAATATGCCAAGAGGGAATTACACCATTCAAAGAAGTTGCGAGGAGTGCGGTAAAATCTTTACTCCTCCGACATTAGTGTCGAAGTATTGTTGTCCGGCTTGTTCCAAGAGAGCGTATAAGAAAAGAGAAGTCGCAAAAGAGAAAGAGGCGATACGTCAAGCATTGGTTAGGCGAATACCATCCAGCAAAGGGTATCTAACCGTAAAAGAAGCCATGCTGATTTACGGAATTAGTAAAGACGTTCTTTATCGTATGATACGGCAAGGCTTGATACCGTCATACAATTTTGGCCAGCGTCTGATACGCCTTAGCCGGCAATATATGGATGAACACTTCTTGGAGTATTCCTTCAAAATCGCCAGAATTGAGGCTGTCGTCATCGTCATCTTCGCAGCTTTCATCTTCGGCAACATTTCCGATGCGTCCAGTTGTAATAAAGTCAATGTATGGCGCAATCTTCTCGTCAGAATCTTTGTCGAACATGGCTATAGTCTTCTTCCAACCCGATTGAATGGCAGGAGGAGTAATGACCAATACTTTACGTTCTCGTTCATCGTCTTCTGGTACGGACAAGAAACGCTTGATGATGAGCGTACCAATAATCGTCTTGCCAAGTCCCACCACGTCTGCCAACATAAAGCCACCATGTTCGTGCATAATGCCGATACACCTCTTTACAGCTTCTATTTGATATTCCAGTTTGTGGATGTTCGCTGGCAGATAAGTTTCTATCTGTTGTCCGAGTGATTTGTCTACAATGTATGAAAGATGGTCCCACAAGTTTATTGCTCAGTCTGAGGGTTAACAATTATGCGCCAATAGCCACCATGGTCTGCTCCTTCACGAGACAAAATTCCCATAGAACGAAGCTTTGAAATATGTTTTTCTACGGCTCGGGAGCTTATTCCTATTTTATAGGCCATTGTTTCTGCAGACATTGATGGGTCGGAAATGACGAAATCAATAATCTTTTGTGCGGTTTTCCCAATGCTTTTAGATTTGTTTTTCGAATCTCCGAACTTTTTCTCCGAACCTTTTTGCATTATCTCCGAACCTTTCTCCGAACTTTCTTGCGTATCACCAAAGGTTTTCTCCGAACTTTTGCTGTTTACACCGAACTTTACTACCGAACTCTCTTCATTTACAGGGTACTTTTCGAGGGTACTATTTACCCTGTCGGCTACTTCTTCCACAGGTATTCTTCCGTTTTCGTTCCAGTTCAAATTATAGAACGTGGTGTAGAAAGAGGTCGCTTCCGTTTGATATTGAGGTTCTTTGCCTTGCAGGAAATTGGGCAACTTCTCCGTGAGCTCTCGCATCTTGCGTAAGCCGGAGCCACGTTTCTCCATATAGTCCAACTGTGTGAACATGTCTGCAATGACGGGGTTACGGCGCATGGATGGCACTTTGTATATATCTCGGTCTTGAATCTGCGTACCATCAAGCATTGCACCAGGTGATACCAGTCCTACACGGTCATCGTAAATATCGATATGTACTTCACCGCCCATCACGGTGTAATCCCGATGGATAAGGTGGTTTACCAATCCTTCGAAGATGGCACGGTCTGAATAGTCGGGGAGGTTTAGACGATAGTTCGGCATCTTCACCCAACCACTCATGGTATAGTTCTTGATGAAGTCCATGCCGTATTTCAATAGCAATACAAGGTTAGCCCGATGCTCTACGGAACTGATGGCATCATCTTTATAGAGTCCAGTCCAACGGGTACAGAAAATACGCGATTGGAATACGGTACAATTATCCACAAACAGCAATCCGGCATTGGTAAGTTTACCGTCAGGAGTTACCAGTCCGAATGATTCCAGATACTTGTCATTCCATTCCTGATGGGTTTGCTCACGGAAAGTATTGGCGAGAATGATGAAAGAATGTTTGCTGGCATCCACTTGGGTAGGCAGTGAATCCCAAGTCATGTGCGTACCTTTCAATACCAATGAAAGAAGTTGTTGCGAATTACACTCCACGCTTTCATTGCCAACTCGTACATATGCGGTACGTGTCCCATCCTGATAATAGTAATAAGGTGTAAGCGTTCCTGCCTTTACTTTCACTTCAAGCAGGGTATGCCCTTCATGTTCTATCGGAATAAGTTGAACTTCCGGCACAGGGTCAAGTCGTGCCTTTATCATTTCACTGATAAAATCAGCATCGGCTTGTGGATTCTCCAACCCTACAATTACGCCGTCATCATTCACTCCATAGAACAAACTGCCACCGTCCGTATTGGCAAATGCCGACACGGATTTAAGCCACGACTTCACTTTCTTACGCTCCAGCATTTCCTTGAAATCGTAAGCTGAGCATTCCGCTATCAATGTATTGTTATGTATTTGCATAGTTTCCTTATTGTTGTTTGGGTGTACCCCTCCCCCAATATCATACACAAAAGTAAGGATAAAACCGAAGAATCTGTTAAAAACATCGCTTTCTTTTGATTTTTATGCGTTTACATCTCGTTATTTATGAATAAAAATCGTACTTTTGTGAGCAAGAGCGTGTGTTGCTTATGGATGCTTATTTTCGGGTTTGCGTTATATTTGCAACACGTGTATGCAAGTCGCTGATAGATATATCACGTTGACTTTGAGGAGGTGAAATAAACAAACATTTTCCACATAAGATCGAAAAGCGATTGTCGGATGAAAGTCTGACAGTCGCTTTTTCTTTTTTATCCGGGAGGTATATGAAAAATATACAAAATACCTTTGATTATCATTGCATATTCACCTACCTTTGTAAAAATTATAAACTTGAATCTGATCTTGAAATTTACCAGGGTAAAAGAGTTACTGAACTTTATGCAAAAAAGGTTTATTGTACATATTTCCTGCTTTATCGGAATTCTGCTTTTACTGGCTGGGATATCCTGTAAAGACCGTTTATCCGATGAAAAACGAAAGATTCTTATTATCCAATCCTTTGAACCGGAATATATCGGGTATAAAAACAGCGAGGAAAAGATAGATCACGAATTTCACAAACAAAACATTAAGGCTGATATCAAAACTTTTTACCTGGATTGCGACAGTTACCTGGAGAAGGATGAACTTCTTCGGATGTACGGTTTCCTTGACACCATTGCCGGCTGGGCTCCGGAAGCGATCCTTGTTTATGACGACCAGGCAACCTATTCTTTAATGGCTTGCCAACATCCTGTAGTGAAACAAATACCTGTAGTTTTTGCCGGAGTGAACTTTCCAAACTGGAAATTACTGAAGCAGTATCCGAACATCACGGGATTCTGGGACAAACCGGAATACTTAAAAACCATCCATTTTATAGAAGTCCTTTTCGGACCGAGGCGATTGCATTTCTGGACGGACAATACCTATCTGGGACACCAGGCAACCCGGAGCCTGCTTAAAGATCTGCATACGGTAGGAATCGATAAGATAGGAAGTTCATCCTACGTGTTGGAAGAGAACGGATCTTTCTACTTTAAAAGCGACAGCATCAAGACCAATACGAAAGTCATGTTCCAAGAGCCCACCAAAATGGAATACAGCCTTATCAACTCGAGAGAATCTTCCGCCAACGGCTTGTTATGGGCGCTTTCAGGCTTGGGACGATATTCGAATTTCGTTCAATGCAAGTGGGACTTCTCCGCCCAGCGCCTCGGTTTGCTGGCCAGCAGCCCGACCTGTACCGTCATCAATGAGGGATTCGGGCTTGGACATGGCATTTTAGGCGGCTACATCACTCCCATTGAAGAGCAATACAAATCATCCGTCAAAGCTGTTTCTAACATACTAAAGGGCAAAAAACGACAGGGCACTCCGGTAGTCGAAGCATCCAAGTTCTATATGGCAGACTGGAAAGAGCTGGAACGTTGGCATATTCCACTGAATAAGCTGCCGGAAGACTGCCGGATTATCAATATGCCTTTTGCAGAGCGATATAAAACGCATCTTATTATCCTCGGATGCATATTGGCTACAAGCATTATAGTAGTCATCCTTTCCCTTTTGCGCCTTTACCGGAGGGAAAACAAAAACAAACAACAGGCACAGGAGAGTCTGAAAAAAGGAGAAAGATTCCTTTCCCTGGCTCTCGCCGGCGGTAGAGTCTTCGCCTTTCAATTGAAAAACAACTATTTCTATTTCGACAACGATTTCTATTCTGTCGCCGGACTGGAACCGAAACCGCTTTCTATAGATAAATACATTTCTTACCTCCTGCCCGAAGATGCGCAAAAAGTTCTTCATAACGTAGACAGAGCACACCGGGGATTGCTACAGAAAAACATTTCCCAAACCCGCTGCAACTTTAACGGGAAAGGGTATCAATGGTGGGAATACCGGTATACCTATAATATAGAAGAAAACATTTTCAGCGGTCTATGCCTGAATATCCAACAGGTAAAAGAAGCGGAACAGGAGTTGATAGACGCCCGCCGAAAAGCGGAAGAATCCGATAAGATGAAATCGACCTTCCTTGCGAATATGAGCCATGAGATCCGCACCCCACTGAATGCCATTGTCGGATTTTCCAATATCATTGTAAGCGAAGAAGTCGAATTGAATGTTGAAGAAAAACAAGAATTCATAAAACTAATCAATTCCAACTGCGAACTCCTTTTAAAACTTATCAACGATATTCTGGATTTATCGCGTATCGAATCCGGACATATGGACTTCACCTTCGCTTCCATCAATCTGACGGATCTGATAAACGACATCTATCATACCCACCAGCTATTGATGCCCAAGCAGGTAGAGTTGATCAAAGAAACCCCCGAAACTCCCGCTATTATCGAGACCGATCATTGCCGGCTGACGCAGGTTATCACAAACTTCATCAATAATGCCGCCAAATTCACTAAAGAAGGATTTATAAAAATCGGTTACAGCTACAAAACGGGAGATTCCTCCGTTTCCATATTTATAGAAGACACCGGTATCGGCATTCCTGAAAAACAACAGAAAGCCGTATTCGAACGGTTCAACAAACTGAATGAATTCGCGCAGGGAACAGGATTAGGATTGGCTATCTGCCAGGTAATCGTCAAACGTTTCGGAGGAAAAATCGGTCTAAGATCAGAAGAGGGAAAAGGAAGTTGCTTTACGATCGATCTGCCGGTACGTCAGGAGAACAAATAAAAAAGGCTGTTGCTCCTTATTCCTGCAACAGCCTCTTTACCTATCATTCGCTTATAACAAACGCATCCGCATCTTTCCACGCCGGGAATTTAGCCCTTAGTTCCTCGAGATCCGCACGCGTAAGGGTGCAAGTACGGGTTACTTCTTCCCGTTTGCCGGCATCGGCCAGCTTTTTACCTTTCGGAGAGAAGATCATGGAATCGCCCCGGTACACAAACCCCTTACCATCGATCCCGACCCGGTTCACCCCGCAGACGTATGCCATATTCTCCATCGCACGTGCCTGGAGCAATGTCTTCCAAACCTTCTTACGGGCCTCAGGCCAATTGGCGACATAGATCAGCAGATCATATTCATTGTTCGCATTCCGGCTCCAAACCGGGAAACGAAGATCATAGCAAACTTGCAAACAGATGTTCCAGTCCTTATACCGTACGATGGTCCGTTTGTCCCCGGCCGTAAAATGCTGGTCCTCGCCAGCCATCCGGAACAGGTGCCGCTTGTCATACAAATAAGTTTCACCGTCAGGAGTGATAAAGAAAGCGCGGTTAAAATATTTCCCGTCTTCTTTCGCAATGAAACTGCCTGCCACAGCAAGCTTATACTTCTTCGCCCACCCCTTGACGGTAGGGATAGTCGGCCCGTCCATCGTGTCGGCCAGTTTTTCAACTTCCATGGAGAAGCCCGTTGTAAACGTTTCCGGCAAAACAGCAATGTCGGTCTTACCGCCGACACGCCGGAGCAATTCTCCATAATAACCCAGGTTTTCATCTCTGTCCTCCCAGATAATATGGGACTGGACCATACTGATACGCAAATTGTCTGCCATAATATTAAATTTGAACAAAGTTTTCCGGGTGACAAGCTGTCACATCCCTGTAATGCTCACGGATCTCACGGATATCTTTATCCGCATCACCCGTGGGATAGAATACTCCTTTGAAACCGGCCTCTTTCTTTTTGTAGTCGAAATAGGCCATCAGGATAGGCACATTGGCTTTTTGTGCGATATAGTAGAACCCCCTTTTCCAGTCATTCACCCGCTTGCGTGTTCCTTCGGGAGTCACGGCCAGCTGAAATTCTTTCCGGTGATTGAATTGTTCCACCATCTGATCCGTCACCGAGGTCCGTTTATGGCGATCCACAGGCACGCCGCCCAGCCAGTTAAACAACAGGTTGAACGGGAAAAAGAACCATTCCTTCTTAATCAGGAAACTGGCATTACGCCCGATCGAGGTATAAAACAACTTCCCTACGATAAAATCCCAGTTACTGGTATGCGGAGCCACGCATATCACACATTTAGGCACATCCTCGACCAACGGTCCCAGTTTCCAGCCCGCTAAGCGAAGAAGCGCCTTACTTATAGCTTTCTTCATTCTTTACTTTCTATTTGCTCAACTCTCCGATTTCAGTTGCTATTGCGTTTATTTCCGTTTGCAGGTCTGTCCGCAATTTACGGTAGTACTCTTTCACCCGTTTTTTGTTTTCTTTTCCGTCCGGACGGTTGGCACGACGAATAAATTCATCCTGCATATCGAGTATTCTCGCCATCACTACGTCAGCCTTCGCCGAATCGACTCCAGGGATATACAGCATACAGACCAATGCTTCTGAAAACAAATCGCCAGCTACATAGCTGATGTCTTTCTTTAAAATTCTTCTTTTAGCCATAATCGTTTACATTAAAATATCTACAAATCTACATAATTCATTCATTAAACAAGCCCTATCGTTGAAAAAAAGATAAAAATTCGTATCTTTGTCCCCCAAAATATCTGATAATAAACAAAATCGTTTATGGATAATATATCAACAACGCCAGAATATCTTTTCGAGAGCAGTTGGGAAGTATGTAACAAAGTAGGAGGTATCTATACCGTCCTTTCAACGAAAGCGCATACGTTGCAACAATCTTTTAAAGATAAACTGATTTTTATAGGACCTGATGTGTGGGCTAACACAAACGCTCCCGACTTTATTGAAGACGATGTTCTGTTTGCTGACTGGAGAGCTTATACGAAGACCACAGAGAATCTGAAAGTAAAAGTAGGCCGATGGAATGTTCCGGGAAAACCTCCCGTAATCTTAGTAGATTTTAAACCTTTCTTCAAAGAAAGGGATTCCTTTTTCTACTCGATGTGGGAAAGTTTCCGCGTAGACTCGATCCATGCATACGGCGACTACGACGAATCCTGCATCTTCGCTTACGCAGTAGGTAAGGTCATCGAAAGCTTCTACCATTTCTACAAGTTGGAAAACAAAAAAGTTGCAGCTCTGTTTAACGAATGGATGCTGGGAATGGGTGCGCTTTACATCCAAAAGCAAATCCCGGCCATCGCAACGCTCTTCACGACACACGCCACCTCTATCGGCCGTTCCATCGCCGGAAACAACAAAGCCCTGTATGCTTACATGGACGGATATAACGGCGACCAAATGGCGAAAGAGCTGAACATGGAAGCGAAACATTCGCTGGAAAAACAGACAGCCCTGCATGTCGACTGCTTCACGACAGTGAGTGACATTACAGCCCGCGAGTGTAAACAATTGCTGGACAAAGCCCCGGACATCGTCACGCCGAACGGCTTCGAACCCAACTTCGTCCCAGCCAAAAAAGAATACGAGAAAAAGCGTACGGCCGCCCGCCGCGACCTGCTCAACGTCGCAGAGAAACTGCTCGGATGCCCTATTTCGACGGATGCTTTCCTGGTTTCCACCAGCGGCCGCTATGAATACCGCAACAAAGGCATCGATGTCTTTATCGAGGCAATGAACCGGGTACGCACTTCCGGAAGGCTTCAACGCGAAGTCGTCGCCTTCATCATGGTCCCCGCCTGGGTACGCGATGCACGCGCAGACCTGAAAGAAGTCATCGACAAGAATATCCGCACCACTTCACCCATGCAAATGCCATTCGTCACACATTGGCTGAACCTGATGGAGCAAGACAAGGTGCTGAACTATATCTCCCACGCCGGTTTTACCAATTCGGCAACCGACAAACTGAAAATCATTTTCGTGCCTTGCTATTTAGACGGACGCGACGGTATCCTCAACAAACCCTATTACGACCTGCTGATCGGTATGGATGCCACCGTTTATCCCTCCTATTACGAACCCTGGGGATACACTCCGCTGGAAAGTATCGCATTCGGGATTCCGACCATCACCACCGACCTTGCCGGTTTCGGTTTATGGGCGAAGAAGCATGTGACGGGTAGCAATATCAACGAAGGTGTAGCCGTAGTGAACCGTGACGATTTCAATTATTTCGAAGTTGCAGATGCCATCACCTCCTCGATCCTGACGCTTGCCGGAAAGGATAAAAAGGATGTGGCAGAAATCCGGAAACGCAGTTTCAACCTGGCTGCTAAAGCCGAATGGAGCAAATTCATTGTTTACTATGAAGAGGCTTTCAGGATCGCTTTGGAGCGTGCAAACAAAAGAAATAATTAAAATACGCTCATAATAAAACAGATAATCCCTATCTTTGCAGCATTTTAAACAAAAGAAGAGATTATATAATATTAAAATAGTAATTGAAACATTTTAAACTTCATAATAATGAAAATCAAAGCGAATAACGCAAACAGCCCGATTTGGAAGGATATCTATTCCCATTCTATGCTCCCCGAGCAATTACAGCCTCTATATGAAATGGCTACAAATTTATGGTGGGTATGGAACCATGAAGGAGCCAAATTATTCGGTAAGATCGATCCTGAACTCTGGGCATCAACAGAAGGTAACCCCGTACTTTTACTTCAAAGCCTGTCTTACAAGCGTATTGAGGAAATCCTGGCAGATGACGTCCTGATGGCGGAAATCAAAGCAGTTTACTCGATATTCAAGGATTATGTAAATGTTAAGCCGGATCAGACAAAACCGTCTGTCGCTTATTTCAGCATGGAATATGGTTTGACAAACGTGCTGAAAATCTATTCCGGCGGTCTGGGTGTATTGGCTGGTGACTACCTGAAGGAAGCCAGCGACAGCAACATCGACCTGACTGCGGTAGGTTTCCTGTACCGCTACGGTTACTTTACACAATCTCTGTCTATGGAAGGACAGCAGATTGCCAACTACGAACCGCAAAACTTCAACGCGCTGCCTCTTACCCAGGTCATGCAAGCTAACGGCGAACCGATGGTATTGGAAGTGCCCTACCCCGGCCGCACCGTTTATGCGCACATCTGGAAAGTAAGCGTAGGACGCGTTCCTTTATATTTGATGGATACGGATATTCCTCAGAACAGCGAATGGGACCGTTCCATCACGCACCAGTTGTATGGCGGCGATTGGGAAAACCGCATGAAACAGGAATATCTGTTGGGTATCGGCGGTATCCTGATGCTGAACAAGCTGGGCATCAAGAAACAGATTTACCACTGCAACGAAGGACATGCCGCGTTAATCAACGCACAGCGTCTGGTGGACTACATCCAGAACGACAATCTGTCATTCAACCAGGCTCTGGAAGTTGTACGCGCTTCCGCCTTGTACACCGTCCACACACCGGTTCCGGCAGGTCACGACTACTTCGACGAAGGTCTGTTCGGCCGCTACATGGGTGAGTTCCCGGGCAAACTGGGTATCAGCTGGCAGGAATTCATCGATATGGGACGCGAAAACCCGGGATCGAACGAAAAGTTCTCTATGAGCGTATTCGCTTTGAACACTTGCCAGGAAGCAAACGGCGTAAGCTGGTTGCACGGAAAAGTGTCGCAACGTATGTTCGCTCCGGTATGGAAAGGTTACTTCCCTGATGAACTGCACGTTGGATATGTTACCAACGGCGTACACATGCCGACTTGGGCTTCCACAGAATGGAAACGTTTCTTCGCTGAAAACTTCAATAAGAAATTCTTTAAGGATCAGTCAAACAAGTTATACTGGGAGGCCATTCAGAACGTTGCGGACGAAGACATCTGGGCTATCCGCAAGACTCTGAAGAACAAACTGATCAAATACATCAAAAACCAGTATAAGACAAACTGGCTGAAGAACCAGGGTGACCCTGCTAAGGTTGTTTCCATCCTGGACAAGATCAACCCGAACGCCCTGCTGATCGGTTTCGGTCGCCGTTTCGCTACTTACAAACGCGCTCACCTGCTGTTCACAGACCTGGATCGTTTGGCCAAGATCGTAAACAACGAACAATATCCGATCCAGTTCGTATTCACCGGTAAAGCTCACCCGGCCGATGGTGGCGGACAGGGTTTGATCAAGCACATTGTCGAAATCTCCCGCCGTCCGGAATTCTTAGGTAAGATCATCTTCCTGGAAAACTACGATATGCGTCTGGCCCGTCACCTGATCGCAGGTGTCGATGTTTGGCTGAACACTCCGACCCGTCCTCTGGAAGCATCCGGTACATCTGGCGAAAAGGCGGAAATGAACGGTGTTCTGAACTTCTCCGTATTGGACGGATGGTGGTACGAAGGTTACAAGCAAGGCGCAGGCTGGGCATTGACCGACAAGCGTACTTACGAAAACCAGCAGTATCAGGATCAGTTGGATGCCGCTACCATCTACCATACCCTGGAAACAGAGATCATCCCGACTTACTATGCTAAAAACAGTAAGGGCTACTCTCCCGAATGGATCCAGTACATCAAGAACTCGATGTCTGAAATCGCTCCCGACTATACGATGAAACGTATGTTGGACGATTATATCAATCGTTTCTACAATAAGCTGGCAACCCGTTCCGCCCACCTGCGTGAAAACGGCTTCGCCGAAGCCAAAGCAATCGCTGCATGGAAAGAGGAAGTAGCTGAACATTGGGACAGCTTCCAGGTCGAATCATTTACCAGCTCACAGGATTTGGCTCTCGACGGATTGGTTGTAGGCAAAGACTATAAGTTCAACCTGGTTATCGACCGCCACGAGCTGAAAGGTATGTTGGGCGTTGAAATGGTTATCACAAAAGAAAATCCTGAAAACCATCAGTTGGAATACCTGGCATCCGAACAGTTCAAGTTGATGAAGGAAGAAGGTTCCAAATTGTTCTTCGAACTGAAGACTACTCCGAGTGAAGCAGGCCTCCATAAGATGGGCTTCCGCGTTTACCCTGTAAACAAAGAATTGCCTCACCGCATGGACTTCGCATTCGTTCGCTGGATCCAGATGTAATCGACAACAAGCAAACATAATAATAAACAAAAAAGAGGGAGTTTGACGCTCCCTCTTTTTTTATACCGATTACAAAGCTATGCTTTACGATCCCTAAAGCTATTGGTTACGATCCCTAAAGCTATTGGTTACGGGCAGCAACCGATATAGGTATCTTTCAGATTTAAAAAGCGTAATCCAAACTTAAGCCAAATACTTTGTTGGTACGGCTATAGACATTCTGTCCCGGAAGTTTCGTACCGCAGTAATCATCCATCTTCTTGGTATAATCGTGGTAAGTTGTCCACATATAGCCCACATTCAATGCCATCTTTTCGCTTAGCATCACCTTGGCCCCAAAGCCTAACGTATAAGAGTCGCAGTAGAAACTGACATCACTTTGGAAATTGTCAGACAAACCATAATCCGTAATTTGGGCGCCACCACTGATGGTCAACCTCTTGATTACGTCCCACTCTATGCCAAAGAGGTACTCGTTCGTGCCTCTTTCCAGTTCTTTCTGTTTTCCACCGGCCATGCCCGCTTTCTTGTCATCGTAGAAATGATACTCCACCGAAGCCTTCAGCATGGGTAAAAACTGATAGGAGGCTGCCACCGAAAGCATGGAAGGAATATCGTTCGGCGTATTCACTCCATGTTTGTACGGACCGACCAAATCTTCCGCACTGTCGGGATAATCCAACTTCTTGGTATTGTTTTCGATGTTCAAGTTCGTCTTGAATTCATATTTAGCCCCGAAGTTGAATTTGCCATATTTGACATCGACCCCCAGGACCGGTGTCAAGCCCCAGCCGGTCTGGTCGCAATCCAAAGCCAAGTTCATGTTTATCAAATCCGCTCCACCGAAATCCTTTTTTAACTTTGCATCCAGATACCCGTCGTAGTTTCCCGAGAAATAGTTCATCCGGCCTCCGGCAAAGGCAGAAAGCCAATCGGTGATCCTGTAGCCTAATCCCAATTGCACGGAATAGATATACTGCCTGCCGTCCATCGCACTGTTGATCGTGTACATATCCGGAGTGACGATAGGGCTTTTGCCGCCTGACGCCACATATTTCCCCAAGCTTTCCATAAATATACCTGCCATAGCCGCCGATTCGAACATAGGCAAGCCATCGTCAAACGAAGCCTTACCGCCCCCACCCGTAATGGCGAAGAAGCCGGAGATGGTCCAATCTCCTTTTTTATATGCCGCAAAAACACTCGGGATCACAGGAGCGGCCGCCTTACCCTTGTAATACTTTTTATAAGGGGTATCACTTACTGTCGGCACCTTATTCACCGGATCAAAACCATTGTATGTACCGAAAGAGGCATCGATGTCACGGGTCTGGAAAGCACTTTGGATACTCACACCCACACGGAAACCGTCTGTCGGCAAAAAAGATAGGCCTGCCGGGTTAGACAAAGCGCCATCGATATCAATTGCCGCACCTCGCGAAAGTGACCTTAAAAAGGCTGCATGCTGGTTCGTATTCGTCAAATATCCACCAGCAGAAGAAACCAAAGGCATCATCATCAATGCCGCACCTACTACTACTTTTTTATTCATGCTTTACTTTTCTTAATTACAAAACGGAGGCAAAGATATATACTTTTTTTAAATATTGCACACTTTCACCTAAAATGTGCTGCACAAAACCATCCGTATTGTGCAACACTTATTCTTTCCAATTGTCAATCATCAATTGTCTATTGTCAATTTAAAAAGTATCTTTGCATCCGAAAAGGACCGTTTCCTTTTCCGTGTGCTTGCTAAACCACGTATTAAAAACAAGAAAGATATGAAACATCAAGAAGCCGCTTTGGTATGCTTCTCCGGTGGACAAGACTCCACGACCTGCCTGTTCTGGGCAAAGAAGCATTTCTCCCGCGTAGAAGCCGTTTGTTTTACTTACGGACAAAAACATTCCTTGGAAATAGAGGTTGCACGAAAAATAGCAGCCGACGCCCAAGTACCGTTTCACCTGTTGGACGTGTCGTTGATCAGCCAGCTCGATCCGAACTGTTCGCTGACGAATACGGACATTTCGATGGATCAGGAAAAACCGGCGGACAGCTACCCGAACACGTTCGTTCCGGGGCGCAACATGGTATTCCTTACCTTCGCAGCGATCCTGGCGCGCAGCAAAGGAATCTTCAACTTAGTGACAGGCGTGTCGGAAGCCGATTTCAGCGGTTACCCCGATTGCCGCGACACATTCGTCCGCTCCCTCAACGTCACGCTGAACCTGGCGATGGACGAACAGTTCGTGATCCACACCCCCCTCATGAACCGGGATAAGAGCGAAGTATGGGAACTTTCCGACGAATTGGGCGTATTCGACCTCGTACGTACCCAAACCCTCACCTGCTACAACGGCATCATGGCAGAAGGCTGTGGACATTGCCCCGCTTGCAAACTACGCCGCGAAGGATTAGAGAAATATCTAAAGAGACAAAAAAGATAATATGGATACAAGAAAAGAGGAAAATGAGTTGCACCTGTTAGGAGGTTCAACCGTGTACAAGCAGGATTATGCTCCGGAGGTGTTGGAAGCGTTTACAAACAAGCATCCCGATAATGATTACTGGGTACGTTTCAACTGTCCGGAATTCACAAGCCTCTGCCCTATCACCGGCCAGCCGGACTTTGCAACCATCTACATCGATTATATCCCCGATATTAAAATGGTGGAGAGCAAGAGCCTGAAATTATATTTGTTCAGCTTCCGCAGCCACGGAGCCTTCCATGAAGATTGTGTCAATATCATCATGAAAGACCTTATCCGGCTGATGGCCCCCAAATATATCGAAGTAACCGGTATTTTCACACCGCGCGGCGGGATCAGCATTTATCCGTATTGCAACTACGGGCGGCCGGGTACAAAATATGAACAACTGGCAGAACAACGGCTTTTCAATCACAAGCCATAAAGGAAGATTTTTAAGGCATTCTGTAAAAAAACGGCAATATAGGAGCTACTGTATTGCCGTTTTTTATACATTTGCAATCAGTAAATTCTAAACCTAATTAAAAAATTTAGACCATGAACAGAAGTATCACGATGAGGACTGCTTTGGCAGCTCTGGCTTGTACAGCTTGTATCAGTGCAAGCGCACAAAAACAGTATCCCGAACAGGAACAAATGAAACCGGGAATGTCTGAATACTGGACTCCGCAACCGAAAGTAGTCACTCCGGGCGACATCAAAACAAACAGCGCTCCTTCCGATGCCATCGTCCTCTTTGACGGCAAAGATCTCTCCGCTTGGCAAAGCGCCAACGGCGGGCCGGCCGAATGGATCGTAAAAGACGGTGTTTTCACTGTTGACAAGAAGAAAGGCGATATCCTGACAAAACAAAAATTCGAGAACTTCCAATTGCATATCGAATGGTGCGTACCTAAAAATATCACAGGCAAGAGCCAAGGACGCGGCAACAGCGGTATCTTCTTGCAGGACATGTATGAAATCCAGGTTTTGGATTGCTACAACAACGAAACATACGTGAACGGACAGACCGGTAGTATCTACAAACAGACGCCTCCTCTGGCAAACGCCATGCGTAAACCGGGCGAATGGAATGTCTACGACATCATCTATTCCGCTCCTATCTTCAAGGAAGACGGCACTTATCGTGTTCCGCCGCGCGTTACGGTGATTCAGAATGGCATCGTATTACAGAACAACACGACTATCCTGGGTACTACGGAATATATCGGTTTCCCGAAAGTCATAAAACATGGTGCAGGCCCGATCCGTTTGCAGTCTCACGGCGACCCCAGCGAGCCGATCAGCTTCCGTAATGTTTGGATCAGAGAAATGTAAATTCAGTTGAAAGGTGAAAGGTGAAAGTTTAATTTATACATCTTTCCACCTTTCACCTTTCACCTTTCAACTTTCAACTATTTAGTCAAGTGTCAGATTAAACTCATCCTTCAACTTAGCCAGAACCGGATTTATATTCAGCAAATGTTCATACTTCTCCGCCGACGTATAGGCTAAATGCTTCTGATTCGTTTCATCTATACGGACACGCATCTGAATACGGGTATTCTTCAACTGCATCCGCAGAAAGCCCAAGATATCGATACAATTATTCGTCAGCTCATCCTGCTGCCCGGGATTATGCACGCAGACTTCAAAATAATAATTATCCTGCAAGGCCGGCTTGCAATTGATCATCGTATTTTTTAGATATACCTTCTTATCGATCGCAGAGGCATACGCATCCCAGTAATGTACCAATGCTTCCTGGCTGAAAGGGCTCTGCATTTCCTGTACCACGTCAGCAGCCTGTGTCGCCGCCTGTGCCTTCGGATGCTCCATTCCTATCTCTTTAATGGAAGTGCCGAACTGGGGCGGACGTGCCATTCTCTTGGGAGCCGACGCCGGAGGAGCTTGCGGAATAACAGTCGAAGAAGCCGGAACATGAGTGGAAACCATCTGCTGGCGGGAAGTCGCACCCGTCATTTCCTGTGGAGATTGTACCGGGCGCTGCAAAGGAGGAGCGGATTGTACGGTATATGTCTGAGCCGCTGCAGCCTGTTGCGGTTGGGCAGCAGGAGGCTGACCCTGCCCGTTTGACGCGATCGGTTCAATCAGCCCTTTTTTTTTATCATCGACCGGTTGTCCGGCACTGCTCAACTGGCAAAGCTGGATAAGCGTCAGTTCCAATAGGAGGCGTTTATTCCGGCTGGCCCGGTAATTCAGGTCACAGGTATTTGCCAATTCGATCGCCTTAAACAAGAGTTGGTCGGAACAGCGTTTCGCCATCTCCTTATACCGTTCACGGATGGAAGCCCCCACCTCGAACAAGATCAAAGTAGACTCATCCCTGCACACCAGCAAATCCCGGAAATGCGATGCCAGGCCGGTTATAATATTCTGCCCGTCAAAACCTTTGCTCAATATATCATTCAGGATCAGGATGGCAGACCTGACGTTGCCCGAAAGCATCGCATCCGTCAGCCGGAAATAATATTCGTAATCCAGGACGTTCAGGTTATCGATAACAGCCTGATACGTAATATTTCCATTTGTGAAACTGACCACCTGGTCGAAGATGGACAGCGCGTCGCGCATACCGCCATCCGCTTTTTGGGCAATCACATTCAAGGCTTCCGGTTCCGCCGTCACCCCTTCGCATGAAGAGACGTATTCCAGATGTTCCACCATATCGGCAATCGAGATACGCGAAAAGTCGTATATCTGGCAGCGGGACAGGATGGTCGGCAGGACCTTGTGCTTCTCGGTCGTAGCCAGGATGAACAAGGCATGATGGGGCGGTTCCTCCAACGTTTTCAGGAACGCATTGAAAGCCGCCGAGCTTAACATATGAACCTCGTCGATAATAAACACCTTGTATTTTCCGATTGGAGGCGGAATACGCACCTGGTCGATCAGGGCGCGGATATCGTCTACCGAGTTGTTAGAGGCCGCATCGAGTTCGTGTATATTATAAGAACGCTGCTCGTTGAAAGCCTTGCAGGACTCACATTCGTTACAGGCTTCCCCGTCGGCAGTCGGATTCAGGCAATTGATCGTCTTGGCAAAGATACGGGCACAAGAGGTTTTACCCACTCCGCGGGGACCGCAAAAGAGGTAGGCATGAGCCAGCTTGTTACTTTGTATTGCATTTTTAAGTGTAGTAGTCAAGGACTTCTGCCCTACCACACTACGAAAAGTAGAAGGACGGTATTTCCTTGCCGATACAATATAATTATCCATTCTCTGCTTTTTTATTAACAAGACAAAGATAAACAAAATAATTCATTTACCTTTGCAAAAACGAAGTTCCGATGTCACGCATAAAAGACTTTTACAACAAGTATCTATCTAAGATCAATGCCTACTGGCTGGTAACCATAGTGTTCTTCGCTCTGACTTTTGTAATGGGCGATAGTAGTCTGTATAAGCGTTATACCTATGATGAAAAGATTCGCAGCCTGGAAAAAGAGATCAAGCATTACCAGAAGGAGATCGAAGTCAACAGCAAAAAGCTGAACGACCTGCATACGGATAAGGAAGGCCTCGAACGCTTTGCCCGTGAAGAATATTTCATGAAAAAGTCGAACGAGGATGTATACATTATTAAGAACAAGTAAATGAACGAAAAAGTAAGAACGATAGTTTTCAATATCTCCGCCCTGCTGTTGCTCGCCGGCGCGGGATTATACCTGGCGTTGCCGGCGGTAGCACCTTACCTGTTTGCCGTAGGTGCTGCCGGTATAGCCGTCAGCTATCTGACGATGCCTACCAAGGAAATGGATTTCCGCAGGCGCAGGTTGCACCGCTACAATATTTTTGCCGGATTGCTGTGCATTTTCGCATCCGCCCTGATGTTCAGCGGGCGGAAAGAATGGGTGATTTGCCTGACCATTTCTGCCTTGCTCCAGTTATACACGGCATTTGTCGCTCCCAAGAAAGAAAACTAATCCAACCTTCCCCTACCCCGGGGAAGGTTAAAGACGAAAAATACCTACATATAGTTAGCGGTATTGTCAAAATCACAATTACGGGAACAATAAAATTACCTAAAATCCGCGATTGATGCGTTTTCCTTTTATAAAGACCTTTGCATCGTTTTACTAACGATATAAAACTCTTTATAAATTGAAAGCGACTATTCTTAAGATTTCCTGTTTACTCATATTCCTGTTCACTGCGATATCCGCCTCAGCATATGAGAGGGCGATGATCTCGGGCAAAATAATATCTACGGAAAAAGAAATTGTAGATTTCGCAACCGTCTACCTGAAAGGCACCACGTATGGAGGGACGACCGACGAACAAGGAATTTACCATCTGAAGGCCCCGGCAGGCGACTATACTTTAGTCGTTTCCGCCATCGGCTACAAGACCGTCGAAACGCCGGTGAAACTCATCGGCGGGGAAAGGGTCAAACAGAACATAACCATTACTCCGCAATCGACGGAGCTGGACGAAGTGGTGGTTGTCTCAAACGGAATAAGCCGCTTGAAACGTTCTGCATTCAATGCCATAGCTGTCGATACGAAAGAGTTGCAGAATTCCACTAAGAACCTGAGCGAAGCGCTCGCCAAAGCACCGGGGATGAAGGTACGTGAATCCGGCGGAGTCGGTTCGGATATGCAACTCACGCTGGACGGCTTCAGCGGCAAGCACGTGAAAATCTTTATCGACGGCGTGCCGCAGGAAGGTGTAGGAAGTTCGTTCGGGTTGAACAACATCCCGGTGAACTTTGCCGAACGCATCGAAATCTATAAAGGGGTGGTCCCGGTCGGCTTCGGTGCGGATGCAATCGGAGGCGTGATCAACATCATCACCAAAAAGAAACGGAACAGATGGTTTTTAGACGCCTCCTATTCCTACGGTTCTTTCAACACGCATAAATCTGACGTCAACTTCGGCCAGACCTTCAAGAACGGCTTCACCTACGAGATCAACGCGTTCCAAAACTATTCGGACAATGACTACTATGTAAACGCCCCGGTAGAAAACTTCGAAACAGGTAGTATCGACAGAAGCAAGAAAGAACGGGTAAAACGCTTCAACGACACCTACCACAACGAAGCAGTTATCGGCAAACTGGGCGTCGTTGACAAGAGCTGGGCGGACCGCCTGCTGCTGGGTTTCACCTATTCCAATATGTATCAGGACATACAGACCGGCGTGCGCCAGGAAATCGTCTACGGACAGAAGCACCGCAAGGGACACTCGCTGATGCCTTCGCTGGAATATGGCAAACGCGACCTGTTCGCCAAAGGCTTAGACATGGTGCTGACCGCCAACTACAATAAAAACCTCACGACCAACGTGGACACCTCTTCTTATGAATATAACTGGCGTGGAGAAAAACATCTGATGAACTCCGCCGGAGAGCAGTCAAGACAATACTCCCGGGCAGACAACAATAACTGGAACGGCACGTTGACTCTCAATTACCGGATCGGCAAGATGCACACATTCACCTTCAACCATGTGCTGAACACATTCCACCGCTCCAACACCTCCCTGCTTGCAGCCGAAGAGATGACTAATGCCATCGCCAAAGAAACCCGCAAAAACATTTCGGGCCTGTCCTACCGGTTGATGCCATCCGAACACTGGAACTTCTCCGCTTTCGGAAAATACTACAACCAGTTTGTTGCAGGTCCGGTGGCAACCTCGACCACACAGGACGACTATGTGCGCAATACACGTTCCGTCAACTCGTTCGGTTACGGGGCAGCCGGAACCTATTTCATCCTGACCGGCCTGCAGGCAAAGCTATCTTATGAAAAGGCCTACCGCCTGCCGACCATTGAAGAAATGTTCGGCGACGAAGACCTCGAAACGGGTGAACTGAGCATCCGGCCGGAAAACAGCGACAACCTCAACCTCAACCTTAGCTACAACAAAACATTCGGAAAACATACCATATATGTGGAAGGTGGAGTGGTCTACCGCAATACGAAGGATTACATACAGCGCAACATCACGGACTTGAGCGGCGGCAAGCAGGCTGCCACCTATATCAACTACGGTAAAGTCGAAACAAAGGGGTTTAACCTGTCCATCCGCTACAACTTTGCCAACTGGGTGAGCGTAGGCGGCAACTTCACCCAGATGGACGTACGCGACAAGATGAAAACCTCCATCTCCAGCAGTGCCGCAAACCTGGCCTATGGAGAGCGGATGCCGAACCTTCCCTACCGGTTTGCCGATTCGGACGTATCGTTCTACTGGCGTAACCTTTGGGAAAAGGGCAATGTGCTGACGGTGACTTACGACAATCAGTACCTGCATAGCTTTACGTATTATTCGTCCGCTATCGGATCGAAAAATAACGACTATGTCGTGCCGAACCAGTTCTCTCATAACCTATCCCTCTCCTACAGCCTCCGGAACGGGCGTTACAACGTGTCGTTCGAGTGCCGCAACTTCACAAATGAAGACCTGTACGACAACTTCAGCCTGCAGAAAGCAGGACGTGCGTTCTACGGCAAAGTGAGAGTTTATTTCGGAAATTAATTCAATTATCACAGTTACAAAATATAAATACATTTATTGCAAGATGAAAAAGAATCATTTATTAACCGGTATTGCCGCAGCCATGCTGACGGGTGGACTGTTTACTTCATGTAGTGACAACGATATCCCGGCACCGGACGCGGGCGGAGGAACAAGCGATGCAAAAAGCACATTCGTAATCCCCGCTTCTACCACGGCATCCGGAAATACGACCAACGTGCTGCTTACGGCTGAAAGTGTGGACGATGGGACCATCACGACATTAAACAACGGCCTTGTGAATGACGGCGCCACACAGTGGGTGTTCTATAAAGACCGGTATTTGTATGGCCTGACCTACAATCAGGGTAATGCTGGTGATACACGTTCGTATATCCTGAATGCGAACGGCAAACTCGAAACACGCTCACAGAGCTATAAGGTCAAACGGTTCACTACTTACGGCATTTACGACAAATATATCATGACACTTTCCTCCGGCGACGGCCCTACTGAATGGGCGGACGAAAACGGTTATGTTCCCCAGTCGTTCCTGGTTTCCCTCCTGGATGTTGCCGCACAGACAAAGACGGACAACGATACGAAGAATGAAGCCTACCTGTCAGAGAACTTCCTGGGAAACGGCGAGTATGTAACCCTTGCCGGTATCCTGGAACATAACAGCAAGATCTACAGCGTAGCCGTACCGATGGGGTTAAGCCAGTACGGGACAAAAGACGGAAACGGGAAATGGATTCTGCCGGGTAACGAGGACCTGGTTAAAACCGAGTCCGGAGGCTCGAATAGCAGCGCTTACGAAAAAGACGAACTATTGTGGACACAATATCCGAATTCCTGTTGGGTCGCCATCTTCGACGATGCAACATTTACAAATAAGAAAATCATCAAGACTGATAAAATCAGTTACGCCTGCGGCCGTTTCAAATCGCAATATTATCAAATGATCTGGGCTGCCGACAATGGCGACATCTATGTATTTTCTCCATCTTATGCCAAGACGATGTCCGACCCGCGCCAGCAGACCAACTTACCGGCCGGTGTAGTACGCATCCCGAACGGGAGTGAAGATTTCGACGATTACTACTGCAACCTGGAGACACAGAGCAACGGCAACTCCTTCCTGCGCAGCTGGCATATCACAGAAGATTATTTCCTGTTGCTGATGTACGACCGTCCTTTCAGCGAAACCGGCTATACCGCCAATCAGTTGGCCGTGTTCAAAGCCGGAGCCGAAAAGTTGACTTACGTGAGCGGACTTCCTTCAACCGATATAATCTCCGGTTTCGGAAACACGATACATGTTGAAAACGGCAAGGCTTACATCGCCGTGACGACAACCGATGGAACCCCGGCCATCTACAAGATCGACCCGGCCAACGCCAATGCAACGAAAGGGGTTACAGTCGAAGCGACCCAGATAACCGGTATCGGAAAACTGACAGCACAATGAAAAAGTTCTTTACGAAAGTACATGTATGGTTATCGATACCTTTCGGTATCATCATCGCGATCGTTTGCCTGACAGGGGCAATCCTTGTATTCGAAACGGAGATACTGGAACTCTGCTATCCTTCCCGTTATTTTGTCAAAGAAGTAAAAGGCGAAGTGCTTTCGCCGGCGGTGCTCATGGACGCCGCCGGCCAGCAACTTCCCGACTCCATCAAAATAAACGGAATACGGGTTTCCTCCGATCCCAAACGGACCTACCAATTAATTTTACCGGGGAAAAAAGCGGCTTGCTTTATCAATCCTTACACCGGAGAAATCACCGGTATAGACGACGGAAAAGGTTTTTTCATGAAGATGATGCGCCTCCACCGCTGGCTGCTCGACGAATATAAGCGGGACGGGAGTTTCGCCTGGGGCAAAGCGATTGTCGGATATTCTACCTTAGTTCTGGCTGTTATTATCATAAGCGGGCTTGTTATCTGGTATCCGAGAAACAAGAAGGTATTGAAAAACCGGCTCAAGATAAAGACGAAAGCCGGCGGGTTCCGTTTCCTGTACGACCTGCATGTATCCGGAGGTTTTTATGCCGCTTTACTCCTGCTTGTCCTGGCATTAACCGGCTTGACCTGGTCGTTCGGCTGGTATCGCGATGCGTTCTATACCGTGTTCGGTGTCAGCACAACGTCTAAACAGGCTCATGCTCCTGCACCTTCCACCCATCAAAAATCATCGGGTGAAAGAGGTTCGAAGAAACATTCCGGAACCGACTATACGCATTGGGCCGGAATCTTAGCCGATCTACAGAGCCGTTATCCGGAATATAATTCAATTGCCATCCAGGACGGATCGGCCACAGTCTCCACGGCCAACTACGGAAATACGAGAGGAAGCGACCGTTACTCTTTTGACCCGGCTACCGGGAAGATCACCGAAACCCAATTATATAAGGATCTTCCCAAATCCGCCAAAATAAGAGGATGGATCTATTCCGTTCATGCCGGGACATGGGGAGGAATAACCACCCGGATATTAAGCTGCCTGGTTTCACTCTTAGGGGCTGTCTTTGCCATAACCGGCTACTATCTCTGGCTCAAAAAGAAGTTCAGGAAACTGAATAAGCCGGGATACATAAAAGACTTGCCCGATAGTCAATAGGGATGGGACAAAGATGTTTTTGTTTGACAACAATTATCTTCCGTACGATAGCATTATTTTGGACGATAGGCATTGATTGTATAGTGGAGAAATCGGGAGAAAGGGGGTATCTATAAAACATGATACATCTTATAGCGATAAGTTCATACATCTTACTCAGGTAAGATGATACGTCTTCTTTTGGAAGATGTATCATCTGTTTATTTTATCCTTTTTGTACCTGGACAGGGGTGCGAAACTACAGTTAGACAATATAACACTATTTAGGGAGCGATTCCCAGAGGGCAAATTTAGAGGGAGCGTCCGCCATTGGCAGCCCGTCTTTACCAAATAAAAAACGGCATTCCATATCTGACGAAAATATGATCCGGTATACAGATGGTACTTTTGTGTAAAAAAAATTCCATACCCATAAATCATAAAAGAATGGGTATGGAATTAAATTATATAACTAATAACTTATCAGGATGCAGATTCCTCTGGTATTACAAATGAGATAACATCAGACTGTCCCTTTTTAGAACTTAAAAAATCTTCACCAACTTCATTAATATAATTAATACGAATGTTTACAGAAGTATTGCCTGCAGCTTTTTCAACAGGACGTTTCCGTGACAAAAATTGACTTAAATCGTATACATTTGGAAAAGGAGTATCTTCTTTTACTTTATCACCATCAGCAACTTTCATCGCACGTAAATAAAAGTCATACACCCTTTTTCCTCCAACAACTACAGGATCAGCACTTGAATCATAAGAAAAATCATATTGAGTTTTCATATCGGAAGGAACATTCTCATGGTAAACAGACATAAAAATATGATTATTTGCCGTAAAGGCATAATCAGCCGAATACATCTGGATAACCAATTTTTGCACAGGCATTTCATTAGAGAATAATGCAGTCGTATCTGTTATTGAACCTTGCGTATAGACTTCTGCATATTTTTCTAACGCAGAAACAGTTGCAACCGTATATTTATTGGAAGTTTGAGCATCCCAATCCACTGAATAAGCATAAGCGACATATTCACCACCGGACAATTGAGTATTGAATGTGCTTGAAGCAACCACACTGCCAAAATCATCTTTTACGACGATTCCACCAGCATCCATGCTTAAAGTAGAATATCCTAATGCCATCCCGCTTGACGTATTACCGCCGTCCAAACAAGAGGTTAACGAAAACATACCTGCAGCAACTGCTGCCAATCCTAAAACTTTAAGTTTCTTCATTTTACTGTTCTTTAATTTTATATTGTTTATTATTTATTTGTTCTTATTCAAAAGCCGAAACGGAAACCCGCCTGCAAATTCACATTAAAGGGTTTTTCGGAACGGATCGTTTCGATATCGCTTCCGTTATCGAAATAATAGTCAGCCCCCACTTCTGCATAAATACTTAAGAAACGGAGTAAGGGATAGCTGGCACCGGCACGGGCATTCACAGACCACAGCCATTCTTTCATACGGATATGCTTCTTCTCGTGACGGATTTCATTCTGTTCCACAAATATTTTGGAATTCAGCTTACCGGCTACATTGACCTCAGTCATGCCACCTGCCGCTGCATAAAATTGGATACGCTTCCATTCCGCAATCTTATAAGACAGAGAAAGAGGAATTCCGATAAAATGTAACTTTTGTTTAGTTTCGCCATGATATACAGCTCCGGTCTCCCATTCGGAAGAAAGGAGAGTATAGTTTAAACCGGATTGGAGAGAAAAACGGTCATTCAAAGAATAACTGACACCCAATCCGACCGAAACCGGTGTCTTATGATGAATATTCGTTTTCGGGAACTGGCTATTGAAATACGGAGAATTCAATTGCAACAACTCCTGATCTGTCATCAACGTATTCTTCAAAGCATAGGCATTTATGGAGTTCGATGTCCCGGCACTCACACTACCGCCTCCCATTCCGAAGCCCCATCTTTTTACCCGCTCTTTCTTTTCTTCTTTTTTCACTGGCGCTGCATCTGCAAGTAAAGAACGTGTTTCAACGGGTACTGCCGTCTCCGCCACTTCAGCTGCTTCGGCTGCCTCGGAAGAAACCACAGCGACAGTATCATTGTCTTCCGGCGAAAAAGCAATGTCGTCTTCCGTTATATCCGACCGGAATGCAGTGGCAGCCACAACTTGTGCAACGGCACGTTTGGCCACCCGGTTAACCGGCGCGGAAGCTGCAACTGCTATTTTATTTGGGGACGGTTGAACTGGGACAGCAGGTGTCACAGATTCGGACTGTTCGGTCAATCGGCTCTCTACGGCCTCGGTTTCTTTCAGGATCGTTTCGGCTACAGGTAGACGGTCCTGATCCTGGTTAGAGACATAAACGCCACCCGTTACGACTAATAAAGAAATAACGGCGGCAGCCACCCAATAACGTAAAGTCCGCCGGAAAGGGACAGACTTTTTAACCGGCAGGCGGTTGGCTATCGCCTCCCAATCGTCCGGCATCGTATCCGCTTCAAAGTCCTGCAACTTCGAACGGAACAAATCGTCAAATGTATCTCTTTCCTTATCCATCATTTCTTTTTACTCAATACAATTCATTAATCCTGCGTTGTAATAATTGTTTGGCACGCGTAAACTGCGACCGGGATGTACTCTCCGTGATATTCATCATCTCGCTGATCTCCTTATGCGAATAACCTTCTATCGCGAACAGGTTAAACACCGTACGAAAACCGGCAGGAAGTTCTTGCACTAATTTCATCAACTCGACTGCCGACATATCGGATATGGCTGAACTGTCCGGATGGATCAATTCCGCCGTATTATCCAGATCGGTAGCCTCACGCAAAACATCCGATTTGCGCAAATACTCCAACGCACAATTGACAAAGATCTTTCGCATCCACCCTTCAAATGACCCGATTCCCGAATAAGAATCTATGCTGGTGAAGACTTTTACAAAACCATCCTGTAGCAAATCACGGGCAGTCTCCCTGTCGCTAACATAACGCAGACAAACCCCCATCATTTTGCGGGAATACGTTTCGTACAGCTCCTTCTGAGCCAGCCTTTCCCCCTTCTTACAACCCTCTATCAGTTGTTTCTCCGTCATTTAGTGTGTGTCTTCATGCCCTTTTCAGGGCTGTACATTTATTATGATGTTCAGATTATCCGAAACGCTGCATTCCGGATAAAATATTTTTCTCGAGAACGCACAAAGATACGCTATTCCGGGAAATAATCAGGCAAGAAGCCACACTATGTTATTTCGGATACTTGGTAAGATAGTAATAGGTTTCTTTCGAAAGCGCGCTTTCGATATGGTAGCGGGTGGAAGATGAAACGGAAAATGTATATCCCCGCTCCGAAGCCGTATCGACAGGTAGATAAATGGAAGTATCCCGAATTCCCGTCATCAGGATATTCCGGGCGGATGCGGGGTCGATCGAATCTGTCAGCGAATAATAGACGGTGTAAGTCAACACATCCTTTTCCGAATCCGGTTTCCGCCAGGAGAGTTTCAACTCATCTCCTTCTTTTTCTATCCGTACCTCTTCCGGGGCTGTGGGAACCGTATCGTTCAACCAGGACAAAGGCGGAAGCTGGGCCGGATATTTATAATAGTTATCTTTCAACTCGTCGTATAGCCCTTTTGTATTGTCGAGGATGTTCGCACAACGGAAAAATGTACAGCCAGCCCCTCCATAGTAACGACTGTAGTCGATCTGGTCCGTTATGTCGTTGACGGTCCAGTCCGCCTCTTCTTTCAGCATCCGGTATGCACCCAATCCGGGAACCACCAGGCGCCCGTTGCAGTTATCGACCCAATTATCGACAAAGGGGAAAAAGTTATCATGCAGGTAATACATCATCGGGACGATCATATCCTGCTTTCCGTTCTGCATCCACATTTTCGGATCCTGAAAGACGCTTTCGTAAGCCGTCCATCCGGCGTTCGGGACACGTTCGATGCGATTGTATTTACCGAGCGGGGAACTGCTGACCTGCACCCAAGGCTTTACCGATTTCACCCAGTCGTAAATACGGTAAACCATCTTATTGATATTCTCCCGGCGCCATTCGGCCAACGGGCGTTTTTTACCATATTTATTATAAAGGGATTTATCGGGGAAAGATTTGGCCTGTTCCGGATAACGGATATAATCGAAATGGATTCCGTCGATATCGTATCCGTTCACCAGTTCTTTCACTAAGGACAAAATATAGTCGGAAGTTCCGGGAACACCGGGGTCCAGATACCATTCGCCGTTATGACGCTTGCACAGTTTCGGCTGGCGCTTGACAACAGAGAGTTTTCCCTGTTCTTTTACGCTTTTGTCCGTTCCCAATGGGAAGGTGACGAACCAGGCATGGCATTCCATCCCGCGTTTGTGACATTCGTCGATCACGAAAGCCAGCGGATCATATCCCGGCATCGTTCCGTATTTTCCGGAGAAAGTCTTGCTTGCCGGTTCTATAGCCGAACGCCAGATAACGTCGCCACGCAAACGGACCTGCAGAAAGACTGTATTGAAATTCGCATCCTGCAACCGGTCCAAGATGTCGCAAACGTCGCGTTGCTGTACCCGTCGCCCGGCCTCCGTCGTTGCCGGCTTATGCGGCCAGTCCAAACCATAGACGGTTGTCAGCCACACGCCTCGAATCTCACGCTTGGGAGGTTCGGCCGCATTCGAAACTTGTATCAATAACAGGAGTAATAACGACAGGCAATACTTTCTCATTTCACACATTTATTCAGCGGTACAAATGTACTGCTTTTTGCGCTTCTTCGGGATAGTCGGTAGTCAAAAAGTCTACACGATTTTCGATCATCTCTTTCATTACCAGAGGATCATCTACCGTCCAGACATTGATTTTCAATTTTAGGTCTTTTGCTTCGGTAAACCATTCAGGATGCTTTTGCATAACCTTATAATTATAATCGAGACCGGCAAAACCGAGTTCCTTCAACTGCTTCGGAGACAAGTCGCCGTTCAGGTAGTAGACCGGTGTCTTCGGGGACAGGCGGTGCAGTTCTTTGGCTGCTTCGAGGCTGAAAGCAATATATTCGGTACGCTTCGTCAATTTCTTGCCGTTCACCATGTCGACGGCAATCTTAGCCGCCTCCCGATCCCGCTGGGGAGTCGCATGGGATTTCAATTCGAAAATAAGTTTGGTCTTTTTCAGTTTCTTCGCCCTGTCCAGATATTGCTCCAATGTCGGGAGCGTTTCACCATTCGGGAGTTTCAGGTCTTTAAGTTCCGCATAAGTAGTCGTCTGGATATGTTTTCCCTGAATCTTGCTATCATGAAACACTACCGGGACATTATCTGCAGTCAGATGCACGTCGAACTCGGAGCCATAGACTTTGATTTCATTCGCCCGTTCCAACGAACGAATAGAGTTTTGGGCGGAACCTTCCGTTTTCCAATAACCGCGATGGGCAATCACCTTTGTCTTTCTTTTAGCCGACACAGGAGCTGCGACCAGCACGCACAAAAGAAGAAGAAGAGAGAATTTTAATTGTTTCATAAAGTAGTATTTTTATTAGTATCATCCTCTATTTTCCAATCTCCGACAAATACCGTTCCGCCTCGATCGCAGCCGCGCAACCGCTACCGGCGGCAGTAATAGCCTGACGATAATGCGGGTCAGCCACGTCACCGGCAGCAAATACCCCCGGCACTCTTGTTTTAGGCGTGCCCGGAATTGTCTTGATGTAGCCGATTTCGTCTGTTTCCACCCAGGGTTTGAATATTTTGGAGTTCGGGGTATGACCGATAGCCAGGAAGAAACCGTCGATTGCGATATCCACTTTTTCTTCGTCCGGTTCGCCCATGCGTTTTACTAAATGTGCGCCTTCCACGCCATCTTCACCGAAAAGACCGATCGTGTTATGTTCGAATAAGACCGTGATATTCGGAGTGTTCAGTACACGTTCCTGCATCACTTTCGATGCACGCAAATACGGTTTACGGACAATCAGATAAACATGTTTTGCCAAACTGGACAAGTACAGTGCCTCTTCACAAGCCGTATCACCACCGCCAACGACAGCCACCACTTTCTTACGATAGAAGAAACCGTCACACGTAGCACAAGCCGAAACACCCATTCCGGCGTATTTTTGCTCATCCGGCAATCCTAAATATTTGGCAGTCGCTCCGGTCGAGATGATCAACGTTTCCGCTTCGATTACTTTCTCACCGTCAATCGTTACCTTATATGGTGCTGCCGACAAGTCTGTTTCAGTCGCAATGCCAATACGGATATCCGCACCGAAGCGGGCAGCCTGTTGTTTCAAATCTTCCATCAATTCCGTACCGGTAACACCTTCAGGATAGCCAGGAAAATTTTCAACTTCGGTTGTAGTCGTAAGTTGTCCGCCCGGCTGAATACCTTCGTAAAGGACAGGAGACAGGTTTGCACGTGAAGCATAGATAGCTGCCGTATAACCGGCAGGGCCCGAACCGATAATCAGGCAACGAACTTTTTCATTCTGAGTTGTATTCATCATCTTATCTTTTAATTTCCAATTTTTAATTTTTAATTCTCCAATCATCTAAGGTCTACGATTTCAGCATCGGGATAGTCTTTTTCGTTAAAAACAAAAAAGCGATCCGGTTGGTTTACTCCCGTTTCCATTTTACCGATACGGATCGTATTACTGATCCCATTCTTTGAAAAAACGGCGATCGAAGCAGGAAGACCGGAAAACTTCTCGATCTGGAGTTCCACCCGTACGATATCGCTTTTCTTTTTGGGAGTCAGCTCGATGTCATAGGCGGCTTTACCGTTCGGGGCCGTACTCTCGCCCTTATATTTGGCGGTAAAACCTTTTTTATAGGAACGGAGCAACAGGGCCGGATTGGTAGCCTGCAACTCTTCGCCGGTCGGATTGGAGATATTGACTTCTTCGTTGCGTTCGAGAAACGACCATTGCGTCGTACCGTCGAACCAGGTAATCATGTCCGGAGTCTTCAGTACGAACTTATCTCCTTTGATATCGACCGTACCGTCAAAACTTTCCGATACTTTCTGCACATCTGAGCGCGTCTGCATCGTAAAATAAGCAGTCAAACCGTTAGAATCTTCATAAGCGGAAGCTGCCTTATCCAGGATGGAAGTGGCGTTCTGCGCCAATACTCGCATTCCGAATGCAGCCCAAATGCACAGGAAGACAGCAACCGAAATGCGGCAAACTTTTATTTTATTTTTTCTTTTCATTCTATTCTTTGTTATCATAATTGATGATTTACCGACATCTCTTGTCAGTTTTCTTTTATTTCAATGAATTCAATAATTGCTCCAAACTGTATTCATCCTGAATCAATACCTGGCGGGCCTTGCTACCCTCGAAAGGACCGACGATGCCCGCGGCCTCCAGCTGGTCCATCAGGCGGCCTGCACGGTTGTAACCGATTGCAAACTTGCGCTGGATGAGCGAGGTCGAACCCTGCTGCTGGATCACGATCAGACGGGCGGCCTCATCGAACAACGGATCGCGATCCGACAGATCTACCGTTCCGGCGACAGAAGAATCTCCGCCTTCACCTATATATTCAGGCAACAGATAAGCCGTCGGATAAGCCACCTGTGCACCGACATAATTTACGATATCTTCCACTTCTGGCGTATCGACAAACGCACACTGAACACGTGTCGGCTCACTGCTTCCGGTAATCAGGATCAACATATCGCCCTTACCGATCAGGCGGTTAGCCCCCGGAGTATCCAGAATCGTACGGGAGTCGATCTGCGACATCACCTTAAAAGCGATACGGCTCGGAAAGTTACTCTTGATCGTACCGGTGATCACCTTCGTATCCGGGCGCTGGGTGGCCAGGATCATGTGGATGCCGACCGCACGGGCCTTGGCCGCGATACGCGAAATCGGCAACTCGATTTCTTTGCCGGAAGTCGCGATCAGGTCGGCAAACTCATCGACGATCGCAACGATATAGGGCAGGAACCGATGCCCTTTCTCCGGATTCAGGCGACGGGAAATAAATTTCTCATTGTATTCCTTTATATTACGCGCCGAAGCCTCCACAAGCAACTTATAACGGTTCTCCATCTCGATCACCAATGAATTCAGGGTTGCCACGGCATCGCCCGGCTCCGTCACGATCGGTTTGTCGGCATTCGGCAATTTCGCCAAATAATGCCGTTCGATCTTCGAATAAATACTAAATTCCACCTGTTTGGGATCGACCATCACGAACTTCAGTTCGGCCGGGTGCTTCTTATACAGCAAAGAGGTGATAATCGCATTCAAGCCGACCGATTTACCTTGTCCGGTCGCACCAGCCACCAACAGGTGGGGAGTCTTGCACAAGTCGAACATAAACACCTCGTTGACAATCGTCTTTCCGATCGCCACCGGCAAGTCATACGAACATTCCTGGAATTTGCGCGAAGCGACCACCGACTGCATGGAAACAGTCTGCGGTTTATTATTCGGGACCTCGATCCCGATCGTTCCCTTACCCGGCATCGGCGCGATAATACGTATCTGCAAGGCGGAAAGGCTCAAAGCAATATCATCTTCCAGGTTTTTAATCTTAGAAATACGCACACCGGCTTCCGGGACAATCTCATAGAGCGTGACCGTCGGTCCAACCGTCGCCTTGATAGAGGCGATATTGATACCGAAATCTTCCAACGTCTGCTTGATCATCTGCTGGTTTTCTTCCAATTCTTCACGGTTCACCTCGACATTACCCGAATCGTAGAACTTCAACAAATCGAGTGTCGGGAATACATAGCGGGACAAGTCTAAGCGCGGATCGTATTTACCCAATTGGGACTGGTCAAAAGTCTCCTCGTCTTCCGGCACTTCCACTTCAAAAGTCGTACCACCATCGGCGGCTGCCTCGATAACCGGATCATCCCCCCGGGCTACTTCAAATTCAAAATCATTCTTTTGCGGAACATCCTTTTCCACCGGCATTTTCTTTTCTTCCTCGGCTTTCCGCATTTCGGTTTCCGTATCGAAAACATATTCGTCCGGTCGGATCATATCTTCCTCTTCCTCGCGATACGTCGCAGACCGAGGAGCTGCCGCCGGTTTTTCAACCGGAACATAAACTTCCGTTTCCCCTTCCTCTTCCGGAACTTCCGGCGTTTCGCTCTTTTCACGTTTCAAACGGTTCTTCAACCATCCGAAAGAGAAAACGTTTTGCAGGAACGGAATCGTCCGTTTGCTGGTAAAGATCGCTATAATCAGGAACAGGCCGATCAATAGCAGGATCGTGCCCGGTATGCCGATATTATTCATCATCACTTCCGATAAATAATATCCGTGCTGCCCCCCCAGATAAATAAATGTATCTTCATATCCGCTGATAAAGACAAAAGCGAAAAACAGCGATCCCCATATCAGCATAGCCGCACTGAACAGAAAACGTTTCAGCAACGACACCCGGCTCAGGTTCATCAACTTTGCCCCGACCGAACCGAGAAAAAACAAGATCAGGAATGAAGAAATCCCAAACCACCGGTTCATCAGCAAATCCGCAAGGTAAGCCCCGCGCACGCCTGTCCAGTTCTCTACCGATCCACGGTTAATCACCAGGTCCGATAGCGGTATATTCTCGATCTTGCTCTGATCCGCTCCTCCCGTGAAGAAGAATGAAATCAAAGCCAGGCCGACATATATGGTAATAATGGAAATCACTAATCCGGTAATAAAACGGGTTCGCTCGCAGGTAAAGAAGTCTCGAATCTTCTTAAACTTACTCTCCCCGTTATTCGTATTTTGTTTTGTAGTCGTCTTTTTAGCCATTACATATTAAATTTACAACTCGCAAATGTACATAGAAAATTTTAAGTTCCCTACGACATTTGCATTTTCCAAACTGTATGTTTCTTTAACCGACTTTTCCTGAAGCCGGTCGTTCCGGTAAAGATTCACTCAATTTTTCCTATTTTTCAAGGCATAATCAGGACAAAGAGGAACTTTCTGATGTTATATCCAAGAGGAATTAGAGTTTATAATTCCGAATATCAAAATATATTTGTTACTTTTGCGAGTTATAAACGCAAGGTATCTACTAAGATAATTAGCATGGAAAAAGAGAACAACCCGATATACGAACGCAACACGCTGGAATTTGTAACAGTTGCATTGGAATTTTGTACGTTTGTCGAGAACGCCGGGAATACAGGTCTTTTCGACTTTTTGGATAAGGCAGTCAAGATTTTGCCGTTGCTGTATCTGAAAGCGACCCTTTTGCCCGAGGCGGAAGAAGACGAAGATGCAGAACCCGAACTGACCGTCACGGAAGATATGTACGAATCGGTCCGTAACCGGATTGCCGGACTGCTTGGCGAGAAAGACTCATACCTCGAAACATTCCATCCGGATATGCAATACAGCGATACGCCGATCGCCGCCTTTATCTCGGAAAATCTGGCAGATGTTTACCAGGATACGGGCAATTTCATTTCTTTATTCCGCCAGGGTAATGAAGATGTTATGCTTGAAGCAATCGTTTTGTGTCGTAAAAACTTCCGCGAATTCTGGGGGCAACAAGTGTTAAACGCATTAAAAGCGCTTCACGCCGTGCGATACAGCGAAGAAGAACTTTTAGAAACCAACGAAGAAGAATGACACAACAATATACACATTCGATAACAAAAGAAGTAATATCCGGACTTCCCTTAGAAGAATTTACCGGACGGATCATCGTGATCGACACATTAAGAGATGTGGAGAAAGCCATCAGCTACCTTTCCGAATTCCAGTCTGTCGGATTCGATACCGAAACCCGTCCGAGTTTCAAAAAAGGACAACGTTACAAAATATCGCTTATGCAGATTTCGACCGACGAGGCGTGTTTCCTGTTCCGCCTGAACCGGATCGACATACCGGAAACTTTGGAAGAATTTCTGGCAAACGAAAAAGTACAGAAAATCGGCCTTTCGTTGCGCGACGATTTCGGAGCGATGCGGAAACGTACGGACATACAGCCGGCCAATTTCCTGGACTTGCAGAATTATGTCGGGCAGTTCGGCATCGAAGACGCCAGCCTGCAAAAGATATACGCCATCCTTTTCAACAAGAAAATTTCGAAAGGACAGCGCCTGAGCAACTGGGAAGCCGATGTCCTCAGCGATGCACAGAAAAAATATGCAGCCCTCGATGCATGGGCTTGCCTGAAAATATACAATCAATTGAAACAGATATAAATGAAGGAGTGTAAAGTATTTCTCAAACCTAAAAAAGAGGAATCGTTGCTGCGTTTCCATCCGTGGGTATTCTCCGGCGCCATCCAGACGATCGAAGGTGAACCGGAAGAAGGCGACTTGGTAGAAGTCTATGGTGCGAACGGGCGTTTCCTGGGTACCGGTCATTATCAGATAGGCAGTATTGCCGTCCGCATATTATCTTTCAAACCGGTCACGATAGATGCCGCTTTCTGGGAAGAACGCATCCGTATTGCTTACACACTGCGCCAGGCCCTGGAGCTTGCCGGAGTGGAGAACAACAATACATACCGGTTGGTACACGGCGAAGGAGATAATCTTCCGGGATTAGTTATCGATATGTATGCCCACACTGCGGTCATGCAGGCGCATTCTGTCGGTATGCACTATGCGCGTCATCAGATTGCCGAGGCCCTGAAAGCCGTATTGGGAGATTCTTTACAGAATATATATTACAAATCGGAAGCGACTCTGCCTTACAAGGCTAATTTAGGCAGCGAAGACGGCTACCTGTACGGGGGCGAAGTGGAGGACATCGCACTTGAAAACGGATTGAAATTCTGCGTCGACTGGCAAAAAGGGCAAAAGACAGGTTTCTTTGTCGACCAGCGCGAAAACCGTTCGTTGCTGGAACGCTATGCCAAAGGCCGCTCCGTACTGAACATGTTCTGCTATACTGGCGGATTCTCGTTTTATGCCATGCGCGGAGGCGCCAAGGTCGTTCACTCGGTCGACAGTTCTGCCAAAGCGATCTCGCTGACCAACAAGAACGTGGAACTAAACTTTCCGGGCGATCCGCGTCACGAGGCTTATGCGGAAGACGCTTTCAAGTATCTCGAAAAGATGGGAAGCAACTACGACCTCATCATCCTGGATCCGCCCGCTTTCGCCAAGCATAAAAACGTATTGCGCAACGCTCTGCAAGGTTACCGCAAACTGAATGCCATCGCTTTCGAGAAGATTAAACCGGGAGGCATCCTATTCACCTTCTCCTGCTCGCAGGTGGTAAGCAAGGAAAACTTCCGTCTGGCCGTGTTCAGTGCCGCCGCCCAGTCCGGCCGCAGTGTCCGCATCCTGCATCAACTGACACAGCCCGCCGACCATCCGGTCAACATTTACCACCCGGAAGGGGAATATCTGAAGGGGTTGGTTCTTTATGTGGAGTAAAGCCGAATTATGATTTACAATTTATCCCCGGACATATATAAATCATAAATCACAATTCATAAATCCATTAGTGATATTTAATAAAGGAAGGTGCAAAATATTTACGGAAATATTTCTTTATTTCGTAATAGGTTGTACCTTTGTCTCGCTTTTAAGAGAGATGGAAATATTATTATAAGTAAAACATATAAAACTTATTATTATGTCTAAAGTAACAGTTGTTGGCGCCGGTAATGTAGGTGCTACTTGCGCAAATGTTCTTGCCTTCAATGAAGTGGCAGACGAAGTTGTAATGCTAGACGTAAAGGAAGGCGTATCCGAAGGTAAAGCGATGGATATGATGCAGACCGCTCAATTGCTAGGTTTCGATACTAAGGTTGTAGGTTGCACAAACGATTATGAGAAGACAGCTAACTCTGACGTTGTAGTTATCACTTCTGGTATTCCTCGTAAACCGGGTATGACTCGCGAAGAACTGATCGGTGTTAACGCTGGTATCGTTAAGAGCGTAGCTCAGAACATCCTGAAATATTCTCCGAACGCAATTCTGGTAGTTATCTCCAACCCGATGGATACAATGACTTATCTGTCATTGAAATCTCTGGGACTGCCGAAAAACCGTATCATCGGTATGGGCGGTGCTTTGGATAGCTCCCGTTTCAAATATTTCTTGTCTCAGGCTTTAGGTTGCAATGCTAACGAAGTTGAAGGCATGGTAATCGGTGGCCACGGCGACACCACTATGATTCCGTTGGCTCGTCTGGCAACTTACAAAGGTATTCCTGTAAGCAAGCTGTTGAGCGCTGAAAAACTGCAGGAAGTTGTTTCTTCCACAATGGTTGGTGGTGCAACACTGACTAAGTTGCTGGGTACTTCTGCATGGTATGCACCGGGTGCTGCAGGAGCATTCGTTGTTGAATCGATCATCCACAACCAGAAAAAGATGGTTCCTTGTTCTGTTTACCTGGAAGGCGAATATGGCGAATCAGACCTTTGCATCGGCGTTCCTGTTATCCTGGGTAAGAACGGTATCGAAAAGATCGTTGAACTGGAACTGACAGCTGAAGAAAAAGAACTCTTCGCCAAGAGTGCAGCAGCCGTTCACAAAACAAACGAAGCTTTGAAAGAAGTTGGCGCTCTCTAATAATCGAAAAAGAGGTTTGATAATATAGAAAAGAGGATAGCCCTTCGGGGTTATCCTCTTTTCTATATTATCAAACCTTCTCCACCATACAAAAAAACAATCTAAATAACCCATAATTTACACCCGATTAAGCATAGCCTGCAAATAACATATTATCTTCTAAAGGATACGATCTTAAATATTAACATTACATTTGCATCTAATAGATAAACAAAGCATGAAAACATCCATCAACTACCTGCCCGAACAGAAACAGGATGACCTCAGAAGAATCGTCAAGTGCATATTGGAAGTACTTCCCGATTGCGAGATGATTATCCTCTACGGAAGTTATGCCAGAAACACATACGTCGATTACGACCAACGCATCGAATATGGTGTACGCACCTGTTTCATGAGTGATTATGATATCCTGGTAGTGACCAATACCCGTTTCCAAAGCCAAATTATCAACCATATCTTGGACAAGGCCGCTAATAATTACTATAAAGGAAAGAACCGGTACGAATCGGCGACCATCCAGTTTATAAATGAAAACATCGACGACCTGAACAAAGCCATCCTAAAAAACCGTTATTTCTATACGGACATCAAACGCGAAGGCGTCATGCTTTACAACAGCGGACGCTATAAGTTGGCCCGCCGCCGAAAACTGAACTATAAGGAGATAAAAGAACAGGCAGAAGAGTATTACAATGAAAAGTTTAATAGAAGTAGCGAGTTCTTATTGGGGGCAAAATTTTATTATGAACAAGGTCTATATAATATGGCTTCTTTTAATTTGCACCAAGTTTGTGAGAATTTATATAACTCTATCATCTTGACTTTCACACTGTATAGTCCCAAAGAGCACAGCCTGAAAAAGTTGTCAGCCAGAGCCAAAACGTACTCCTTAGAATCATCCAAAGCCTTTCCGCGGGATACGGAAGAAGAAAAACGCCTTTTTGATTTGTTGCAGGATGCATATGTTCAGGCTCGTTATAATAAAAACTTCGACGTAACTAAAGAAGATATTGAAGCGCTCATTCCCAAAGTGGAACTGCTCCGGGATGTCACGAAGCAATGTTGTGAAGAGAGAATTAAATCATATTTATAGCTCAGTCTTTCTTAGATTACCCTCTAAATACCCCTTAGTTATTTGTAAGCGTCTCCGCGATCCCCTCTTTTCCCCTTATAAAAGAGTCTCTACCTTTGT
>ERZ777306.1422-NODE-1422-length-37646-cov-51.263121_pt1 | contig 37646 bp, 30 predicted proteins | sample MGYA00374966_ERZ777306 | MGnify/ENA primary metagenome ERZ777306 (study PRJEB29329, sample SAMN06343882) | mouse gut metagenome | isolation source: Mouse cecum | place: Austria: Vienna | collected 2014-11-15 ... | reverse complement strand
TGGACTATTATTTAAATTGAGGAAAAAGATGAGGGGGGCTTTTTAGTCAGCCCCATGTTCATGTGCTCCTTAGCTTGGGTGATAAACTCTACTACTACACGTTTAGGACAAACGATAAGAGCTTTACCAAAATACTGGTTGATTATAACTCTGCATATCTCCAATTGGGTAACTGTTTTTTGCATACCGAAACTGGAGAATATGGCACGGCAACCACCGGATACCGCCCAACGAACGGTATCTCTTACATGAGGGTAAAGAGAAGTTGATATTTCATCAGGATTAACTTCAAATCCAGTATTGTGGCTAATAGCCATCTTGTCTTTTAGAAATTCTATATAGTCTTTCATTTTCATTTCAAATAAAGAGAGGAAACCGTTAGGCTTCCTCTGTGTTATCGTTATTTAGCTCTTTCAGTCTTTCTTTGAGCTTCTTTTCTTTCTTATCATATGAATCCGCAAGTTTCTTAGAGAGCGCTTTGAAATCATCCGGATATTGTTCTGCAAAAAGGATTTTCTGACACTTCTGCAAATAGGAGTAGAAATTCACATTATTCGATGATAAGCATTCAGCAATAAAGGCTCTATACCATTGATGCCGGTCGGCTTGGTTGTTCTTGACATAATTTACAAAATCACTCTCACCATTCCATTTTTTCAAATTCAGTTTTTCAAGATAAGTACTGCTACAACCGCTAAGAACCAGCACATCAAAAACTAGTTGTTCATTTTCAGAGAATTCTTTTGTTCTCCGATAGTACGGTTTCTCTTGCGCCCACTTGCGCATTTCTTCAGCAGACTTCTCCTTGACTATATCCTTCGCTCTTTTTAATTGGGCGTTTATTTTTTCCCTTTCTATCTCTTTTAGATCGGCAACAGCGGCAGTACTAGAAACCAGTTCTTTCTTTGTGTAATAGAATTTTATATTAAATTCTGGATTATAATTACCAAAGAATGAGATACAGCGATAAATTTCACCTTCATCAAGCATTTTTAGTGTCCGTTCATCATCAGCACTATAATAACATAAACTCCTAAACACCTCATCTGGATTAACTACTTCAAATCCAAGTTGCTTTACGGCTTCTAAAGCACTTTCATATTGTGCTTTTCTTTCATCACTCCAATAATATTCTGCTTTTGCTACAATAACAGTTTTTCCGAATGAAAAAGGTTCACCTACTTTAACAAGATTCTCACTCTCAAGCAGAATCTTTCGGATTACATATGCAATCCGCTTTCTATAAAAACAGGCAGCATTGATACAGCGAGCATTCTTATTATTCATCTCATAGAACAAACAACCATGATTACAGGTATTAGATTCACATTGAGAGCACTGCTTAAATTCGCCATTTTCCCAATTGTCAGCGTCTTCTTTAATCCAATCCGCTTTATCCAGTTCTAAAAAGGAATTACTAACATAGTCACGTATCATAGATGTCGTGCATTGTTCATCTTCTTCCTCATTGAACTCCTTTTGAGTTTCTTCGTCAAGTTTTGAAAGAATCATAGCACCGGATAATGGTATGTCTCCATTTCTTACACGTTCTTTCAGTTCCGGGATAAGACCGTTTAGCTTTATACGGTCAAAGACAAAACGAGTAGACTTTCCAAATTTAAGAGCAATATCTTCCAAAGTCCGTCCTTTCTCAGTCAACTGCGCAAAGGCAAAAGCTTCTTCGATGGGATCAACATCTTTTCTTTGAAGATTCTCGGTAATCATCGCTTCAAAAGCCTCATCATCTGTCATTTCTCTGACAATGCAGGATATTGTCTGAAATTTTTCCGACTTTTTTCGATGGGCTTTGATTTTTGCAACATTCGCTTCATCTTCCTTTGCTTTCAAAAGTGACACAGCCCGAAAACGACGCTCACCGCAAACAATTTCATACGAACAGGGAATTGTCGTAACACCGCCAGTCTCTAAGTCAGTAAAATCTTCGGATTTGGCTACCCTGACGGTGATAGGCTGCAATAAGCCTTGCTTTTCAATGTTGCTTGCGAGCTCTTCAAGAGCTGCTTCATCAAAAGTCTTTCTCGGATTCAAAGGAGAAGGACTAATAAGGTCAATTCTAATGTTTTGTACTTCCATAATTTAATTATATTGGTTTGACTTTTAATTCATTACATCAGTAAAGTTATCGTAAAATGACAAGTTATGCAAACAGAAACTTCGCCATTTTAACGCCATTTTCATGTGGGCTTATTACGTATTTGAATAAATCCTCTTCTTTCAGTTTTCCGAAGAAGTTCCATATCTTCTTCTCGTATTTCAGCAGGCGTTTCACCGTTCACACTTCGATACGTTCCAATACCGAAACGCTCTCTGATACGAGCAATTTTATCCGAATCTTTAGTAACCCAGTAAATTGTAACTTTCATAGTAGCTATATTCTACGACTCTCGCCACACAGGGGGAGAACATTAAACGTTTTAAAACGATCCACTAATCTTGGTCCGAAACGTTTCTTAAATTCGGCTATGCCAAGATTCGATGTTATATGATACTTCTTGCCATATTGCTGAAAAATCTCATACCGGGCATAAAGAAATTCATCAATAACTGAATCGAGACTGGTACCATACGATTTTTGATTTTCCGTTTCCAGACCGATATCATTCAAGCAGATATTAAAGGGATTTGGTTTAAATCCTTTGGATTGATTCTCATTGTAAGTGTACAAGTCAATATGCCCGTGAATTTTATAATAATTCATCATTTGAGTAACAGACAAGTTTTCAAAAGCATTGGGGTTACAAGTGAGTTTCAAATAATCTGCAAAAATCTGCATCAACATTGTTTTTCCGGTACCAGGTTCACCAACAAGCAAAAGATTCTTATGAACCTTGTAATTCTCTTCCGGAAACACATTTTGAGCATACCGACATCCGTTGAAGTAGTACAGAAGAAACTGAATTAGTTTAGAGTTGTTATCATCAACATCAAATTTTCTAAACTCCCGTTCCGTATAATCCGTACCAAGGTTAGAAATTAAATTCCAATGACTGTAATACTCTTGCGTATCAGTTAAATCATATTCAGAAACGTTCTGAATACTTTCTTTGTGCCTTTTTATCAGATTCTCTATCTGTTGGATCGTCAGTTTGCGCTTGCCGGCTTCCTTCTCCATCAAATTTTGAAGTTTGCTTGATAAATTCTTTTCCTCTTCCGTCATGGTCTAATTCATTTTTTCGATTTTCACGAATACGATCCAGTATCCAAAGGTTTGCTTTGGAATCCCACCGCTCTATTTTCACTCCATTGGCATTCTTCCACCCTATCGAGTCAAAGTGATTGAAGAATATTTCTGCTTGCTCTTGCCAGTCATCTAACCGTTCCGGAGCATTTTGCTTGATGAAGTGTTGAATAACCTCATCAAGCGTAGGAGATATAAATTCTTTTGCGACTCTTTTAGGTTTCTCCGGTTTAGAGGGTGGGAAAAGCTCGCCAGAGCTACTTTCTTTCTTACCCCCTTTAGGGGGTTCTTTCTTTATCTTTGTCTCTGTCTTATATTCTTCTTTAGGGGGTATGGGGGAGCTTTCTTGAAAAGGTGTCCCTAAAGGGTGCCCTAAAGGTATCCCTAAAGGATGCCGTAAAGGTGGTATATTTTGCATACCTTTTTGTACACCTTTGATAGAATACATTGATTTATTGCCTCTTCCATTGCCTTGTTTACATTCAATAAGACCTGCTTGAACTAATCTATTTCGGGCGGACTTGAATACTTTTACAGACACTCCCACGTCAGATGACACCTTTGTATCACTACGTGTCCAGTTATCCTCCCAGCCTAAACGATTCGCAATTTTTAGCAAGTAAAAATAAAGCCTCGTTTCACAGCAGGAAAATTGCCAGCTTTCGTCAAGTTCCCAAAACCTATTGATAAGTTCAATATAAGTCATATCAATTTATAATAATTCCGTAAGACATTGTTTATATAAGGTTGAGGGTCGGCTTTCAGATAATAGCAAACGCTATTAATGAACTCAATCAACCCATGACAAACGACATATACACTACCATATTTCTCAACTAAGGCCTGCCACTCTTTTTGCTCATCAAACTGCGTTCCGGCACGTTTACCTTTTACATATGGAGTTTTCATCTCTATGCAAAGACTGCTCTTACCACCGCGAGGAAAAAGCAGAATCAAGTCAGCAACACCAGCGATGGCACCTTCATATTTACGCATAGCACCGCTTTTCTTTGTCCTGACGCCGCCGTTTGGTATAGCAAAGAGTAGAGGGCCGACATTGGGAAACGTTTCTCTGAACCAAGTTACACAAATGTGTTGTATCTTGGTTTCAGAATATTTCACCTCCAATTTACGAATATCTTCTTCAGTCATTTTTCTGCTTGTTTTTTGAAATCGTAGCACATTCATTTAGAAGGTCAACGATTTGTTTACACCTGTTCCTGCAACCGACAAAGGATATTATGGTTTCCCATTCAGGACCGAACAACATTTCTTTCTTGTATTCCTGAATATGAGTTCTCTGCCCAATTATAACTAATCTAAATGGCTTCATAATTTATCCCTAAACAAGTCCATTGCAAGATTCACCATATTCTCTTCTACTTGGTCATCCGTTCCGGTTACACCGTTAGCAATGTTCTTCTTTGTTTGAATCACATCATACATATACTTGTCAATAGTATCCTTACCTAAGAAGTAATAGCAGTTAACATTGTTCTTTTGACCGTTACGGTGTGCTCTATCTTCTGCCTGTTCGCAATCACTGAAAGTCCAAGGGAACTCTATAAAAGCAACACGACTGGCAGCAGTCAAAGTAAGCCCGGTACCGCCCGATTTGAAATTCAGAATAATCAGTTTACAATCCGGATTATTTTGGAAAGAGTCAACGGCATATTGCTTTTGGTTGACACTATCGGAACCCGTTACAGTAACAGCTTTAGGAAATTCCTTTTTCAGTTCTGCTACAACTTCTTTCAAGTAACCGAAAAGTATCAGCTTCTCACCACCGTCGATAACATCATGGACAAATTCACAAACAGCCTTGATTTTACCTCTGGCAGATATCTGCTTTAAAAGCTGCATCTGCACCATAACGGCACCATTCATTGATTTCTGCACTTGTTCATCCGAAGCGTTCTTGTACTTCTTCAAGTATTTTACCATATCAGCCTCGGCAGCCTTATACTCTTTGGTGGTAGTGATATCAACTGTCAAGTATTGACGAGTCTTGTCCGGAAGTTGTGTAAGCACCTTTGACTTCTCACGACGAAAGAAGCAAGTATTCCATAGTCGCCAATTCAGTTCTTTAACGTTGGATGCCTGTTTGGGACCATCACAATATCTTTCAACATACCGGCTATAACCTCCAAAGTCCTCTAATCGACCTAATATTTTTAGCTGTTGTATCAAGTCTGTATTATTGTTAACAACAGGAGTACCGGTCAATGCGAATATATAACGTTTACCTTTGCAGATACCTTCAACATATTTGCTCTGTTGAGTTTTACTTGATTTGCATTTATGAGATTCGTCAATGATAACAGACCTAAACAAAGAGACACGCTGATCGAAAGCAATACTTTTCATTGTAAGCTTGGATTCCTTATTTACAGCTTTTACAAAAAATTTATTAAGCGATTCATAATTAGTAATGAACACCTCACAAAGTGGACTGCCATCAGACCTTTTACACTCATAAAATGATTGCCAGGACTGTCGGTTTCTGTCATCAAGGATAATCGAATTCATACCTGCGAACTTCTTAAACTCACGCTGCCAGTTTACTTTCAACGCAGCAGGGCAAATTACAAGTACTGGAAAAGACTCACCATAAATGGGCGCTTCCTTATGTGCTTTAACAACTGCACATATGGCTTGCAATGTTTTACCTAATCCGGGCTGGTCACCGAAAAAACAGCGTTTGTGCTCTATTGCATACTGTACTCCTTCAAGTTGATACTCGTAAGGTTGAAGTAACATATAGTGTTCACCGACAAAAGGTTTCATCGGAGGAATATCATAATTAATATCTTCAGTTACCTCACGTTCCTTGACAGTAGAACAATAACGCATCTGAACAGCCCATTGCGCAAAAGCTCTCACATACCAATTCGCATCACGTCCAATAGGATAACGCGTATCATTGATACTAACAAGCCACGCCCGGTCTGTTCCGTCATAGCGTGGCTTACTTGGTATCATCTTTATGACCTCGACCAACTTTGGGTGATACTCGAACTGAATCCGGTACAGATTGGGCGTCTTAGTCACATAAATTGGTTTCATGAAGCAGGTTCTAATACTAATTCATGATGTTCAACTGTTGAACATATCCCGTTATCTTCACCATCTTCATTCATTGCATCAGTAGCTTCATCAACCTTGTCAAACGGGTCCTCACCATCTTTAAATTCAAATTCCCTTTGAATCTCCGAACATTTATTCTCTGTAACATAAAGCTCTGCTTCATACAAGAAATTATAAACAGCATCACGAAACTCCTCACAATGCACATACGATTCATTGTCCGGATCGAAACCAATACCAGGAGAACAAAGATTAAGGACTTTGCTCGTCATAAGGGTTCGCTTACCTGTCAACACACAAACCTCAAAAGAAGAATCACCACCAATGCTAACGCCGGTTACATTGAACTTTTTGAAGAACTCATCTTCAAGACATGACTCTGGACGTTCCCAATTAATGTACTGGGATTCTTTCTGTTCTGTAATATCGACAATGTAGGGTATGAGCTTGTTTAGCGAATCCTTCAAATCCGGATGAACAGGATTAATCCCCTTGAAAACAATATCGTTTCCTTCCTTGTCTGCATAGACCACTTCAAGACATCCCTTTTTGGTCAATTTTGCTTTTGAAATATTCAAATCCATTTTAATTAAACTTTGAGTTAATACTTACCTATGCAGGTATTCATTAATAAAATCTTTATAGTACTGGTCAACAGGCAATGGCAAATTGATTCCTAATTCGGTGGCAGCATCAGCCTGAACCTTATCCATGAAAGTTTTCATTTGGATCGTATTCAATTTAGAAGTACTTCCAACAACCGACACAATATTTCCATTCATACATATTTGCCGTGGAAGAAACTTACGGCAATAGTAATCATGAACATCCAACTTATCCGTGCCTGTCTCCCTCTCAATACAGGCAAACCACAGCCACATGAGCGCGTTCTGCGACAGGGTACGTGGTTCTACCTTTCTCTTGATGCTTACAGTGTAAGTTCCATTTTTGAGCGTGGAACAGAGGTAGTCAAACGACTTATCCATTGTGACTACCCCATTTTGTTTTGTTAGAATAGCTTCTGCCATATCTTAGAATGGTAAATCATCAGGCGGTAGTATCTGTTGATATGGCTGTTGCTGATATGCAGGCTGCTGTACTTGTTGTTGCTGTCTCTGTGTAGGCTGTTGCGTTGGTAACGGTGGTGGTACAGGAGCAGCCTGTTGCTGAACTTTCGGTGTAAGCATCTCAATACTATCAACAAAGACTTCAGTTATGTAACGTTTAACTCCTTTGCTATCGTCATAGTTACGAGTGCGTAACTTACCTTCTATATACAACTTATCTCCTTTATGGACGTACTTCTCAACTATTTCAGCAGTCTTATTCCAAAAAATAAGATTATGCCATTCTGTACGTTCCGGCACTTGGGTTCCATTTTGTAAGGTGTACGCCTTATCTGTTGTGGCAAAAGATAAAGAAGCTACTTTCGCTCCACCGTCCAATGTTCTCACATCCGGGTCTTTACCGGCACGTCCTATAAGAATTACTTTATTAACACTCATTTTCCTTCCTCCCTTATAGTTACACGAATACTATCCGCTTTAGTTGATGTTTTTAAATATTGAGAATATAGTTCCGGGTGATCTTCCTGAAACTTCTTTGCATCAAAACTCTTACCCGTTGAAGAGGGAGTATAGCTAACACGCAGCCGACCGGCATCCCATGATTTAACACCGTTCTCACGCATGGCACTTTTAAGCTGTTCCTTATAACCTTTCTGCACTTCAGCGATATAACTCGCCTGTTCCTCTATATCAATAATAGTAGTTACTAATTGCATAGGAATAAGCAGCTTCTCATTGGCTGGAACAGGAGCATTAGGTAAGAACTGTTCACCTTTAATCTCACACTCCAGTAATCTCTTAACCTCTGCATCCGGTTTACGCTCAATCTCAACCAATTCAGATTTATCACCTCGTAGCCAAATTCCAAACAATTTATCAACTTTAATTAGTGGATTTTGAAGTTCAAACAAATAGGCATAAATTGATAACTGCCAACTCAAATACTCACGGTCAAGACTTGCAGTAGTCTTGATGTCGCCAAGGCTGATTTTCTCGTCCTTTTCCCAAACACAATCAATATTCGATGCAAAATATTCATTATCTGAAACAGTGTACTCATTGGCAAAAGCCTTATATCCGGCATTTACTCTTTCCCTGATATAATTAATAGCTTCAATACTTTCAGGAGGTAAGCCTGTTACATCAGCAAACTGGCATTGAGCATGAATAAGGCTACCCTTCTCTGCAGCTCTCTTCAATACAAAATCGGGGACATCTTTATATTTGTCAGGGAACAACTGCCGGCTAATCATACCGGTTATACCTTGCAACTGTTTTTCACCGAGCATATAAGTGTGGTTTTCCTCATTGAAAACCACACTGGATTTCACTAATTCTATCATTATTATCAATTTCTAGGAGGATACGTTTTCTGCATGTCAATAGTTATGTTTCTGAACTCCTTATTATTGTGAAGTTCGGGATGTTCAGCCCAAACTCTCTCAAGCTCTTCGCGGCTTTTAACACCAGTCATTTGTTTAATTGCACGATCTAGGTCTACACCAGTATATACTTTGCCCGAAGCGTTTGAAGCAGAAACATTGGGAGCATATACTTTTTCCTTTGTATTACCATAAGCAAAACGAACGCGGTTTTTATTGTCCACAATAACAAGTAAAATAATCTCCTTTTGCTCGTTATAACCAATCTCTTTTACACTGAATTTGGTGTATAGAGCAGGAGAACCTGTTTTGCTCTGATATATTTCATTTTTCTCAAGTGGAATCCAAATGAAAGGACCCGTATAAAGTTCACGCCCAATTCCCCAGTTAAATCCTGCACGTTTAAAGGCGTCCGAAGCCTGCCCTTTCTCTTTTTCTGTGCTAGATTCTGTCCCAACATCCTGTTTACTCACCCATTCCTTCTTTTCATTATCCCAAATGGACAACGTACAGAATAGATTCCCATTAACGACATCATGGTGCCGTTTCCAGTTCATTTCTCCGAACACTTCATCAAGTATTCTCATGTCTACTCGAGCATCCTTGTATAATAGCAAGGAGCAGCCCGAACCGTCCGGTTTCATAGTACCAACCCTACATTCAATTTCAGAAGCTAGAAGCGGTCTGATAGAATTATTCTTCTTCTCTTCATTCTGAACCGTTGATACAGTGTTTTTTCTCGCTGTCATAATTCTAATTTAATGGTTTGACTTTTAGTTCATTACATCAGTAAAGGTAATCGTTATTGACAAGTTTAGCAAACAGAAACTTCGCCATTTTAACGCCATTTTCAGGTAGTAAAAACTGCCTGTACGATATTGTACAGGCAGAAAAATAAGAAAATGAATAATCCAATGTACCTTATGGAACGGCTACGCTTGAAGGGTGTACGGCTCCCTGATTTATACATAATGTAAATGCTAGTGGACGGAACCGGAGTCGAACCGGTCTCACGGAATATTGGTGCACCTCACCGTAGTTTCAGCCAACGATATACATATCCGCCCGATTAATTAAAAAGGTGCACTATCTTCACAGACCATACACCCCAATCACAAACACAAAATAAAACACGACATTAACTATTAAATAGCACTCTCACGAGCTTCTTGCTTCCGGATAGCCGTTCAAAGCACACCGGAATAGTATAGAACAATTAAAACTCAAATAACAGGGGCTTTAACCCTACAGCGTCCTTTTCGCTGGCAACATTAGTTAAACATAAAAAGAAAAATTCTCTGTGAAGGAACCCGGACTCGAACCGAGATGAGTTGTCATGCTCACTACATCTAAGGGCTGACACTCCCTATTGTTGAGTAGCGCGTCTACCTATTCCGCAATTCCTTCAATTCGTAGCCAGACGATTCTGGCTACATTGATTGATTGTTATTGATACAAACATAATTTTCCCCCTCACGGGTTACTTAACTCTGATTGAGTTGAGCCGGGAAACGGATTCGAACCGCTGACCTCATGTGACGACTTCTAGTACACCGTTGGAAACATACTCATTATTCTGAAAGGCTTCAGAACGCCTATAATTTTCTGTTTTTCTCCCAAGAATGTACGCCATGCGCTCTGACCAACTGAGCTACCCCGGCAGATGCCCGGCGAACCGGGCTAAATAAACATGACAAATACTAAAATTAAGCAATGCAAACCTTCACAGGCTATTTTTATATTCTTCCCCTTTCCTCATATTCGAATCTCACAGCCAATAGTACAACAGTTATAATGAATATGAGATATGACCAGGCGATATCACTTCGCGTAGCTTCGATTCCCCCACCTATATACATAGCTACCAATATGGCAACTACTGTAAAAATGTTATGAATGAATTTTATTTTTTTCATCTCTTCCGTTTTTTAGGTTTAACTTTCTTTCTCGAACATCGGCAATGAAGTAATACCTGAGCAGCATTACAATGCCATTTACCATTTTGAACATTTACAGGCTTATCACTTTCAATCTTACCTGCTTCAATGAGACTAATCAACTTTTTTTCGCCACCGACATAGTATGCTGACTTATCTTTTCCGAATATCTCTGTCGAAAACAATCGGAGAATGTTATCCAGCAATATTTCAGCCATTTCACCTCTAATCATCTCAATAAGCAAATAAGTTAAGTAGTTCTAGTAACCTTAAATATTCCATCCTGAACATAAGATTTAGTAGTCCAGGACATGCCTTCCCCTTTTTCTTTATATAATCTCTGATTTAAAGTGAAAACCACAGACGTTTTTTGAGTAATGGGAAACACTTCTTCATCACCGACATCCATGTTTCGCAAAACATTGATTATACTGCGTTTCTGAATTTCTTTTTCCATACAATTAAATTTTAAATTAAACTTGAAGCGATGAGCGGATTCGAACCGCCGACCTCTGCTTGTGGTGCTCTTCCGTTAAGCTAAGAGTATTTCTTGAGAGACTCGAACTCTCAACCATCCACCACACACAGCGCTCTAACCTGCCTGAGCTACATCACCTTTATATACATAAAGCAAATACCTCGATTTGCCGACAAACGTCTAACTGATTTAGTTTTACAACGATACGGCTTGACCATTAACCACAGCATTATATCGTTGAGAAGCCCGCCTACGTCAGTAATCCCTTTCGGCACGTGTCGGCTTCCAAAACACCATTTTACCAATATGTCAAAGAACTCTTCTCTGTTGTTCCCAGTCTCCCTTCAAGGGCAGGCTCAAAGACCGGACTGGGTGCCGGATAACCGGCGGTTTGGTTTGACTTTAGTGAGGGTTATTTAGTTGCTTCATTTGTTATCGCTCGAAGAACAACAGAAGCAGCAGCCAGAGAATCTTTAACCTTTGCAAGTTTATCGGACTCACTTTGCCACCATTCTTTATACATATCAGTTGATTCTTTCTGTACCTTCACTTCATTCTTCAATGATTCATTTTCAGCACGTAGTTCCCCAATAATCATCTCATTCTCGATAGCTTTCGCTTTTAATTCAGCCTCGTTAGTGGTACTTTTATCAAGATTCATAGACAGTTCTTCTACTTTCTCAATAAGCTGTTCTTTAGTAAATTTTTGTAGTTCCATAATTTAAATATTTATTGGTTATTAATCTCCGACATAATGTGCACCGTAATGAGTACTATTTGAGTTATAGTAAGCGGAAGCGGGAATACTGAGGTTATTGTATCCCTCATGTCTTGTAGCTTTAGCCGCTTTGTTCATTACCTCGTTTCTTTCTGATAAGAATTTATCCGTTCTTGCTTTCATGGCTTCCTGTGAGAAATTTTCTTGAAGTTTTGCAAGTCTCCAGGTAGCTTTCAGAACCTCTCCAAAAGTTTTTCCCTGCTTTTTGCCTGAATACTTATAGGTTCTATGAGCATTTCTCATTATTTCGGATAAATCAAATCTTTTCATGTTTGTCACATTTATTGAGTTTCACATTTGTTTTATCAATCAATTTTTGTATGTTTGTATGATTGATTGATTTATGATGCAAATGTAATCCAAATATGGATAATTTCAAATCCAAAAGCTTATTTTATTATCCATATTTGGATATATTAACTTTATAGTAAATTTTATGATTGATAGAATTAAAGAAGTTATAGCCTATTCGGGGCTATCTGATAGGGCATTTGCCCTCAAATGTGGTATTAAACAAAACACATTGAGTAGACAATTAGGAGGGGTAAGTGAGGTTAGTGCCTCAACTATTAATGCAATATTGGATAACTACCAAGAAATATCCGCTGAATGGCTGTTAAGAGGAAAAGGCTCCATGCTTCTTCAAAAAGAAGAAACAGAACCAGGAATGGAGAAATTGAAAAGTATAGTATATACCATAGCGAATCTACAGGATGAGATTAATGAAAAGACAGTACTTACTCAACGCCTTTTGGAAGAAAACCAAAAATTAAAGGGTGAACTAGCTATGTTGAAGAACGAACGAAATGTAGGTTAGGCAATAAATTAAAATCAAGACACATGAACGCACAATTATTAATCAAGTTCATTATAGGATTAGCTATAATAGCATTGATCTTGACAAATAAGATAGTACCCTATTTACGAGACAAATTATTCATGAATATTTCTAAAAGTGGATATTTTAGAATTATTCTAGCAATCACAGTTGTCTCCGTGTTTGGAGTCGCATTCAATAATTATCAAGAAAGTAAGCAAAAATATACTGTTGCAGATAATGAGAAAGTAAAAAAAGAAAGATTAATTAGAAATGCTTTCGAAGCATCAAAAAATGAAGTAAAGTTACAGTTAAAATCTCCCTCAACAGCCAAATTTGCGACGGAATTTGATGATAAATCGAAATATAAAATTAATGATGATGAATCTGTGATTATTCAATCATATGTTGATGCGCAAAACTCATTTGGAGCAACGATACGTACACATTTCCGATGTACAGTAGATAAATATGGCAATGTAAATGATTTAGCCACATGGTAAAACCTTATTACCCACCTATATGACTATATGAAAATAAATCAGCGACTCACAGAAGAACTTAAAAAAGCAAGACTATATAATTGATATATAGAATGTATAGCTAGATTTTCAAAAATGTGTTTAATATAGTCCTTCACAAAAAGAAAAGTATGAATAGCACTTAAAATTACATTTCCGTTTTATTGTCGGGCACATTTTTATAAACCCGATATACTATTGAAAACCAAAAAGTTCTATGGAAAACGTTAGGGAAATCCCTATTTCTAACTATCTTTGCCCATTATTCACTAGAATTAAAAACAACTATGAAGTATTTTGAGTTCACATTCCGCACCCAACCTTGTACCGAAACCGTCAATGACGTACTGGCTGCCATACTGGGTGAAGTCGGATTTGAAAGTTTTGTTGAGTGTGAAAGCGGGCTGACCGCATACATCCAACAGACATTATGTGATGAAAACGCCATCAAGATTGCCATCGCCGAGTTTCCCCTACCCGATACGGATATTACTTATACATATACCGAAGCGGAAGACAAGGACTGGAACGAGGAATGGGAAAAGAATTTCTTCCAACCCATCATTATCGGAAACCGATGTGTGATCCACAGCACTTTCCACCAAGATGTCCCCAAAGCGGAATATGACATCATCATCAATCCTCAAATGGCTTTCGGAACAGGACATCACGAGACTACCAGCCTCATCATTGAAGAATTGTTGGATAGTGAACTGAAAGACAAATCCCTGCTCGATATGGGCTGCGGAACTTCGATTCTTGCCATCCTCGCACGTATGCGAGGCGCACGCCCCTGTACAGCCATCGACATTGACGAATGGTGCGTACGAAACTCCATCGAAAATATCGAATTGAACCACGTAGACAATATTGCCGTATCAGAAGGAGATGCTTCGTCGCTTACAGGAAAAGGACCGTTCGATGTTATCATCGCCAACATCAACCGGAACATATTACTAAATGACATGAAGAAATATGTTGCCTGTATGCACACGAATTCCGAACTCTATATGAGTGGCTTTTATGTAGACGACATCGCCGCCATCCGCGAAGAAGCGGAGAAGAACGGACTGACTTTCGTTCATTATAAAGAGAAGAATCGCTGGGCAGAGGTGAAGTTTATTTATAAAGGATAATAGCCAACAAATTATCTTTAATAGTGACGGTATATGCGTGGGATAGTGACGCTATCCATAGCATATACCGTCACTATTTGCATCGGATAGCGTCACTATCCTACCCGTTTGGCAGCTGCGTACCCAGCAGAGCCACCAATAAGTTGTTGGGAAAAGAAATACCTGTTACCTAATAGTCAGCTTTTTAAGTTCCTCTAACGAACCATTGAACACGTTCAGGTCGACGTCTTCTTTGATGCCGGGAACACTCCCTACATCAGTATGTTGCCAGAAGTCCCATTTTCCCTGATACTTTACAGAGTCAACATAATAATGAGCAATCCAGTAAGGGTATGCATTGAAGATGGAGTCGTCTAGATAACGGGTTTTAAATTTATAAGAAGTATAAAGAATAGGTTTCACTCCATAATGAGATTCTACCCGGTCCAGCCAACGTTTAATACCTTGCTGCAATTCCTTTTTTTCCTTCCGGCCGGTCACTTCCACATCAAGTACAGGCGGTAAATCACCAGAAGTCAGTTTCACCGTACGAATAAAGAAATCCGCCTGTTTCAAAGCATCCGTACTGGGAATATAAAAATGATAAGCACCACGAATAAATCCATGATTACGGGCATTGGCGAAGTTCGCCTCAAAGGTAGTATCGTTATGGTCTCCCCCTTCTGTTGCTTTCATAAAAATGAAATGCAAAGGACTAGCTGTCTCTTTATTCTGCAACAGCCTATTCCAATCAATCTTTCCCTGGTAGTGAGAGATATCAATACCATGAATATCATATCCGTTAGGGATACAGACTCCGTATTCCTTTAAGCCATGACAAGGCTTCCATCGATAAGCATAAGGACGGATACAGAAATAATAGAAAGCAATGGAAAAACAACCGACAATCGTCACTGCCAAAATGTTACGAACCCAAGTAGGCATAGCTCGTCCGGGTTGCTCCTGTTTCTTTTTCGGAGCACGGGGAGATTTGGAAGAAGATGTTCCCCTTTTTCTAGTAGCAGTGGAAACAGCCCTTTTCTTTTGGACAGCAGCCATCGGATTAGTATTACGTGACGTCATTGATCAGCAGAGCAAATGATTGAATAAATAATATGAGTAGCCATGCAGTATACTTTAGACGCGGATTTACGCGGATGACGCGGATTCTTTGATAAAATAAATCCGCGTTTATCTGCGTCATCCGCGTCTAAAAAATCCTTCATGAGAGCCGGCTTTGTACACAACTCCTTGAAGTATGTTTTATTTAGCTTGTTCCAGTTGCAAAGTCTTAGTTGCCTGGTCGCACACCTCTGTAGGACCGAAGTACTGGATCGGACCCGGATATACATAATCCGTTTCGATAGCCCAGCGGTCACGTTGTGCAGCAAATGCCTTGAAAGGAGCACCGTCCAGTTTCACCAATGCTTTCTGGATAACCGGTTTCATTTCACCATGACGACGTTCCATGTTCATCATCATAGTGATAGGCACACCACCCGCAATCCATTCGGCAGCAGGAGCAGTTGTGTTGCGTACAGAAGACATATAACCAGTCTTGCCGTTAGCAATCAACATAGAAGCTGTGTAACCCAAAGAGTAGCAGTAGTCAGCGTCGAAGTTTGACGGAGCAGCACAACGTCCTTCGTAACCGAAGAAGTGGTGTTGAGCAGCAAACTTACCTACATACTTGCCTTCTTCCTTCCATGCAGCCAACTTAGTAGCTACCATTTCAGACAACAGCTTTTCAGTTTCAATCAGTGATACCTGTACGTTTCCGTGCGGGTCGCGGTCCAATGTCAGCTGGCGGGCAACGCCTTCCGGCAGACTTGCATAGATAGCAGAGTTTTCCGGAGAAAGTTTGCGGATGATATAATCACGTTGGTGAGATTTCTTAATCTGACCGAATTCTTCAGCATTAGCAGCCAAGAAATCGTTCAATTCAGCAATCAGGCGTTTCATGGCAGGAATAAATTCTACCAATCCTTCCGGAATCAATACAGTACCGAAGTTGTTGCCTTGTGCAGCACGATCAGCTACCACTTTAGCGATGTAAGTCACTACATCGTCCAAAGACATATCTTTAGCTTCTACTTCTTCAGACACGATACATACGTTAGGCTGTACCTGCAAAGCACATTCCAGTGCGATGTGAGAAGCCGAACGACCCATCAATTTGATGAAGTGCCAGTATTTACGTGCAGAGTTACAGTCACGTTGGATGTTACCGATTACTTCTGCATAAGTTTTACATGCTGTATCGAAACCAAAAGAAGTTTCAATCATATCGTTCTTCAAGTCACCATCAATTGTTTTCGGACAACCGATTACCTGTACACCGTAGTTCTTAGCTGCATAGTATTCAGCCAATACACAAGCGTTTGTGTTAGAGTCGTCACCACCAATGATAACCAATGCTTTAATGCCAAGTTCTTTGATGATTTCATATCCCTTTTCAAATTGGCTTTCTGCTTCCAGCTTCGTACGTCCGGAACCGATGATATCGAAACCACCTGTGTTGCGGTATTCGTCGATAATATCAGCAGTCAGTTCCATATAGTTGTGATCTACCAGACCACCAGGACCCAGGATAAAACCATATAATTTGTTTTCCGGGTTCAATTTCTTGATACCGTCGAACAAACCGGAGATTACGTTGTGTCCGCCCGGAGCCTGACCACCGGAAAGAATTACACCAACGTTCATAGCAGGAAGAGCAACAGCTTCACCAGCTTCGAATGTAATCAACGGCATTCCATACGTGTTCGGGAATAATGCTTTGATAGCTTCCTGATCGGCTACAGACTGAGTAGCAGCACCTGCTACAGCCTTAACAGCTCCTGATGCCAATGCTTTCGGAAGTTTGGGCTGGTAAGCAGCCCTTGCGATTTGCAATGCACTTTTAGTCATTTTCTTTAATTTTTTATTTAAAGGTGTTAGTAAGTTTCTTGTCAAACTTGAAAAGCGTTGCAAATTTCGCACTTTTTTCCGAATTATGAAAGAAGGCAGTGAACTTTTCTTTATCCGAATCCCCAATACGCATTCTTTTGAAAGCCGATACTCAGACACATGGTTCATTTGTTTTCTCACTCAAGCATAAGTATTTCTCAGGAAAATAGAATACCTTTGCAGCTGATTTCACAAAACTGTACAAAAGTATGACCAAGCAAGGCATCAACGACGGGTCAGTGACCAAACTTCGCTGCGTGGTAGAACGCATCACATATCAGAATGCCGAAAACGGATATTCGGTAATGAAAGTCAAGGTAAAAGGATATAACGACCTTGTCACTTTGGTTGGCAACCTGCTGGAAGTACCGGCAGGCTCGGTGTTGCTGTGCGAGGGTGAATGGAAGGTGGACAAACGCTACGGACAACAGTTTCAATGCAAGACTTGGAAGGAGGTGATGCCCGCCACCGCCTATGGCATAGAGAAATACTTAGGGAGCGGACTGGTGAAAGGCATCGGTCCGAAGTTTGCCAAGTTCATCGTAAACCAGTTTGGCACAGACACCATTGAAGTGATTGAGACCGACATCGAACGACTCTTCGAGGTGCCCGGCATCGGCAAGAAAAGAGTGGAGAAAATACGTGAGAGTTGGGAGAAGCAAAAGGACATCAAGAATGTGATGCTCTTTCTGCAAGGCTTTGGAGTGAGTACGGCATACGCGGCAAAAATCTACCGACAGTATGGTAAGGAAAGTATCAACAAGGTGAAAGACAATCCTTATCGGCTGGCTGACGACATTTGGGGCATCGGCTTCAAAACTGCCGACAGCATTGCCCGGAAGATGGGTTATGAGATAAATGACAAACGGCGGCTGCGCAGCGGACTCATCTACGCACTCAACCAACTTGCCGACGAGGGGCACTGTTATGCGGAAGAGCAACAACTCATCGGCACTGCCAAACAAATGCTTGAGGCAGACGAGGAATGTATACGCACGGCTATGAACGAAGCCATAGAAACTGAAGATTTGATGCTTGACGACACGGCTATCTATCTGCCACCCTTCTACTATGCCGAGTGCGGAACAGCCAATCGGCTGAACGCGCTGGTCCATGCCGAGGAAGGCAATACTCTTTTCAGCGCACGTTTCAATCTTGACAAGCTCCAAAAGGAAACCGGCATCGAATATGACGAAGTACAAGTGGAAGCCATCCGCCAGGCAATCGCTTCGAAGGTGATGGTGCTCACAGGCGGCCCCGGTACAGGTAAAACCACTACAACCAAAGCCATCATAGCCGCCCTACAATCGGCGGGTATGCGCATCCTCCTTGCCGCTCCCACAGGGCGTGCCGCCAAGCGAATGAGCGAAGCCACGGGAATGCAAGCGAAGACCATCCACCGACTGTTGGAGTACAACCCGCAGGACGGCTACAAGCGCAACGATGAGAATCCTTTGGAAGGCGATGCACTGATAGTGGACGAGTGTTCGATGATTGACATCATACTGATGAATAACCTCACAAAGGCACTGCCCACCACCATGCGTCTGGTACTGGTGGGAGACATCGACCAGTTGCCCAGTGTCGGGGCAGGCAATGTGTTACGCGACATCCTTGATTCGGGGGCCATCCCGGTAGTGAGATTGACACGCATCTTCCGTCAGGCACAATCGAGCCGTATCGTTATGAGCGCACATGCCATCAACCAAGGACGTTTTCCGGACATAAGCAACGGACAGCAAACTGACTTCTTCTTCATCAAACAAGAGGACCCCGAGCTGGTGGCGCAGACCATCGTCTCGTTAGTGCGCGACCGACTGCCCAAGGCTTACCATCAAGACACCGCCAACATACAGGTGCTCACTCCCATGCAACGCGGTGTTGTAGGTGCTGCCAACCTGAATATGGTCTTGCAACAGACTTTAAACAACAACACCGCCTTCCTGAACCGGGGCGGATACACCTACAAACAAGGCGACCGGGTGATGCAACTGCGCAACAACTACGACAAAGATGTATATAACGGTGACTTGGGGTATGTGCTTGCTGTGGACACAGAAGAGCGCACATTGACTGTCGACTTCGACGGACAGATAACAGAATACGAAGCATCGGAACTGGATGAGCTGACACTTGCATACGCCACTACCATCCATAAGTCGCAGGGCTCGGAATATCCCATCGTGGTCATGCCGGTATTGATGACACATTATGTGATGCTTCAGCGCAACCTCATATATACAGGCATCACCAGAGCCAAGAAGATATGTGTACTTGTGGGGCAAGCCAAAGCGCTTGCATACGCCATACAAAACATGAAGGTGCTCCGGCGCAACACACAGTTAAAGAAACGGCTTGCTCCACCCGCCCCTGTTCCAAAGACGGTAGCTTTCCGCTCACAACCTACCGAGGAGAGGATGCAGATGGCAGCGGAAGACAGAACACAATACGGGAAAAAAGAAAAAGGGAGCGAGTGAACGCTATTTACATATTTAGACCCCTACTTCAAATAATATTTCACGACTACCGGATTGTCGTCTTCTTTCAACGCTTCCATCTTACGGATTTCCTCTGCCGACATCAATTTACGGTCAGTCACCCGTTCTATCCAATCCGGCTCACAAAGAGCAAACAGCACATTATCCGCCAAGGCAAAACCCGGATACATGGAAAAGGGCGCTTCTTCCTCCAACAAGGCACCTTTCCGCTTCTTTCTGTTATAAATAAAATGACTACCCATTCCCATATTCTTCTTTACGAAATAAACATACACATATTCATCACTGAACAGTTTCAGCATGGGTACTACACAATTGGATTTTACATACTTCCTTCTTACCTGTACATCCTCCGAAAGTTTCCTTCTCATTTCATCGGAATCTGTCCGCTTTCCCCCCGCACTACCGGGCAGGTCTTCTTCCTTCACTTCATACTTGCCGAAATCAAGATAGATAATAGGAACCAACTTTTTCTCTTTCGCATCTATCCGGTATAAATAATAGTTCAATCCGGAAGGAACAAAATAAGCGTCATCGCCTATATGGAAAAGATTGTTTTGAGACGACAACCCGTTTCCACCAGATATCGTTCCTTCGTAAGGTATAGGAGTAATCTGCCGTGTCTTCCTATCGGCAAACAGCACTTCCGAAAATTCACCCGGAAGAAAAATATCATGGTCAGCATCCAAAGCCATCAAATGATTGACTACGGATTCCGGTTGAAATTTCCTTTGAGAGATGAACTCAAATGCAGGGCTGTAAGTGTAGACCGTTCCGTAAGGATTCAAGAAGTCGATTCCTTTCAGATAAGGATTGTAATTCATATCCACCACAAAGCTATACTCTTGCGGGCCTTGCCCTATCCGTTTCTTTGAATTGCCTATATATCGTCCTTCTCCCGTAAAGGTATATACAGCGGATTTAGAGAAAATCGCAAAAAGGTTGTCTTCCTTATCATACACCACTTTACTACCGATAGAAGTCAAAGACGAGTCGTTGGTTTCTAACGGCACAAGTTCTATTTTTTCAAGGAAAGAGGCGGGGTCTTTGGTAGGGTGGTCCACCTTCACCGGAATGACTTCCATGCCATCCGAAAAACGTCTGTCGGTAGAAGTACATGCACAAACAATAACTAACCCCAATATTAAACTTACATTTTTCATCATTATTCAGAAACAGTCTTTGCTTTTAGATAAATACCGGATAAACACTTTTTGCTTTTTCTATACTTGATGCTCAATAGCACACCGGAAGAAGCGAAGCAAAGATAGGATAAAATTATAATGTTCCTCACATAAACAGAAAATATACTCGAAAGCAAATCTCCAAACAGTGTCGGGCAAAAGATGAAGAACAGGGTCTTAACAGCCAACTTCTCTTCCATTAATAGAAAAGTTCTCTTTCATTAATTGTAAACTTATTATTATCAGCATATAAACATATTTTTCATTAATTATAATCTATAATTGCAAGCTTCGTTTATAAAAACAAAGGCTTTGATTATAAAAACGCAACTTGCAATTATATAATCAAAGCCTTCATTTATAGTTTTCATCGAATGAAAAAAAAGTTTCCTTCCTATCCGAAGGAAGTTTACACTTAATAGGAAGGAAGTTTTTCGTTAATAGCCAAAAGTTCAACTGTTAACAGTTTCTACGTAAGGCTACTGTCGTTTCCCCCTTTCTAAACATATAATGCAGTGATAGCCCAAAAGCACATCACTGCATTATTCCCTCAAAAAAACAAGTCAAAAGCTATTGTTTCCAACCACCGCCAAGCGCTTTATAAAGTTGTACGACAGTAATCAACTCGTCACGAATCGCATTGCTCAGACCTATCTGTGCGTCAAAGTATCCACGTTGGGCATCCAACACATCCAGATAATTGATGACACCGTTGATGTATTGAAGCTGCGCAAGGTCCATATAGCTCTTCGCCGAACGTTCAAGGTTGGCACGAAGTTCATACACTTCTTTTATCTTGTTGAAATTAACAATTGCGTTACGTGTCTCCTTAAAGGCTTGCAATACGGATTTCTCATAATTGTGTACTTCGGCTTCATAAGCCGCTTTCTTCGCTTTCAGTGCCGCACGGTTCTTCCCCCAACCAAAGATAGGAGTCAGCAGAGCTCCTTCCATAACGGCATAGGGAGATTTCAAAAGGCTGGACAGAGAAGTGCTCTCCGTACCGAAACCACCGGTCAGTGCCAGACGTGGGAACATATTCGTATAAGCCACTCCTACTTTCGCATTGGCGGCAATCAATTTCTGTTCCGCCTGACGGATATCGGGACGACGTTCCAACAAAGTGGACGGTAAACCTACCGGTAGCGTTTGGGGAGAATTGAACTCCCGAAGCAAGCGGGAACGGGCTATCTTGTTAGGATACTCCCCTGCAAGAAAAGCAATATCGTTTTCTTTCAAAGAGATTTTACGTTCCAAGTCCGGCACCAATGTTGCCGTACGTGCCAATTCCACTTGTGACTGACGGTAAGAAGTCTCCGAAGTCAATCCCCCTTCAAAACGGATGCGTGCCAGGCGGACTCCTTCTTCACGGGCTTTTAATGTTTGCTTTACAATGTCCAGTTCCGTATCCAAAGCCACCAATTCATAATAAGCCTGTGCCACCTCGGCTACAATCGTCATCCTAAGTGCCCGTTGCGCTTCTATGGATTGCAGGTATTCGGCAATACTGGCGGAACGCGCCCAACGCAGATTTCCCCAAAGATCGAGTTCCCATGAAACCAAAAACTGAGCTTCAAAGGTTTCCGACTTTTTAAAGGCATCTCCCCCATGATTCTCCAATTCACGTTCTGCAGTCACCTTCCCTTTAATATCTGGTAGCAGTGCCGCAGTAGAGATTCGTTTCTGCGCAGCCATTTCCTGTACACGGGCAGCGGCAATCAACATATCCTTATTATGATCCAGTGCACGTTCTATCAAGTTCTGTAAGGTTGCATCCGTGTATATGTCCCGCCAATCCTGGTCGCCGAAGCTGACAGAATCCTGATGCTGCGCCAAGCTATCGGGCAGATGAAGGTCGGGACGGACATAGCTTTTTCCTATCTTGCAGGAAGTCAAGACTCCTGCCAGTAATAAAACGGCAATATATAGTTTCTTTCGTTTCATGATTTCTTATATTTTAAAATTTTCGACTTTGTTTTATACACCATTACAAAGAAGAACGGCACAAGAATAATACCAAACACAATGGCGAATATCATTCCGAAAAATACACCTGTACCGATTGCCTGCCGGCTTGCCGACCCCGGACCGCTTGCCAATACCATCGGAAGCATACCAAGTACGAATGCGAGAGAGGTCATCAGAATCGGACGGAAACGCAATTTAGCTGCGTAGATAGCCGACTGCACCAAGTCTTCACCTTTATCGACCTGTACTTTTGCAAACTCTACAATCAAAATCGCATTCTTGGCAGCAAGTCCCACCAACATTACCAGACCAATCTGGAAATAGACATCGTTCTCCAATCCGCAAACCCAGACTCCCAGATAAGCTCCCAAAGCGGCAACAGGTAAAGAGAGCAACACGGCAATAGGTACTGTCCAACTTTCGTATTGCGCAGCAAGGAAGAGGAATACGAATAGGAACACCAATGCCATCACCATACCTGTCTGACCTCCCGCCTGTTTCTCCTGATAAGAAAGACCACTCCATTCAAGACCGATATTATCGGGAAGATGGTCACGGGCTATCTGCTCCATGATTTCCATCGCTTGTCCGGAACTATATCCCTGTGCAGCTGCTCCACGAATTACGGCTGTAGTAAACATATTGAAACGTTTAATACTTCCCGGTCCTGTGGTATAGGAGGCATTTCCTAAAGAAGTCAACGGTACCATCGCTCCATTGGAGGCTTTCACGAAGAACAGATTGATATTATCCTTATGTTCCCGGTAAGGGGCTTCCGCCTGAATGTACACCTTATATATACGGTTGAACATATTAAAGTCGTTCACATACACCGAACCGGTATAAGCCTTCATTGTAGAGAACACATCAGCCAGTGGCACGCCCAGCATCTTTACTTTGTCACGGTCTACATCGAAATAGAGTTGCGGTATTTCCGATTGCAAGGAAGATGACAGCCCAGCCAGTTCTTTGCGCTTGGATGCGTAGTACATTAATGTATCTGCCGCGTCTACCAAATTATCGAAAGTGGCTTCTCCACGGGCTTCCAATTGCATTTCAAAACCTCCCGAGCTACCCAGCCCCGGAATAACCGGAGGAGTGGACAGGTAGACTTTACATTCGGGATATTCACTCAAATGTTTTTCCACCGTATCCATAATCTTCTCAATAGTGGTGTTCTTCCGCTCTTCCCAAGGTTTCAGGATCACCGTCAGTTCAGCACGTCCCTGGTTACTTCCGATACGCGGACTACTTCCCGTTACGTTCTGTATATATTCAATATATGGATTCTTTTCCAAATAAGCAATGGCACGTTCTGTTACGATACGGGTACGTTCCAAAGTAGCTCCCTCCGGCAGTTCCAATTCAATCTTGAAATATCCCTGATCTTCCACAGGCAAGAAACTGGTCGGAATAATCCGGTGAATCAGCATAATAGCAATCAAAACCATACCAAAAGCACTCAAAACCCGGCGGGGATGTTTGATTGTACGAGCCACGGCAGCTACATATTTATTGCTACCGATGCCCAACCATTCATTAATTTTCCGGAAAACGATATTCTTTTTCTTTCCATTATTCGGCTTCAAAATCAATGAACACATCACTGGGCTCAATGTCAGAGCCACTACCGTAGAGATAAGTACGGACACTACAATCGTCACCGTAAACTGGCGGTACAACTGTCCCGTAATCCCGCTTAGGAAACTAACCGGAACAAACACCGCCGCCAATACCAACGAAGTAGCAATCAAAGCACTGGCAAGTCCGTTCATCGCTTTCTTCGTTGCTTCGTATGGACTCAGTTTTTCCGTTTCCATGATATGTTCCACGCCTTCCACCACCACAATCGCATCATCCACCACAATACCGATGGCAAGAATCAATCCGAGCAATGTCAGTATATTGAGCGAAAAACCGAAAATCAACATGAATCCGAAAGTACCGATCAATGAAATAGGTACCGCTACTACCGGAATCAACGTCGCACGCCAGCTCTGCAAGGATAGATAAACCACCAACACAACCAATACCAACGCTTCAAACAACGTCTTATATACTTCATGTATAGATTCGGAAATATAAGTCGTCATATCGAACGGAATCTCATAACTCAATCCTTCCGGGAAATTCTTACTAATTTCATCCATAGCCTCTTTTACCCTCTCGGCCACTTCCATCGCATTTGCTCCCGGCAGCATATAAATGCCAAGCACAGCAGCATTCTCACCGTTGATACCACTCTCCGTATTATAAGAAGAGGCCTCTAACGATACACGCGCCACGTCTTTCAACCGGATGATAGACCCGTTGGCATTGGCACGCACTACGATATCTTCAAACTGCCCCACGGTAGACAAACGTCCTTGAGTCGTAATAGGAATCGTTATATCCAACCCCTGCACCGGCTGCTGTCCCAATACACCGGCTGCCGATTCACGGTTCTGGTCTTTCAAGGCATTCTGCAAATCCTGCACAGTCAACCCGAAGTTTGCCAGTTTATCGGGCTGCGCCCATATCTGCATCGCATAGTAACGGCTACCGATGTTCGACACACGTCCAACCCCCGGAATACGGCGAATCACATCAAGCACATTGATAGTAGCAAAGTTACTCAAATAAATTTCGTCGAACTTCGGATCAGTAGAAGTCAAACAAAGCGTCATCAACTGACTGGGAGCCTGTTTTTCTACCGAAATACCATTCTGAATGACTTCCGCCGGCAGACGGGATTCCGCCAGTTTCACACGGTTTTGAATCTCAACGGCTGCCAAGTCCGGATCGGCAGATACATCAAAAGTTACTGTTGCCGAAAAACCTCCGGAGTTAGAACTATTTGATTCCATATAAAGCATACCCGGCGTACCATTGATTTCCTGCTCAATTGGAGTGGCTACCGCCTGCGACACGGTAAGTGCGCTGGCACCCGGATAGGAAGCACTGATCTTCACCACCGGGGGTGTAATCTGCGGATATTGGTCCACCGGAAGCATTGTCAGACCAATCACACCGACAATCACAATCACGATGGAGATTACAGCCGAGAAGACCGGCCTATCTATAAAAAAAGTAACTTTCATCGTTTATTCTCCTTTCACGTTATCCTTCGTTCCGGTAGTGTCTTCTTTTACTCCGGTCACTTCATTTTTTGTCGTAATAATACTGTCTCCAGCTTCGGTTTTCGGTTCGCTGACCCGTACTTTCATGCCCGGAGTCAACTTATGGAAGCCTTCTGCAACCACCATTTCTCCTTCTGCCAGCCCTCGTTCTACCACCACATTATTCCCGACTTCCGGTCCTAACTCGATAAAACGTTTCTCTACCGTATTATCTTTGCGCATAGTATAAATATATGCTCCACCTTTTTCGATGGTAACAGCTTTCATCGGAACAACTAGTGCACCCTCACGAACATCCAGCAATAATTTTACTTTTGTAAATTGTCCCGGCAACAATACTTTTTTTGGGTTCGGCATTTCTGCACGTACAGAGAAAGTTCCGGTTTGAGGATCGACCTGCGGTTCGGCAAAATCCACATATCCCTTGAACGGATAAACGGTATTATCTGCCAATGTAATGGTAATATTCGGTTGCCAAGAACGAGTGGGATCCTGCAGCCCCAAATTAATGTTTCGTTCTTTACTCTTCAGATAATCGAGTGCTGTCATACTGAAATCCACCAACACTGTATCACTTTTCACAATAGTAGCAAGCAATGATTTTCCTCCGGGACCTACTAACGTACCCAAGTCCACATTTCTTTCACTAATGTGTCCCGATAAGGGCGAACGAACAATGGTATACCCCAATTCTAGTTCAGCCTGTGCCAAATCCGCCTCGCTCATGGCTACTGTTGCCTCGGCACTTTCATAAGCAGCTTCCGCATTATCCAAGTCCAACTGGCTTGCAGCATTCTGCTCAAACAACGGACGGATACGCTTTAAATCACGTTCCGCTTTCAAAGCCTGTGCCTCGTCTTTTTTCAATTGCGCCCTAGCTTTATCTGCTTTGGCACGATACTGGTCCTGGTTGATTACAAACAAAACCTGATTCTTATTGACATATGTACCTTCGGCAAAAAGCATATTTTCCAGATAACCTTCCACACGGGCACGTACTTCGACGAACTGTTGGGCACGAATACGCCCCACATATTCCCCATATATCTCTACGTCGTCTTTCACTACCGGTTCAACAATGACTGTCGGCATTTCCGGCGCAGCCTTCTGAGGTCGGGTCAGTATCCAGTACATACCCAACACAATTACCATACACATAATAGCAGCAATGGTTCTCTTTCTCCTCAGTTTCAACTCATTTTTCGAAAAGAATAATCTCATATCGAATCTTATTATTTAATTTAACTTATGTTTGTTCTATATCCTTATTTACAACTCATATACCAAAAATGCGTCACCTACATTATTTGCTTAAAATCAAAGCATTAGATATTCTTTCGTTTTGCAGAAAGTGTGGAAATCCACTGTATGGTGTAGAAAAAATCCACATTTCCGACTTTTAGAACATTTTTTCTACTTTCCATTTCAACAACTAAACAAATTATGCCTTACATTTGTACTATAATAAATAACACTAGACTGTGTCCTAATGAAAAAACAAATCTTTTCAACATTGGTTTTATCAATCTGCATCTTATTTCCTTTTTCTTTGCATTCTCAGGAGCAACGCAAAAAGGTGGGAGTGGTTTTAAGTGGTGGCGGCGCCAAAGGAATGGCGCACATCAAAGCATTGAAAGTGATTGAGGAAGCTGGCATCCCCATTGATTATATAGCAGGAACCAGTATGGGTGCTATAGTAGGAGGTCTATACGCCATCGGCTACACGCCGGAGCAACTGGACAGTATGGTACGGAAACAAAACTGGACATTCCTACTCAGTGACCGTGTCAAACGAAGCGCCATGTCACTGACCGAGCGTGAGCGCTCTGAAAAATTCGTCATATCCATCCCTTTCACCAAAACTCCTAAAGATGCAGCTTCGGGAGGACTCATGAAAGGACAGAACCTTGCCAACTTATTTTCGGATCTGACAATGGGGTATCACGACTCTATTGACTTCAATAAACTTCCTATACCTTTTGCCTGTGTAGCGGCTGATATCGTAAACGGAAACCAAATCATATTCCGGAACGGGATACTTTCTACTGCCATGCGTGCTAGCATGGCGATTCCCGGCGCATTCACTCCGGTGCGACAAGATAGCATGGTGTTGGTAGACGGTGGTATTGTCAACAATTACCCGGCAGATGTCGCAAAAGCGATGGGAGCCGATATTATTATCGGAATAGATGTACAAAACGCCTTGAAACCGGCAGACAAACTAAATAGTGTCCCTGATATTCTAGGACAGATTGTGGATATTACCTGTCAGGCAAACCATGAAAAGAATGTAAATCTCACAGATACCTACATCCGTGTGAATGTAGATGGCTATTCTTCCGCCAGTTTCACTCCCGCTGCCATTGACACGTTGATGCGAAGAGGCGAAGAAGCTGCAAGGGCACAATGGAAGTCCCTGCTTGCACTGAAAAAGGAGATAGGAATACCGGATGATTATACCCCCAAACAACACGGCCCCTACTCTTCCTTATCCAATGTACGCACTATCTACGTGACGGATATTTCGTTCACTGGTGTAGAAGCCGATGACAAGAAATGGCTAATGAAGAAGTGTAACCTGAAAGAAAACAGCAATATCTCCACCCAACAGATAGAACAAGCTTTGTTCCAGCTACGCGGAAGCCAGTCTTATTCCAGTGCCAGTTATACATTGACGGACACTCCCGAAGGTTATCAGCTCAACTTCCTGCTGCAAGAGAAATATGAGAGAAGAATCAACCTGGGAATCCGTTTCGATTCGGAAGAAATAGCGTCTCTGCTACTCAACGCAACGGCAGATCTCAAAACCCACATTCCTTCCCGCCTGTCCCTCACCGGACGACTGGGGAAACGATATGCCGCCCGTATAGACTATACTCTCGAACCGATACAACAGCGTAATTTCAACTTCTCGTACATGTTTCAATACAATGATATCAACATATACGAGGAAGGCAACCGCGCCTATAACACTACTTATAAATATCATTTAGCCGAATTCGGTTTCTCTGATGTATGGTACAAGAACTTCCGCTTCGGGCTAGGACTTCGTTTCGAATATTATAAGTATAAGGATTTCCTGTTCAAGAAACCTGAAATCTCCGATCTGAAAGTAGAATCGGAACATTTTCTAAGTTATTTTGCGCAGGTACAGTATAATACTTATGACAAGGGGTATTTCCCCGCCAAAGGTAGTGACTTCAAAGCCGCCTATTCACTCTATACGGATAACATGGCGCAATACAACGACCATGCCCCATTCTCCGCATTAAGTGCTTCATGGGCAAGCGTCATTCCTATCACCCGCCGTTTCGCAGTCATCCCCTCCATTTACGGACGTATCCTGATTGGAAGAGATTTTCCTTATCCGCTGCAAAACGCGATTGGTGGTGACGTACCCGGTTTTTATATTCCACAGCAATTACCGTTTGCCGGGGTTACCAACCTGGAATTGATGGATAACACCATTATGATCACGTCTGTTAAGTTCAGGCAACGTATGGGAGCCATTCATTACCTCACACTGACGGGTAACTACGGGCTGACGTATAGTAATTTCTTCGATATATTGAAAGGCAAACAATTATTCGGTATCAGCGCAGGATATGGAATGGACAGTATCTTCGGACCGTTGGAAATATCATTGGGATATTCCAACCAGACGGACAAAGGAAGTTGCTTTGTGAATTTAGGATATTACTTCTAATTACCCAGACAATATCGGTCAAGCAAAAAAGAGAAGTAAAAGAAAAACCGTCACTCACGTGAAAGTTATTCTTTTACTTCTCTATAACTTAATGAACAAACTTAATAATTAACCTTATGACTTAAATGTCTTCAGTGTACATCATAGACATACAATTATCTTATTATTCCCTTTAGATTTTAAAGGGTGTCATTTTCAGATATACCCGATAATCTTTAATCATGCCTGTCTTACCGGCTTCTGCTCTCGGCAAATATGAAAATCCGGTTACTACCTTATCTTCACCGAGATTAATCACAATCTGATGCGGGAATTTATGTTTGGCAGCCGAAGAATAGCTTGTGTGCCAAAAGGTAGATTCCTGCAAGTCGAACACATTCGTTGCAATATTATTCGCTTCTTCCGTTTCCTCACTATCTGCATAAACAACTTTCCAATGTTGGCGTGACAAGGGCTTACCATCAGCTCCCAGTAACTCCAATTCCGCAATGGCTGCAAAATCTTTCCCATCATGTGCATTCAATGCTTCCAGACAGAAGAAACGTGTTTCCACCTCTTTTCCAAACTTCACATGTTGCCAACCATTACCCGCCTTGAAAGCACCTTTATAAACGGGCGTTTCTCCGCTCAAGTCCAAGTTCTCACCTACTTTACGATGTGCATAGGCAGCACCATGAACGCGTAAATTATCGAGAATAGGTTGTTGCAAGCCTGCCGTTTCCGGTTGTACAGGTCCAGCCATATCCAATATAATCACTTCGTTCTCACCTTTCTTCAACCAACATCCCGGCACATATAAGGTTTGTTGTGGTCCTATTTCCCAGTAACGTCCAATAGCATAACCATTCACCCAGACCATCCCTTTACTCCAGTTAGTCATATCCAGGAAAGTATCACCTGTTTTGTCCAACATAAGGGTCCCTCGATAGTAGGCAGGATATTTTAGGGGATTATCCTGCTTCATAAATTCCTTATTTTGCGCAAAAGCATAATCAACCGGGATATTATAAACTTTCCAGTTCTTTAATGAAGTAATAACACCGTTATTCGACTGGACTTCCACTTTTTCAGTGATACCCTTCCAATCATAAATGCCTTTACCAAAATTCATACGCCCCATTGCTTCTACCAAAATATCCAGCTGGGCCCCTTCTTTCATTGGAGGAAGAATAACCGTACCTTCACCTTTTAAACGACTTAATGTAGCTAATTTCTTACCATCCAAGAAAACCTGTGCCCAGTCATGAGCCTCTGTGATTGTCAACGTCTGTTCTTCTTTAGATGCCGGCAGTGTAGTCCGGTACAAAATACTTCCCCATCCCTGATCGAACGCCTCCATTGACTGAATGTTTTCACTAATCTTTGGCTCCGGCAGATTATCAAACAGTATCGCCACTTCATTCAATTTAAATGAAGGAATGGCAATAGTCGGAATAGAATCCGGAACTTCCGGCAATGACTCACCTTCGGGTAAATAGTTACTTAACAAATTGCGTACCTCAAAATATTTGGGAGTGACTTTTCCTGATTCATTGATGGGTGCATCATAATCATAAGACGTACACGTCGGAGAGAAATTAGGGAAATTTGCTCCTCCCCAATGCCCGAAACTAGTACCTCCATGGGTCATATACAAACTAAATGAAATATTTCGGTCAAGCATTTCTTTCATTCCTTTTACCAAATCCTCCGCACTGCGTGTCTCATGCTTCGCTCCCCAATGGTCAAACCATCCGGACCAAAACTCACTACACATCAACGGTATATCGGGACGAAGTTCCTGCAAACGCTTAAATTGATCGTCAATATTGGCTCCTGTACCAAAATTGATTGTCCAAAGCAAATCATCCAATGCATTATTCTCAAAGTTCGAATTCCAGTCACATTGGAATAAAGGAACTCCTGTGAAACCTGCCTGTTTTACAATATCACGTATTTCAGCAATGTATGGCTTGTCTATCCCGAATGATCCATATTCATTCTCAACTTGTACCATAATGATATTACCACCTTTACTAATCTGAAGATCAGTAAGCTGTTTACCCACTTCGTTCATGAATAATTTCACCCGCTCCATATAATACGGATCTTGTTCACGAAGCTTGATGTCCTTCTTCTTCAACAACCACCAAGGTAATCCACCCATCTCCCACTCTGCACAAACATACGGTCCGGGACGAACGATCACGTACATTCCGTTTTCCTGCGCCAGCCGACAGAAAGCCGCAATATCTTTTTGACCGGTAAAGTCATATTTTCCCTCCTCCGGCTCATGAAAATTCCAAAAGACATAAAGACAAATGGTATTCATACCTAATGCCTTACACATTTTGATACGATGCTCCCAATACTCTTTTGGTATACGGGGATAATGAATTTCGGCTGCTTTTACCACAAACGGTTTTCCGTTAAGTAAAAATGTCTTGTCCCCTATTTCAAATGTCTCTTTCGAAGATTGGGAACAGGAAGTGCTGAAAACAGTCACTAATAAAATAAGCAAATACAATAAAGGTTTCTTCATTTTTTAATCTATTGTTTTCATGATACAATACTATTTCCAAATAAATCCACCATCGGTCAATGTTTCCATTCAGACCGACAGCGAATTTGCAAACCAATCAATGTGTTACCTAAAAACTAAAACTATTACCTATTGAAAACTAAATGCATTGCAAAGATGAGATATTCTTTTTATACAAAGGTCTTCAAATCGGTCAAAACAGGACAATATTCATTCAATATAGTTTAAATCTTACTTTTTAACAGCGATTTTTTTATTCATTATAAAAAAATCCCGCCAATACATTTTACAGTATTGACGGGACCAACATATATAATAAAGGTTAGTTAGTGTAATAAACCGTATGTCACATTATCCTCCTTTACGTTCTTAACGTTATGGACTTTTTTCACAAAATCGTTCACCTTATCCACATGTACGTCTTGAATAACTACATTTTTGACAGGCAATTTTGCGTCCCCCTTTAACTCATATATCGCATCAGCGGAATCACAAATCACATTTTTCAAATAAATGCCATCAATACGAGTAATACGTTCTTCATAAGTAGGAACAAGCTCCCTCCACTGATAGAGCACATCTGTATCTATTTCCAGCACACGTTGTACATGTCCGGTTCTTATATTTTCCATGTGAATATTTTCAATAAACGCTCCTCGTCTATGATTTGTCTTCACAAAGAAAAGTCGTCGTACAGATTGTGGTGCTTTACAATCATGCATATACACATTACGAATACCACCTGAAATTTCACTGCCAATTCCTAATAAAGTATGCCCTTCCAAAATATTACAATTACGAATTACAATATTTTCAGTCGGAGTGTTTAATCTCCAGGCGTCACGATTACGACCGGCCTTAATCACCACCGCATCATCACCTTGGTCAAAGGTACAATCCTCCACTAAAAAATTACGAGTCATCTCCAAATCAATACCGTCATTATTGTGTCCATGCGCTTTAACATCCAGATTACGTACTATCCCGCCATTGCACATATACATATGAATCGTCCAAAAGGGGCTTTCACGAATCTTAAAACTATCAAGCAGTACATTCTCGCAACGATTAAAATGTATCAGATGCGGACGAAGATGGTTCTCACCTACCGCCATCTGTCGTTTTTCAACAGGTACATCTTTGGATGCCATCGTATACAACTTTCTAAGTGCATCCATGTGAGCCTTAGGACGGGCAAACCACTTCTTCCAACAATCCATCTTCGGACTTAACAGACCTGTTCCTGTAATAGCCACATTCTTGCACTCAAGAGCATAAATCAAAGGTGAATTGTTATAACATTCCATCCCCTCCCAAGACGTCATTACGGCTGGCAAATAATGAGAAGGATTATCCGTAAACGTAGTACCGCCCCTTCAGCCAAATACAAGTTTACATTACTCTTGAGATGGATTGGTCCGGTCAACCATTCTCCTTCAGGTATAACTACTCTCCCGCCTCCTGCCTGATTACAAGCAGCTATAGCACCCGCAATTGCATCAGAAACATCCGCCTCTCCTCCTTTTACAGCACCATAATTTACAATGGAGAAATCTTGATCAGGATATATAAACTCTTTTATTGGCTTCATTGAAAATGGCGCATCCACTTTCACATATTTGAATTGTCCCCACAGAGTTGCAAAAGAGACAACCAACAGTCCTATAGTAAATAAAAATTTCTTCATTTAATAATGTATTGCATGATCCTTTGGAAATTCATGTCCACTCCACGCCTTTTTAGAGGTCCAGTCTTGAGGTTTTGCGGTCCAAAAGGAATGATTGGCAGGAAGTCCTAATGGTAGAAATACTTCTGATGTAATATACATACTTCCATTATTACTATACCAGTCCGCCAAACCGGTCTGATGCCCCGCAAAGCCTAATTGCAAAAATCCTTTCTCATTGAAATTACCATCAACAGCAAACAAACGTTTCATGACGCAAGTTAAAGCATTACGTACCTGGCCTTCCGGAAGTTCTTCGGGCAGCATTTCTTTCCAGCAAAGCATTGACAATGGCTGAAAAACTCCCAAACGATAAGTCATCGAACGACCGAATACCGGAAAAGATGCTTCAGGAGATATAAAACGTTCCAAAATCATTCCGAAACGCTGCATGCGTTTCTTAGCCAAATCTTCTGTTTTCTTTTGCATCTCCAAACTACGGTCATGCAATATTACTTTATGATCGTTGACAGTCTGCATTACTTGTACAAACATAGGTTGAATCACATAACTATTATAGTAATCGAATGCAAAAGTTTCTCCATCCGAATACCAGCCATCACCTACATACCACTCTTCTACTTTTCGAACAGCTGTATGAATACGGAACAAATCGTATTGTGCATCGGCTTCCATCAAAAAAGATTCAATCATAGCTGAAAACAATAGCCAATTTGTGTATGGCGGATCAATCCGACGCAATAACTGAAATTCTTTAATATAACGTTGTTTTGTCACTTCATCCAATGGTTCCCAAAGCTGCTTTTTAGCACGAAGAAAGCTACTGGCAATATAAGCCGCATCTACCAAAGGTTGCCCTTCATTTCTCCATAAAAGATAATCAGGGCTATCCGGGTCAACAGCATGCGCATAACTCTTCAAAGCCCATTCACGCAATTGCTTGCGCGTTTTACCTTCTTCCGTATCATCATCCGGCAAAGAAAGCCAGGGAGCAATACCAGACATCAGACGCCCGAAACACTCCATGTAGGTCACATCCTTACTGCGTCCATCCCATGTTGGACTGATCTCTACCTGCATATTTTTCTTCAACTCCCCTTTGCTCATATTACTCAATACAGGAGCAGCAATCTTATATGCCATCTGTGCCCAATATTCACGGTCACTGATTTCCTTTTCTACCTTCCCCTTTTTAGCATAAGTTACTGTACTGAACACACACAATAAAATAAAGACCAGGATATTTTTATTTTTCATCATTACATTCAAATATAAAAAACAATTTTAATTATTCAGATATTTCACCATTTCAGAACCCGCCAACAGGAAAGCTCCTACCCCAAAGTCCGCAGTCGTCTCCGGTCCTACATTCTTATGTTGGTCTGCTCTTTCACCGATTGGTTGTACATAGCCTATCTTTCCATTGGGTTGCAAGGCTATTTCAGTCAAGTATTTCCAACCTTGTTTTATAACAGGTTCATAAGTTGATTTATCCAAAAATCCATTATTCACACCCCAAAGATACCCATAGGTAAAGAAAGCTGTCCCACTTGTTTCACGTCCCGGAGCCTGCACCGGATCCAACAAACTACGAGTCCAGTATCCCTCTTCCTGTTGTGCAGTAGCCAATGATTTAGCCATAGCCTGGTATATGGTAATATATTCAGCACGATGTGCATCATTTTCGGGCAGGTCCTGCAAAACTTTAGCCAAACCAGCAAACACCCAACCGTTACCCCTAGACCAAAAGTCTTTCAATCCTTGATTTGTCTTATGTTTCGGGTAGATGTATTTTCCATCGCGATAAAACAGGGCACTCTCCTCATCATACATGAGATTTTTAGCATAAGTAAAGTACTCATAGAGTTTATCCAAATATTGCTGATTACCTGTAACCTTATAAAGTTTGGTCATCACCGGCATTACCATATACAATCCGTCTGCCCACCACCAATAGTCATTATTGGGAGTTGACATTTCATATTCCATCACTTCCTTGGCACGGGCTATTTTATACTCTGCCGGCTCACGGTCCATGTTATACAAGTCAATATAAGTCTGGAAACAGATCTGCCAATCTCCGAAGAGAACATGTTCCATCGTTTCACCATAATTATATTTCCACTTAGATTTATCATCAGAAGTAGCTCCCTTCCATTGGTTCTTTTCAGCCCATGCTTCCGAATACTTCTTGTAAGTCTCATTACCGGTTACTTCATAAGCTGCAATATTTCCGGTATGATAAGCAGCCGGATGCCAAAAGGCAAATGCCGGTTCCGGATTCTCCGCCTGCCAATAGTCATTTACTTTCTTAATAGTCTCAATAACCTTTGACTTTGTCCATACACTATCGGTAATTGCTTCATTCTGATTGTTACTCTTACCTGATTTACATCCTGCCATGCTAATACTGAAAACACAGCTTAATACCCAAAAAGAAATTTTTCTAAAGTTCATTAATTATACAGTTTTTCGTGGTTATTATTCAAGAAACAAAGATGCATCCTTTTTAGGACAGAAACGTCCTAAAATGCGTCAAAACCGTACAAAAATCATTCAACATATAAAAAATTGTCTTTTTGAGGAAAGAACTATCAGATATCCTTGTTATAAAGCATACAAACTACAAGCCCACCATAACTAGTCAATACAATCAATAATAACCAAAGAATCTGAATGTGCCATGCTATTTGTTTTTTTATCATATATCTAGTACCAATAATGCAAGGCACAATAAACACTATTAATATGGATAAAACGGAAATAAGATAGAATACAGCCATAACTTTCAAACTTTTATTTAATCCAGTATTTAACAAGCAAAGAAATTACAATGAAGCAATAGCTCAAAACATTTCCACTAAGTATCGCCCACATCACTGCCCGGCTCTTATCTTTAAAGATCCATCTCACGGTCAAGTATTCAAGCCCGAAACTTCCGGCAAACATCAGAATCCAAGTAATGAGCATAGTCGGAAAGAACGGATAAAGCTTTCTCCTATAAGGACACCGCTCCAAACAAAATTCAATAATACTAAATTCATATCCTAATTGTTTTTATAGTATTTCGTCCCATACTCTGCGACTCTTATGCAACACGACTTTTATATCCTTGACCTTTCTCTTCCTTACTCTCACACTCTTCGTTTTCATACCGGGGTAATTAACCTTCAAAACTGCTCTCTTTCCGGATATTTGAAGGATGAATCGCCCATTGAGGTCAGAAAGCGTCCTATGAGCAGTTCCTTTTTCAACAATTTCTGCTCCTATTATCGGATGACCGCATTTATCCATTACTATTCCTTCTACAGAAACAGAATGTCTATCTTGTGAAACAAGAACAATTCCTCCAGCAACAATCGAAACTTTCTTAACAGTCTTCCGTCCTACAACCTCTACTTGTGGAAGCATAGTACAATTGTTCTTCAAACTATCTTCTCCCACCTTTTGTCCATATAAAGAAGTAGTCCCCATAGTAGACATTCCCAACGAAACACCTACTATTTTGACAGCCAGTCCTATTCTTTGACGAAAAAGAAGTTGCTCTTCTAAATAGCGGACTTCAGCTTCACATTTTGGTAATCATTCTATTTTCCGCCACGACAATTTTATCGGCTGTTCTTCAGCCGATAA
>ERZ777306.1413-NODE-1413-length-37841-cov-15.598687_pt1 | contig 37841 bp, 30 predicted proteins | sample MGYA00374966_ERZ777306 | MGnify/ENA primary metagenome ERZ777306 (study PRJEB29329, sample SAMN06343882) | mouse gut metagenome | isolation source: Mouse cecum | place: Austria: Vienna | collected 2014-11-15 ... | reverse complement strand
GGGGCGAGGATATGCGAGATTGCCTTTTGAGGATAATCGGGGTTGCCCCTGGACATGGAGATTTTCCCCCAAACCACTTTTGGGTGCTTGTTTTTGGGAATTTGTTTTTGGGAGTGCCTGTAAAATGGGGATTCCTGTTTCCCAAAAATGAAATGCCTGTTTTGCTGTTTTTGGGGATTTTCGCTTTTGGGAAAAGGGTGTCTGTTTTTGGGGATTTCCCCAAAAGTGACATTGCCATTCTGGGATAAGCTGCTATATGCCTGAAACCTGTGATTCCTGATATTGGAGGTGTCTCATAGTGAGAAAGAAGAATTTTAAGGGAAGATGCGAAAAGAGGAAGCTGCTTAAATGTGAGGATGTGTGCAGGACATTTGATGCTATCCAGTTTGCCTATGCTGACCTGTTAAATGGTTCAGAGGAAATTAAAAGCTTTCGGGTGAATGTCCTGCTGGATGGCATGGATGGCGGTTATACCTCTGATTTTGTTTGTGTCAAAGCAGACAATGATTTGATGGTCAGGGAATGTGTAGAAAGAAAGCATCTGACAAAGCCGCTGACGGTGAAGCTGTTACAGGCTTCAAAAGATTTCTGGTTAAGGCATGGGGTTAGTGACTGGGGAATTGTGATTGAGAAAGAGGGGGTTTTCAATGGATAGGAGCAGCTTGAAGAAAAATATGCTTCTGAAAAGGAAAAATGGAGAGGTTCAGATTAAGGAGCAGGGAGATTCGGAAATAAAGGGAAACAGTATCGGAGATACAGAGCAGATTTTCAGAGTGCTTGCGATAGCGGATGAAGAAATCCTTGTGATTGACTGCATTAAGAAAACAATGCCTGTATGGATGAAGATTGAGAAGCTGGATGATTTTACAGAGGAAAAGGAAAACTGTCAGTCAGGAGAAACAGATTTTGATATTCTGGAAGATTATAGACCTGATGTGAGGAAAGTCATCTATCAGCGATACAACATCATTTCTGCCATACTGCCCTTTGTGGATAATGAATCTATGAGAAGTGAATTGATAACAAAGATGGCAGAGGAACATGGTATCAGTAAGCAATCGGTGAGGAAGTATCTCTGCGAGTATATTTCGTCACAGGATATTAGAAGCCTTGCCCCACAAGAGAGGAGTACAGACAGGGCATTGACACAGGATGAAAAGAACATGCGGAAAGCTTTGAACAAGTATTATTACACTACGAAAAAGAGAACCTTGAAGAATGTCTATACCATGATGTTAAGAGATTCCTATTTAGATGGAGAGGGGAAGCTGTTAAATGTGTATCCATCATTGTATCAGTTCCGCTATTTCTTCCACAAATACAATTCAAAACAGACAGAGTTTATCAGCAGGAATGGATTGTCATACTACCAGAGGAATCAGAGACCGCTGACAGGGGATGGGGTACAGGCATTTGCTCCCAATGTGGGAGTGGGGATGCTGGATGCAACAACACTTGACATCTATCTCATAAATGAATCAGGGGGCATTGTCGGCAGACCTATTCTGACTGCCTGTGTGGATGCCTACAGTGGTCTGTGCTGTGGGTATACGCTTTCATGGGAGGGCGGTGTATACAGCCTTAGAAATCTGATGCTGAATATCATATCCGACAAGGTGGAACACTGCAGGTCTTTTGGTATTGAAATCAGTCGGGAAGATTGGAATTGTGACAGGTTATCAGGCAAGCTTGTTACCGATATGGGAAGTGAATATAAGAGCAGTAATTTTGAGCAGATAACAGATTTAGGAATACAGATAATCAATCTGCCATCCTATCGCCCAGAATTAAAGTCCAAAGTGGAGAAGTTCTTTGACTGCATACAGGGTTATTATAAAAACCAGCTCAAAGGAAAAGGGGTTGTGGAACCTGATTTTCAGGAAAGAGGGGTACATGATTACAGGAAAGATGCCTGTCTGACCATGGCAGACTTTGAGAAGATAATCATCCATTGTATCCTGTTCTATAACTGCAACAGGGTATTGGAGAACTTCCCCTATACAGAGGAAATGCTTTCACAGGAAATTAAACCTTATGCAAATGAGATATGGAATTATGGCTGTGGGCAGGATGGATGCAATCTGATAACAGTTGATAAGGAACGGCTCATTTTGACATTGCTCCCCAGGGCAACAGGAAGATTCACAAGGTTTGGACTGTCGGTGAATGGGATGCATTACCATAACAAGCTGTTCAGGGAGCAGTACCTGAATGGGAAAGAATGTACTGTCGCTTATAACCCTGACAATGTGTGCCAGATATGGCTGATTGAAAATGGTGTGTATATTCCCTTTGATTTGATTGAAAGCAGATTCAGGGAGAAGGATTTAACAGGAGTACAGTCCATGAAGCAGCGACAGAGGGAGTTAATCAGGCAGGAGACAGAGAACAGGACACAGGCAGAAATAGACCTTGCAGGACATATCAGTGCGGTTGCAGGGGCATCAGGAGGGCAGAAAAAGCCATCCATTAAGAATATTAGGACAAACAGGGAAAAGGAGCAGAAAAGGCTTCATAAGGACTTTGGAAAGGAAGTGGCGGTAAATGCTTAAGGAGAAATGGAATATTGTGGAGAAACTGCCTCCCATGCTGTCGGGGGAGGAACTGAAAAGGAGACTGGAGATAAAGCCATTTTATGATGGGGAGATTCGTTCCAAAACTAAATCGGAGAGATTGGTGGCTTTGAATGAAATCTACAGTATTTATCTGCCCTCTGTGATGTCGGAGGAAATCTATTCAAAGATATACCTTGCCATGCTGCGAAGCTTGCAGAAGAAAGAGGGAAAACTGGCAATACAGCAGAGGAATGAAAACGGCAAGAGGATAAGAGATATAGATGGTTCTGATTATGGCTATCAAGGTATCATAGGGGGGTCAGATAGCTTTACAATAATCGGCAGTTCAGGAATCGGGAAATCAAGTGCGATAAGCAGAGCTATCACTATTGCGACAGAAAACAGGGTGATTGAGGTGGAAGAGCCATTTTGTAAAATCATCCCTGCGGTAGTTGTGCAGTGTCCTTTTGACTGTTCAGTAAAGAGTTTATTGTTACAGATTTTACGGCAGATTGATATGGAGCTGGATACTCACTATTATGATATGGCGGTAAGGGCAAGGGCTACCACAGATATGCTGATTGGAAGTGTCAGTCAGATAGCACTAAATCATATCGGTTTGTTAGTGGCGGATGAAATCCAGAATATTGTCAACCACAGGCAGGGAAAAAGTCTTGTAGGGATGCTGACACAGCTTATCAATAACAGCGGTATCTCTATCTGCATGGTTGGAACACCAGAAGCAGAGGTTTTCTTTGAGAGTGTCGATTATCTTGCAAGGAGAGCTTTAGGGCTTCGGTATGGGAACTGTGAATATAATGTTTATTTCAGGGAGTTCTGTGAGACCTTGTTTCAGTATCAGTATGTTGAGCAGGAGACTGTTATATCAGATAGTACCATACAATGGCTTTACGAACATTCAGCAGGAGTGCTTGCGGTTGTGATGAGCCTTATCCATGATGCACAGGAGATCAGCATTTTAAATGACAGGGAGATATTGGATACTGTTTCCCTGAATGAAGCCTATGAGCAGAGAATGAACATGTTGCATAGCCATATCAGACCATCTGTGGTGATAAAAAAGGATGCTGTTAAAAGGAAAAAGGGGAACAGTGCATTAGAGGTAGTCAGTAATTCTGGTCAGGAAGAAAAACAAGGGAATCCTGTACTGCCAGTGAAAGAGAGACAGGAGACTGGCATACTGTCACAGGAAGCAGATTCTGACAAAGATAGCAGAGCCACAGGCAGTATGGACAAGGCAGAGGATAATGTAGAGCCAGTTACCTATTCAGTGGATAAAGGTGATGGTTCTGAATGGAACTTCATGGAACTTGCAGAGCTGGCGAAAAAGAATCGTTGTGATATGTTATCTCTGCTAAAGGGAAAAATCAGTATTACAGAAGTTGCAGTCTGAAGGGAGTGGTATCATGGGGGCATATTTTCCACAGGTTTATCCAGATGAACTTATTTATAGTGTTTTGGCGAGATACCATTTGCATAGTGGCTATCTCTATTATAAGGATACAGAGCAGGATTTGTTTCGTTCAAAGCAGGGAAGGGTAGATAAGGAATTTGTAAAGCAGCTAAGACCTGAAATAGTTGAACAGTTGACAAAGAATATCACAATGGAAGAACTTCTTGAAAAGCATACAATGTATCCCTTTTATGGGAGGTTTATTGATGGAAACAGGAGAAATAAGGCTTTTGAGGCTTTAATGTCAATGGAGGGGGATTTTTCAAAATTATTTTGTGTACCACAGCTGCGGAAGGGGGAACAGCGGTATATGAGATATTGTCCTCTGTGTGTGAGGAATGACAGAAAGCAGTATGGTGAAACCTATTGGCATCGGTTACATCAAATGAGAAATGTGAATTTGTGTACGGTACATGGGTGCTGTCTGATAGATACTGTTGTTTCATTTGATTCAAGGGAATCTGTAAATTTAGTGTCGGCAGAAGAAGTTATACCATTGGGAGAAGATATTTCTGGATATGTGGCATATTATAATATTCCATTGGAGTTAGAATTAGTACAATATATGGCTAAAGTGTTCATACAGCCCATGGACAGGAACAGCACAGTTTTGGTAAAAGATTTTCTCCATTCAAAGATGGTGGGTACAGCTTATCTGTCGTCAAGAGGGGAGCATAAGTATTTTCATAAGCTATGGGAAGATATGAGGGCATTTTACTCTGGAATTGCAGCAATGGGGAATATCTTGGATGGGCATATACAAAGGATGTTAGGTGGTGGCAGATTTGTTTTTTCCGAAATCTGTATGACTGCCATGTTCCTTCAGATAAGTGCGGAAGAATTGGCTGGAATGGAAACACCTATAAAAACACCAGAACAACTGTTTGATGAAAAAGTCATGGAACTTGCAGATGCAGGTATGGGGATAAAAGCAATCGCACGGGAAATGGGAGTATCTTCATCCATGGTGGGGATGGCGGTTAAGTTGGGAAAAATGGGAAACAGGGAAAGAAAATACAATACAAGACACAGCAATACATTAGACTGGGAGGAATTGGATACAAAGATGCTTCCTATGGTAAAAAGTGCTATCTATGATCTGCATGGGAATGGGGAGAAAAGACCTCAAAAAGTCAGCTTTTATGCTGTCAGTAAAAGATTAAATATTCCGAGCCACAGGCTTATAAAAATGGAACAATGCAAAAAGGAAATAGAACAGCATATTGAAAGCATAGAGCAATACAGGGCAAGGAAAGTCATATGGGCAGTGAATGTTCTGCAAAGTGAGGAAAAGCCTCTTATCTGTTGGAGAATATGTGCTGTTACTAAATTGGAAAAAGAAGAGATAATATCATCCCTGCCATATCTGAAAGAGATAGCAGAACCAGAACTGTATGAAATAGTGTTGGGTGCTTTATAAGAAATAATGCCTTTGAAAAAAGAAAAAGTAGGGGGTATGCATTATAGAATGGGAACTACCAGTTGAAAGAAAATGTATATACCTGTTTTCTTTTACCGAGTGATTCACTTTCCATCTATATGATACCTACCTTTTTCTTTTTAAGAGGCATATTTTTTTCACAACAAACATTTGTCTCTATGAATTAAGAAAATAAGAGAATAAACGTATTTATATATAGGGGAAAATGAGCCTTTTTTCTGTCCTAAAAAAGTGTAAAAACACTGATTTTACGGTAAAAACTGGCATTTTCAAACTGATTTTCTGTGTGGGAGATACCCCACACAAGATTAAGTTATCTGAATAATAAAATCACATTTTTATAAGTATAAAACTTTAATTATAACATGTAAAAATAAAAAAGCAAATATTTTTTACAAAAAAGCTTGACAAATTTTTCTTTTTGTGCTAAAATTAAAAATGTAAGGTAAGCAATATGCTTTACAAAGAAATCCATAGAGGTGTGCAGCATTTAGAAGTAACATCCAATGTATTTAAATATGTTTTTAAATACCTATTTAAATGGCATTATTTCCATTGGAGACATCAAGGAGACAGTTGAGCAAGGGATTTCCTTATCTCCTGAAACAATTTAGAACTAACATTTTATGTATTTATGCACACCTCTTTTAAGACAGGAGAGATTAAACCACAAAATATTAACAAGATACTCATACATAGGTTGCCATACAGGCAGAATTAAAATGCAAAAATGATGAAGGAAATTGTCCTTACATATTAAATGGAAAGAGCAGACAGAACCTATATCCTGTCTATTCATCAATGCATCCCTGTATCAGATACCTATGTGTGGGTATCTTTTTTTGTTGCAAAAAAAGTGCCAGACAGGAACCTTGAAAACTGAATACAGAATCTGATTAGGGCATTAAAAAATTAAAATCGAAGAGGAGAATCTAGCTATGAAGAAGATAATCAACAGCAGGCTGTATGACACTGGTACGGCAAAAGAAATAGGAAGCTACTGCAATGGATATGGTGCAGGGGATTTCCACTATCTGGAGGAGACTCTATATAGGAAGAAAACAGGCGAGTTCTTCCTGTATGGCAGTGGAGGGGCAATGACAAAATACAGTGTCGAATGTGGTAACAGGTGCTGGTCAGGCAGTGAGGCCATTACCCCATGTACAGTGGAAGAAGCAATGGGATGGGCGGAAGAACATCTGGATGCAGACACTTATATAGAAGTGTTCGGAGCGGTGGAAGAATAAAGCAGAGTTTAGGGCTTCATGTGGAAAGCATGGGGCTTCCCCCGCAAGGGGGAGGAAGGAGGACATTATGGGAAAAAGAGCAGACAGAGTATTACAGGAAGCAAATAAAGTCAGGAGATTATTCTATGGGAGCGAGTACCCATGTAAGATTACAGACTGTCAGTATAAGGACTATATCTCTGATAACAAGGACAATGATTCGGTGGTGGATTCAGTGCTTTCAGGGAAGGGGATCAAGCTGGTGATTGCACCGACAGGGAGCGGAAAAACCTCTGCCCTGATTTCGGGTGCAGACAGGCTTGTGTCAGGCCATAAAGGCTATAAGGTGTTTTTTGACCTGCCCACAAGGGCGCTGGCTACCCAGCTGGGAAATAACGGGGCAGTCAGGACAATAGTGGGAGGGGATTCCTTTGATGAAAAGAGCCCGCTCATAGCGACTACCTATGAAAAGATGTATGAGGTGGAGAACCACATCCAGCGACAGAAGGTCCAGGGAAATACAGAAAGGTATGTGCTGGTGCTTGACGAGAGCCATCTGCTGACCACCCAGCACACGTTCAGGCAGGATGCCATCAAGGCTGTCATCAGCTGTATTGAGCGGAATGATTTCTACAGCATTGTCCTTGTGACAGCCACACCTGAACCAAACAGCCTGTACCATTTCGACGAAATTGTGGAGTTCGGGAGCAGCAGCCCTGTACCCAGCATAAACAGGCTGGAGATTATCGAAGTGGATGACCCTGTTGAATATATCAAAGGGATTGACTATGGCAGGGAGTTCCCATTTATCAGGCTGAATAATATCAGCGAGATTGACAGCCTGACCGCACAGATGCCCCAGACATTCGCAAGGATTACAAAAGATGACAGGCAGACAAAGACTTATCTGGATATTGTGGAGCATGGAAGGATTGATGGTTCAGGGATAGATGGGATACTGGCAACCAGTGTCATCGAAGCTGGGGTGAGCATAACAGATTACCCAGACAACATTGTTCCGATTGCGGTGTTCCCTGACAACAATATCTCCGCAAATGATATTGAGCAGTTTTTAAACAGGATCAGGACAAAGGGAGGCAGGCATTTAGAGTGTGCAAGGGTTATCGTAAGGAAGCCGAAGAAGAAGGAAATGAAAGTGAGCCTTATCCCCTATAAGGGCAGTGCGGAATGCATCTGTGAATTTAAGGATTTCCATATGGAGATGGGGAACCTGACCATAGAAGACACAGGGCTGTTGGATGCTGTCGCAGATGGGAGCTACAGAATCCATTTTGAGATCGGGAGTAATATTTTTGACAGATATTTTACAGTAGCATCCAATGGGGTGACAGGGGAGAAGCTGTATTCCAAACAGGCTCCGTCGCCAATTACATTTGAGGGGATAGGGTTCAGGGAGTTCATTGACATTCTTGAATACAATTATATGCAGAGAGACATGCTTTCAGATTCCATCGGGATGCTGGAACAGTTCTGGGAGGATAGGAGAAATGCCCTAAACCTTAGCGGTGATGAACTGGAAATCGAGAAGAAGAAAAATGAGATGTTCATCAGGCAGATTGCCAACGGGTACATCAGGGAGGCAGGGGAGATAGGGGCATGTCTTTCCTTTGAGGGGGATAAGATATCCGTGGATAACAGAATCTGCTACGAAGTTTCATACCACCAGTATGGCAGGCAGTATTACCATAACCATGACATCCTTGCAGAGGAACTGAAATTCAGGCTAGATACAGATGTGGTGCTCATGGAGCAGGATACCCAGAAAGGGAAGAAGGCTCCCCACAGTAAGGAAGACCTGTGGGATGGGATTGAGGATTTGAGACAGCAACTTGAAAGCAGGGGGGATGATACATTCTGGTCGAACCTGATGGGCAGGAATGGAGGGTATTTCTATCTCTACAGCAGGCGGGAGGCTGTGAACAGGGTAAGAGAGCAGGAGCATCTCATGGAAATCTTGAAAGGCATGGAAAAGCAGGGCATAACAGGGAGGACAGCCCTCCACATCCTGTCGGCAAGCAGGAGCCAGAAGAAGGTAAATAAATATATCAGATGTTTCCATGGCATTTCCAATAACCAGCAGCTTGAACAGTGCGGTGGGATGGGGATAGGTGAGATATTGAAATTATGCTATAAGAGCAGAAAGAAAGAGATGGTGCTGCAGGCAGTGATCTACCATTATCTGGAACAGAAAGGGGTGCAGTCACCGAAGGTGACAAAAGAGCTTATGGAGGATATTCAGGAATACTATAGGCAGGTTTTTCCCGACACGGCAAAGCCCCCAACGGTAATGAGTATCGGGAAGAAGATAAGGCAGATGTATAAATCCAGAGGGAAAGACCGCATAGACAGGCAGCTTCGTACTAATATGGAAGATATCTTCACTCTGGTAAAGTCAGATTACAGATAGAAAGAAAGATGATGCCGATAAAAAGGAAAAGGTGGGAGGTATGGAACAGGGGGTGCATCTCCGCACATAAAAAGAGATTCCATACATTTGTTTCCATATGGAGGTGGAACCCCAGAGCATACCAATCCCATTTTTCCTTTTAGAGGCAGAAAATTTGTTTAAAGGGAGGAAATATATATGATTGGCAGAGAGACAATAAAAGCTGCAAAAGCAGTGGATATGGGCATTATTTTTGATGAATTTAATTGGGGGAAAGACAGGTATGGCAGAATCAGATGCCCACACCCTAACCATAATGACAGTACACCGAGCTGTGCATTTTCGGAATCAAGGAATACCTGTAAGTGCTTTGGATGTGGAGAGACTTTTGATACCATTGATCTATACCAGTGCTTGTGCGAAAAAGTCAATGGAAGGGTAGTACCATTTTACAGGGCAGTAGAAGAAATCCTAAAGCTGGAGGATATAGCAAAGGGGAACGGTGGTAATGCGGCGATAAATAACAGTAGTAGTCAGGTTTGTGGTTATCAGTTTGGCGATAATAAGAGCAGTCAATCAAATGTGCAAGTTACTAATGGTAACAATGTCACCCCTTATGAAATGATAATCGGCAACAGCAGGACACTTACAGGATATGAACTAAATTATCTCCACGGCAGAGGGATAATCCTCTACGATTCCTGTATTTATGGCGGTAAAGTTCATACAGCACAGAGCATTGACAAAGCATTGCAGACAGAGACAGACCAGAATGAAATCAATCGGTTGAATGAGATAAAGGCCAGAGGCACATTCTATAAGGGGATTGCTCCCATTCTAAAGGCTAACAAAATACAGATTAAGCATAACTATTGGGAAGGTGTGAACAGCATTATTTACCTTGTTGACTACGAAGCTGATGATGAAGATGATTTGTGCCTTGACCAGTTCTATATGAATACAGAAAGACACATGGCGGTACAGAAAAGCCTTGACAGGAGCCACACAAAAAGGGCATTGGGAGCTTCTGATTTTAACTTCATCACAAAGGGGATGGAGCATAACAGGAATAAGGATATTTACATCTGTGAGGGGATGGAAGATGCTTTATCCTGTGCTATGAATGGGATAAAAAGCATATCGCTCAACAGCATTGCAAACTTAAAATCCCTGATTCATTATCTGTCGGAGGAACATGTTCCTCACCACAATGAGAGGTTTGTCATCTGCTTTGACCATGATGATGCTGGCAGAAAAGCCACAGAGGAATTAAAGGGGTTCTTTGAAGCATACAACCAGAATCCGCTAAATAAACAGAGGTATGATTATGCGGCATTAGATTATCCACAGGAGTTCCATGATATCAATGACTACTGGAAATCAAGGGTATTCAGATAAAAAAATAATGCTTTCTATAATAGAAAATTTACATTTTTTTTAAATGCAAAATTAGCTCTAATCTTTGATTTTACTGGGTTTTAGAGCAATTTTTGTATGAAATGCAAGAAATCATATGATTCTATTTTTAAGAGGGGATGGCAGGTGTAAAAGCCTGTTGTCCTTTTTCTTTTTTAAGGAGCATATTTTCTTTTTATTATATTTTTCTTCTTCCTGTCTATAATCTATGGTCAATGAAAATAAGGATGGAAGTCCTTAAAACAGGTTAAGACAGCAGAGAGACAGGTTGCAGTTTTACAGGTTTACATTGACAGGTTGCTAAAGGTGATGGCATGAGCCAGATATTTTATGTGCAAAGCACAGGAAGGAGAAATTTTTATGCAGGGAAAAGATTTTAAAGAAAGGGATTGTATGTCATTTGATGGATTCTGTATATCTGTCAGGATCGACATACAAAGGAGGCTTGGCGACAGCTTCCTTGTTTATTTGAACGATGTCACCAAAAACAATGATACAAAGCTGAAAGCCTTAGTCATTACGGAGCAGGGTACAAACCTGCACCCCAACATTTACATGGAGGGATTCTATGACAGGTACAGGAATGGGGTTTCCCTTGTTGAAATTGAAGAGGCTATACTGCAGGTCTATCGGGAAAGCAGGATAGAAAAAAGGCTTGACATCTCCCTTTTCACAGATTGGAAGAAAGTGAAAGAGAGGATCATATTCAAACTTGTCAATTTCGACAGGAACAGGGAACTCCTGAATGATATCCCGCACAGGAAATTCCTTGACCTCGCCATTGTGTATGAATGTTTTCTGGGGGTGAATGATGGGGGCGGTGCATCCATACTTATCCATAACAGCCATCTGGATTTATGGAAAGTAACAGAGGATGAACTGCATACCACAGCTTTCAGGAACACCCCTGAACTGATGGGGTGCAGCTTCCTGAATATGAAAGAAGTGCTCCAGAAGCTTATGGACAGTGAAGGGGAAAAGGAACTGCTGGAAGGCCTGTGGGGAGTGGAAGAAGCAGATGACAACAGATTCCCCATGTATGTGCTGACCAACAGATACAAGATCCATGGGAATGGATGTATCCTTTACAAAAACCTCCTGAAAAAGATTTCGGAGGAATGGGGCTGTGACATCTGCATCATCCCTAGCAGTGTGCATGAAACTATACTGATGCCGATGGATAAAGTGGAAAGCTATGGGGGAATGTCACAGATAATCTGTGAGGCCAACAGAACGGCGGTCATGCCCGATGAAATCCTTTCAGACCATCCATACCTGTTTGTCAGGGAGACAGGGAAAATCACAATGCAGGAGGGGATGGACTATGAATAAGGTAATCTTAAAAGGCAGATTAACAAGGGATCCCGATGTGCGGTATACAACCAGCAGCGAGCCTGTCTGCATAGCAAGGTTTACACTTGCCGTTGAGGACAGGGGGAGGGCAAAAGGAGAAGATGGCAGCTATCCAGCGAATTTTATCCCCTGTATATGCATGGGGAAGCTGGGGGAGATTGCGGAAGCAAACCTCTGTAAAGGCAAGGAGATTCTTGTTTGCGGAAAGATGCAGAGTGGAAGCTACGAAAACAAAGAGGGGAAGAAAGTCTATACCCTTGAATGTTTCGTAAAGGAGATCGAATACTGTGGCAGAAAGGAAGATTCCCCTATGCCCTATGATGGTCAGGGATTTATGAACATCCCCGATGATTTGGATGAGGAACTGCCTTTCAGATAGGCAGTGCATTACAACTATATAGGATATTTACAGGAATGGGAGCGGTGCTGTGATACTGTCACAGGCATTGGTTCCATATTTTTATTTTCGGAAGGAGAAATTTTTATGAACAGGACAAAATTATCATGGACAGTCGCAAACATAGAGAAGATGCACAAGGACAAGAAGGTGCTTTCCTTTGACCACCCGATACAGCGAAAATCGGAGATTTGGACAAATGCACAGAAATCGCTTCTTATCCATTCCATGCTTGCCAACTACCCTGTGCCCAACATTTATGTGCTTCGGGAGGACAGCGAGCAGGTGGATGAAAAGAAGAAGCCCATCTTTAATTATTATGTTATGGACGGCAAGCAGAGGCTCACAAGCACACTGTCTTATATCTGGGGAGATTTTCCCTTGGATGATAATATTCCTAACATTATTGTTGAGGACACAGAGTATCCGATTGCTGGGAAGTATTTCTGTGATTTGGAAGAGCCTGTGCGGTATGAAATCAAAAGATACAAGTTTGAAATCATTGCATTTGAGGACTGCGGCAATCGGGAGATAGAGGAAATCTTCTTCCGACTGAACAACAGCACGGCACTCACAAAATCACAGATTGCGAAGGCTAAGATTGGTGTGGAGCTGGCAGGGATTGTCAGCGAGATTCTGGAATCCAGATTCTTTTCGGTGAGCTGCAGCTTTACAGGGGCACAGTTAAAAGCAAGCGATGACCAGAGATGCCTGTTACAGGCTATGATGCTCCTTGACACCAACTATGTGAGTGGTTTTGAACTGAAAGATTTTTCGGAAAATTCCATTTTGGAATATTCGGAAAGCATAAGGGAGAGCTACAGTGATAAGCAGATTGTCACACTCAGGTCTGCAATCGAATACCTGACGGATGCCTTTCCTGAAAAGAACAAACAGCTTAAGAAGATTAACATCCCCATGCTGATTTACCTTGCTGATGTGGCAATGGATGCAGGGATAGTAAAGCCTATGTATCTGCGGCAGTGGTGGGAGTTCTTCACAGAGGAAGATTCCCTGTTTGAGGACTACAAGCTGTTCTGCTCAACAGGCTCCACGAAATTGGAAAAGGTCAACGGGAGACTGGCGGTTATGGTTAAGAGCTTCTGCCTCTACCATGAGATTGAGATTCCAGAAGAACTGAAAGACATGGTGGCGGAAGTGGAGGAAAAGATTGCCCTTATAAAAGAAGAAAGGGAAAAGGAATCTTCTCTGGAAGCTGACCCTGCTCTGGAAGAAAAGGATGGCGGTGATGGCCCTGATGCGGAAAATGCGGAACAGGAAGAGGAACCTGCCAAATTGGAACAGGAGGAGCAGTTGCTGCTGCAACAGGAAGAACCTGCTCCAGAAGAGCAGGGAGAAATATCCGCTGTCCAGAAGTGTGCAGATGCTCCCATGGAACAGGAGGATACCCCTGAAATTCAGAAAGAGATTACAGGGTATTGTGAGGATGAACCTGAACCTACCAAAACAGGAGAAGGCAATTCTCCTGTAGGTGCAGAGGGATGATACAGCCTGCATGAAAAATTTCATATAGAGATGTGGCAGTTATCAGGGCCACAGGGCAGGGGCAGGCAGAAATGTCTGTCCTTGTTTTGAAATTACAGAAAGGAAAAAGTTAAGAACTATGCAGATAACTTTTTATGATACCAGAGTTACAGGAAAACATAGAACCATACTGGTAGAGGAAAAGACAGTTGATTATACAGCGGACAGGCTGAACCAGCCAGCGGATGCGGTGGAAATGATCAATGACCTCACTTCTTTAAAGGAACTGGGTGAGGAACACTGCTATATGGTGGCCATGAACAATCGGAACAGGGTGATTGGGATTTTCCTTATTTCCAAAGGAACAGCAACCAACGGCCTTGTCGGTGCAAGGGAAGTCTTTATGAGGGCACTGCTTATTGGTGCAGTTAAGATTATCCTGCTCCACAACCATCCATCTGCGGACTGTGTTCCGAGCATGGAGGATAATCTGCTGACAAAAAGTATTTCAAAAGGTAAATCATTTACAGGTATTCATTTGTATGACCATATCATTGTCGGCGGTGATGCTTATTTCAGCTTTAAAGAGCATGAGATGCTCTGAAAGGGTGGTGCTTTATGAAATGGTTCAAAGATGTTAAATCGCTTGAAGAACTGCGGAAGCTGTACAGGAGGCTTGTTATGGAGCATCATCCTGATAACGGCGGTTCAGAGGATATCATCAAAGAAGTCAATGCAGAGTATGACATCCTGTTCAAGAGGCTGAAAAGTGACTTTGAGCATAAGGATACATACAAGGATGCAACCGACAAGCAGAAGCAGGCCTATGACTGGCAGAAAGACAAGCTGATCAGGGAAAAGGTCATGCAGCTTGCAAGGTTTGAAGGAATCAAGGTGGAGATTATCGGTGTCTGGATATGGGTGTCAAACTGCTATGACTACCGAAAGGAACTGAAAGGGTTAGGGTTCCACTGGGCAAGGCAGAAGCAGATGTGGTATCTGCATTTTGACGATTTCCATAAGTTCAGCTCAAAACCTGCTTCCATGAGCTATATCAGGGAAAAATATGGCTGTGTGGAAGTCAGGTTTAAAAAAGACACAGAGGAAAAGAAGAAACTTGCAAAAGTATAAAGGAAAAGAGGTAGATGTTTATGATGGATTTAAAGACTGCCAGCCCACAGGAGATTGCGAAATATTTCTCCCGTGAAGTGAACAACATGTTTTTTAAGCCTGATAAGATCGCAGGGGAACAGAGGGATTCCAGACAGATGGAGGATTTGGACATCTGCTGGATAAAGGTAATATCTGACAGCGGATACAGGACAGATTTAAGAAATGAAGCATCCGCAAAAACAGGCAGACAGCTTGCGGAGATTCCCTTTGTCCAGAAGAAGATGGAATCTGTCAGCAATGAGAAGATGGAAAAAGTGGCAAAGGAGATGGCAATAGACCACAGGACTTTGCAGCAGACTTTTTCAGGGCTTGTGTTCTGCCATTTCCTACAGTCCTGTGATAAGGAAGAATCTGAAAAGCTGATTGCGGTTATGGGTGAATCCTTTTACAGGCTGCCCCTGATCTGAAAGGAGAATGATGTTTTATGGGAATTGATTTAAACGAAATAAGGGAGCATGTAAAGCTTTATTTTAAGGAAAATCTTCCTAAGTACACAGTTCTGGAAATCAGGAGGAAATCCAACCATCCAGAGGACAGCTATCTCTGGATTGTATCGGCAGAGAAAGAGGATGGTACATTTGCGGTGTGGACTGCATGGAATGAATCCATACAGTCGCTTAACCATGGGCACTATGACATCCAGTCTCTGGAGGACTGTGAAAAGCTGATGATGGAATACATGGATAGTACAAGTTATTTTGCAGTGTATAGATATGCCAACAAGCTAAAGGAGCGGATGTTTGTTGCCGACAGCGAGGAACAGGCAAAGCAGTTCTGCGAAAGCCATGGCTGGGAATGGAAAGATGAAAATGATTTCCTGTGGAGCCTGGACTATCAAGAACTGTAAAATATGTGAAAGAGAGGACTGCATATGAGATGGAATTTACCTGATGTCGGCATACCAAACTGTGTCCCAGAATATTTCAGGGAGCAGTTTGAAAAAGAGGAACATGAAGCCCAGCTCCGATGGGAGAGGATGGAACATTACAAAGCCAACCAAAAGAAGCGGAAAGAGGCATATGAGGCTGGATTCCCTGTTCTGGACTTTGGGGGTTATGATGCCTGCCTGCACTGCAAGGATGCAGACCATGATACCCAGACCAGCTTTGAGGATGATTTCGACAGTATAATCTGCCGTAATCCTAATTGCCCTGAACATAAGAAGCACAGGGATGACAGATAGTGGTACAGGGAAGTTGTTTTACAGGAAATGAGATAAAAGGAACTCTGGCTTTCGGGCTGGGGTTCTTTTTGTTCCTGAAACAATGGTATTTGAAATTCAGGCTGATGAATTGGGAAGATTCATGCTCAAAATGCCGATTTTTCCCGTAAAATCAAGGGTTCTGGCATTTTTGAGATGAAAAAAATTTGCCTTTTTTATCATAAAAGATACAGCTTTTTTTTATTTGCTTACAAAAGATATGATTTAAAGATATTCTGGATAAAAAGAATCTGCCTTATAAAAAGAAAAAGGCAGGCTGGCATGTAATAGGATGGAGTTATATGTCAATGAAAAACAGGATTATTTTTTGACGGATAGTAGTCAATACAGAACATGATTCTCCTTATTTTTCTTTTTATGATGCAGAACTTCTTTTTATTTAAAGCAGTATCTTATCTAATGATAAAAGATTCAAAAAAATAAAGTATCTATTAAAGGAAAAAGTGTAATTTTTTTTGCCTTGAAAATGGCTGTAAGGGTTGATTTTACTGGGCTTGTGGCACTTTTTGGCATGAACATGGCTTGTTCATGGAGAAGCTGTATTTTTTATAGAGCGGGGGCAGGCATCTGCCCCCTATAAGAAAAAATCTATTCAAAAGGAACCTGTTCAATGGTGGTGATAAGCTCACCCAGTTCATCTGTTCTGGAACTGGCATGCCTGTTTTTGATGACATAAATAGAGTACAGTAGATGCTTAAACTGTGTCGGGGTTTTTGAAGTGTAGCCCCCGACAACAGATGCCATCCTTTTGTTAAATTCCTTTAGTGTGGTTTCTTTGAAGTCGTTGTTGATGGTAAAATACTTAGTCTTAGTCTCTTTAGTCCCCTTTGCTTTAGCTTTAGCATTAGCTTCGTTCCTTTTTTCCTCAATAATGGAAATAAGGACTTTCTGTTCTTCAAACTGTATCAGTTTTGCCTTAGCCTTGACAGAGGTAATCCCCCTTGACATAATATCCTGATTATTTTGCATATAGATAATTCGGGATATATGCTTGTTGACATCTTTTCTGCCGTTTAGGATATTAAGGGCTTTGACAATATAGTCAAAAGTCAGGGAGGAAGAAATCTTTTGCAGGGGCTGATATTCCTTTTTGTAGAGACTGCTTTGTAGTATCTTTGCAAGCATTTCCCTGTACCCATCGTCTATATCATTGGGGTTGGGCTTGCCGTTATGGAGCACATCACATAGGATGCCTTTCATGGCAGGGTTCTTGTACAGGCTGTTCAGTATCTCCAGTATGGAATCCCTGTCATCTTCAACCTCTTCCAGCTTGTATGTCTCTGGTGTATAATAGGAAGTGGTAACAGGGATGTTCAAACGGCGGGTAAGCTCGTCCACAAGCCTTTCTGGATAGTAGTAGAACTGGCTCTGATAGATGGAATATGCACCATTGAACAGTTTCTTGCGGTTGATCTGCACTGACAGGTCTTTCGCCACATAAAGTGCCTTGCCGATGGCAAGGTCTTCTTTCTCCAATATTTTCAAGTGCTTCTCCAATTCCTCCCTTATATCCTCCTGTTGGCTTGCTTCGGCAAAGACATCGTATGCATCCCCATTTGGCTCAAGGGAATCCATATACTGGCGGGCACGGTAGCACTGGAAATTTGCCTGTCTCAGCATGTCTTCCAAAATTCCTTTAAGGGAGCGGAACTGGGGATAAGGTCTAAGGAGGAGCTGGCTGGACACTTTCTCATCACCAGTGTTATAGATAAAGGCAGTGTTGCCACTCATAGAATCATTCATTGCCATGGCAGCATCCTGAAAATCATTGATGTAGGCTACGATTTTTTCGGTTCCCCAGTTTTCGACCATCGCATGGCCCTTCTCCATCATATCTTTGAAGAGGGATTCCATGGCATCGGAATTTGGCCTTTCATTTTCCCAGCAGTTCACATACAGGTTATAGCGATATGGAGCCTTTGAATCCTCCAGAAATATATTGATGTAGTATTTCCCATCTTCCAACTCTGAGAAATAGTGTCCAGAAATGGTGATGGTTCCATCGTGTTTCCCCTCCTGCTTATTTTCCATTGTGGTATTGTCGGTGTAGGTGATGGCCTTTTGGGGGATTGAGAGCAACAGCTTCATTTTTCCGCTGCTGTCCTGTTTATAAACTTTGGCTCCCTTTATGCTGGAATCAGGGAGCTGATGGATAATGAGGGCATGGTCAAGCTGGATGACGTTCCCTGCGGAATCTTTCCGTGGGCGGAAGCGGTTGAAGGCCTGCTCAATCTCATCAAGGTTCATTAGCTTTGGTTCGAACACTGCGAACACAGGAGTGCTTTTAGGGCTGTACTTCGTGAAGTTTGTGCCAGCATCCAATAAAGAGGTGGCAAGGATGGTGTCCGCCTCCCCCTCGTTGTTGTAGAGGTCATCATTGTTCACAATATGGTCAAAGACAATATTATTGTATGTGACAGTACCATCTTCGTTTGTGGTACTGCCTTTGTCAGCGGCAGTCACAGAATAGCATTTCTGCCCATTGTTCCGCAGGGTGGCATCCACCGTTTTTATCATATCGGTGCTGTTGAGGCGGATATATGTCTTGCTTTCATGTATGGCAGTGTCCACGACCAGATTTTCGAACCTCTTCTTTTTCGCATATCTGACATCGACTGACTTGAACACAGGCTTATAGTTAGGGTCTTCAAAAAGTACGATGTTGTCGAAGGAGAAACAGCACATGTTCTCATATGTCGCAGTGATGAAAGTATAGGAATCTGCCAGATCCTCGCTTATCATCCGCATGATAGCGTCGATGGCATCTGCCCTGTAAGTATTCGCAGATATAAGTGTCTGACATTCATCTATCACTATCCGCAGCCTGCAGTCAGGATGTGCCTTTTTGTAGCTGATGATGCTGGGAACTTTGTCATATACGGCGGATATTTGCCGCACATCCTGTTCATTATCATCCAGCTGTACTCCTGCCACCAGTGCCTCAAAGTTGTAGGTATCGCTTTTTTCATTTTGTATGTTCTGTACCCTGTTGGGACAGAGCAGGCAGAGGAGCTGTTTCCCATCTGATTCTGCATTCATCTGGCGGAAGATGGCATCTATGGAATAGGTCTTGCCTGAACCAGTGGGGGCGATGATAAGGCTCTTTGCACCGTTGTTTAGCTCAATCAGGCTTTTTATATATTCCATGTTCCCCTCTTCTGGGTATTTTGTCAGCTTTTCCGTAAAGCTTCTTTTGGAGATAGCAGGGTTATACTCTTTTTTGTTGTACAGGAGCTTCAGGATATACTGCGAGTTGTTCAGGAAGCTCTGGAATCTGTCGGTGTTTGGGCCATGCAGATAGAGTTCTGGCAGTTCAAATGCATCAATATCCATGTTCTTCATATGCTTTTGCTGTTTATCCATATGTTTGTCTCCTTAAAAGTGTGATGTCCTTATTATAAAATATTTTTCGGATAATGTAAATCTGATGAATGGAAGAGATTCATTGGCAGAGGATGCCAAAATCCAGTAAAATCAAGGGTTTGGAAGCATTTGATGACAGAAAAAATTTTATAAAAAGTATAAAAGATATGGTTGTTTTTTTATTTATTTTGGTTATAGAAAATATAGTTCCAGGGATTTCAGATAAGAAGAATATGCCTAGTAAAAGGAAAAGGTGGGTTGGTGAATTATAGGATGGAAACTACCAGTTAAGGAAAATGTACATCTGTTTTCTTAGATAGGTAGCAGCCATTACAGATACTGATTCCCCTTATTTTCCTTTTTGAGAGGCAGATATTTTTTCATGTAAAGCAGTATCTTCTCTATTGATGACAGATTAAAAAAATAATGTATTTATTAAAGGAAAAAGTAATTTTTTTTAACTATGAAAATGGCTGCAAGCCTTGATTTTGCTGGGTTTGTGGCACTTTTTGGCATGAACATGGGCTGTTCACGGAGAAGCTGTATTTTCAGAAAAGGATTTTAGGAGACAGGGAAGACAATTCTACGGAAAAATCTTGATTTTAGTTATAATTACAGGACTGATGCTTATAATAGAGTGACCCCAAACAAAAAGGGGAGGCCCTTATCGGGCCTGCAACCTGCAAATGCAAAAAAAATTGAAGGATGGCGGTACATAAACAGCCATTTTTTCAAAGGGTTCACGGCATGTTGCCCTAATGGGAGCAGGTTAGCTGAATAAACAAGATAAGCCTTATGTTTATGTGAACACAGGCTTATTTTTTTGACGTTTTTAATATAGATTAGGATTTTTGGAACAGAAATCACTAAGCATATAGGTTATATGTAATGGGTGCAATATGTATACTATATTTTCCTTGCATTGATAATGAGAGTACGTTATACTTGAATGGTATAGGGGCGACATGTTGAACATATTATAATTTGATTTTAAGTGAAACATTTTGGAGAAAACAGTGCTCCCTTATATAACAGGGTAAAAACCTGAAAATATTACAGCTAAAGGAGATACCTATGAGAAGAATGATGAACACACTATCGGTTGGCACACGGAGGAAAGGGGTTGAATGATATGGGAGAAGTAAAAACAAAACACAGGAAGCTGACAATAATAGATATCCTTTATGATGACACCTTATGGATAGTTTTCTATATCTTTAATACCCTGTATGCATTTGGAAGGGTGATGGTCAGGTATAATTACAGTTCCGTTGCGGACAGCAATCCAATATCGGTGGCCCTGCACGGCGGGTTTTACCTTATATGTGCTATGGTAGTCGGCGGACAATGTATGGGAGCCAGATTTGCAAGATGCAGTGTGATGGAAATGCTTTATTTTGGTTTGAGAATAATAGTCCTCTGCCCGCAGTTTTCGGAGACCTTTTCTTACCTGCTGGCAGCACGGGTTATCTGTATTCTGGTTGGGGCATTTATGGGGGTTATAGTGTTTAAGAAACAATACAGGGAAATGGATAAAAAGTATCACTTCCGTTGGAAAGTCATTTTACCCGTGGCGGTGTTAAGTATTGTTCTGTTTGTCATAGTTTACCATGAATATGTGATGCAGATGATAGGGGGAGCGTTTATAATCGCAATAATAGCAGTATTTTGCAACTTAGGGGGCGTGAATGTAATCCCGATTGAGGATATAGATTCTATAATCTTGAAAAAATAACAGGGAGAAGAATTTATACAGAATTTTATAATATGGTAAGAAAAGAACTGAGGAAAATCTGCATAGAGAAAAACAAGCCTTATGTTCCCTGGAAGAGGGGAACATGGGCTTATTTTTTTCGCTTCTTTCTATGGAAATTGATGATTTCCTCTTTCCGCTCATTGATTGCGGTGATTTCTTCCTCTGTTGCAGTGAACAGCAGAATATCCTCTACCCTGCAGTCCAGTATCAGGCACAACTCATTGAGGGTGTTGGAGCTTATCGGCTCTCCATGCCCCATTCTTCTTAATGTATTTGATGAAATCCCCCAGTAATATGTGAGCTTGTATTTTGATATTCCTCTTTCTTTCATGGTAGACCATAGCGGTTCATACGAAATCATGTATATCCCCCCCTTTCCTGTCAGGGTTTCCAGTATCTTATATGTTCATTCTAGTATCAATGTAAAATATTGAACATTCATTACATTTAATAGGGGTTACATGTTGAATATATACCTTGCACAACGGTGGCAGGTACGTTATAATACAGTAGGGATAGGGGTAATATGTAATCCATAAATAAGCGGATTCTCGATTACTTATGGACAGGGATATATCCCCAGATAAAATACAAAAGGGCAGGATGGCAGAAATCCTGAATATGAGGAGGAAGAAAATGAAAAAGAGAGTTGTGATTGTTTTACTGACAGGATTGGTTATTGCATCCCTTGCAGGCTGCGGAACAAAGGCAGACGCAACAGAGCAGGAGGTCTCTGAAAGCAGTAGTGCTGAAACAGAGACAGATGATGGAATTACAAGCGAGGAAGTTATTGGAGACAATACTGATGAGCCAAATGATTTTACAGGTGCAGAGAACGAAAGCATTGTTCTGTATGCGGAGATTGCTGAATACGGAGAATATTGTTCACAAGAAGACCAAACTTTTGAACCCGTAAATAATACATTTACAGCATCTGATAACCTTCCCGTTTACAATGTAGATGGAATTGAAGTAGGGTATATTAAAAAAGATGCTACTATTACTTTTACAGGGTATGCTTCTAATGCATGGGCAAGATTTGAAAATCCGATTGCAGGAACAGATTATGATTATTTATATGGTTTTAAAGAGTATGCGGATGTTCCTAACACCAATCAGATTACAATTACTCCATCTGATATTGAACAGAAAGTTATTGATGATCTTAAACATATTGATATTAATCCCCCCACTATTGTAGATTCTCCTACAAGTGATATGGAAGTGTTTGAGTTCAGAATGGATTCTGTTTATGAAGATGCAGATGATTTTGACTTCTGGTACAGTAAAAATCTGAGATATGACACTACAATACTGTATGAATATATGACATATTGTATTGAGTGTGAGGAAGATACAGATGGATGGATTACCTGTAGACTTTACTATAAAGATGATTTGCCTGATGGCGCAAGAGAAACTTATTAAAAAAGAGAAAAGACCACAGAGATGTGGTCTCTTCTTATAAAATTTAAATATTGGTTATAAAGCAGTACTTTATATTTATAATATATTAGCTAAAATTAAGGCTAAATATTTAATATTTGAAAGGAGAAAATTGTTATGAAGAGGATGAAAATTTTGGCAACCTTTATGGTAGTAATCATGGCACTTAGCGGATGTGGAAACACAAAAGAAGAAAATAACATAAATACAACAATGACAGAGAGCAACATTAATGAAAATGCAGAGGATGACACATCTACTACAGGAGTTGAAGATATTGCATGTGAAAGTGCTTCACCCGAAAAAAATGATATTGATAGCAAAATTACTGAAAAGGATGATTCAGAACTTGATTTGAAGTCTTACTATTATAGTATAGAAGACAAAACAGTTTGTAATGAAGGAGAAGATGTCTTTGGTGCGGTATCTTTTCAAAGTACAAGCTCCAATAATTATGTTACCACAAGTAAAGTACCTATTTATGCTAAAAATGGTGTAAAATTAGGTTATACGAAAGAGGACGTAGTTATCATTGTGCTTGGTATTTATGGTGATTGGTGTTATTTTGACCTAAATGGTGAAAACAAATATGCAAGACTTTCTGATATTGAAAATAACTCTATCACAATAGAAGAAAGAGATGCAAAAGCAGAGGAAGGGACAAATAAACAGGAAGAATCTTCTGTTAAAACAGAGACTCCTGTAGAAAATAATCCTGTTGAACAGCCTGGGGTTGAAACACCTCCTGAACCTGATGAACCTGTTGAAGCACCTGCAAGTAACAAATATACTCCTGACGAAGCAATTGCTGTTTTTCGTGCAGGAATGGAGGCAGGTGGTATGTCTTGGAATCCTGAAATTAAGGATGTAGTAAGTTGGGGTACGGGATTTTTGTATCTTGATAAGGGTTATCCTGAATGGGCGGCAGAAACAAACCTTGAATCTGCTGCTATTGGTGGTCATGGTGGCAATTCTTGGACAGAGTACTATCTTGAAGTAACAGGTTCTGACGAGGAATGTGTTTACTATACAATTTGGTCTGATTAAACTATAGAGGGGTTAGAGAAATCCAGGCTCTTAAACAGACAAAAAAGATTATCTATTCGATTAAGAAGCAGATAATCTTTTTTATTGTTCCCATGGAGCTTTAGGCATTGTCCTGAAATTCCATTCCATGTGTGCATATTTTGATGGGATGGGGATTTCATAATATACACAGCTTTCTTTCATTCCCTGAATAAAGGAATAGAAGCAACAGGCAAAAGCATCTGCCCTGTGGGAGTTGTTAAGAAGCTGAATGTCACCTGTCAGGTTGTAGGCTGCCTGACACATTTCCTGTTTATCTGCTTTCCCGTTTCCAGTGAGACAGTATTTTATAGAAGTGGCAGGTATTGGCTTGTAGAAATGGTTCAAAGCATAAGCGGTTGTGGTAAGCAGGGTAGTTGTTTCCTGTGCATCTATCACACCTTTCAGGGTATCGGTATCCCGAATTGTGTTTAGGGAAAGTCTCTCAAAGGTCATGGATAATACCTGTCTATGGGCGAATAATTCATAGTATTTCTGGCATAAGAAAATCTGTTTGTCTTTCTGCAATGCAAGCATATCCAGATCATCTAAAAAGTAATAGGAATCCCCAAATTCAAAATCAGTGATGGCTTTATGTACATCCCTTATGATGTTTATATATGCAAAGGCAGTATTACTGACACCAGAATCTATGCCGACCATTATCTGCGGTAAATCAAGGGAAACACTGTCCATGGTTGGGAAATAACATTTGAAAGGGAACTGGTCAGGAATCCCTTTCTCCCTTGGAACGTGCTTTTTGTATAGGTAGGTATCCTGCTCTGCCATATTGTTATTTCCTCTTCTTTTGGCTGAATGGAATTGTAACCAAACTTCTCCTGACCTGTATCTTAACATCCCTGTTAAAAAGTGAAGTGATATTATTCTGAAATTCTTCATAATCTTTATATGCTTTTTTATAGCTTTTCCTTTTTCCAGGGAGTAAGACAATCTGAAAATTGGCATAATTTCTTCCAGCAAAAATGTTCCTGATTAAGATTCTGCAGTCGGGGGAATCGAAGAATTTAGTAAACCATCTATTGGCAGGATAATCATTCAACTCCGCATAGAAAGCATTATTGAGTTCAAAGGGGAAATGGTTGTTTAACTGCTCCATATAGGCAAGGGCTGTGTCGGCTCTGCGGAGCAGGGCTGGATATTTCATTCCAATATACTTGAAGAAATTATGTGGTGTAAGGGGTTCTTTTGCGTACACATTGAAGAAAAGGTCATGTTTTGCCTCTTCGCCTAATGTCAGCAGGAATTTGATAATGCCCTCGTCCGCAGCGGTGACTGTTCCATTCCAGTCGGCAGCAAATTCGGGTGTGGTGATAAAGTAATCTTTTTGCTGTAATTTCCCCTGTTCAATCAGGTCAAGCAGGGCAAATTCAACTTCCTTTACTGTATTACATTCAAAAAGTTCTGTGACCATTTTGATAAGCTGGTTCTTTCTGATCGGCCTGTTTAAGCAGGTGCAAGTGGATAGGAGAGCTTTTTGCAGATCGGCAAGTTCCAATATCCTGTTGTCAGTCTTTTTCATAATAATTTTTAACTCCTTTCGCTTTGTTTATGGCATATTATGTTATTTTGTGTCATATCATTTTAATGCGTGTTATAAGATTTTAAATTGTGTCATGCTGTCTGCTTCTTTACAGATGGACATTGTATTTGGAATAGATTTCTTCACCGATATAGTTCACGGTGATGCTGTTCCAGTTTGACGGAAGAATCCCTATATCTTTCATGATCTTTTGTTTCCTGTTTTCCTCCACCCATTCTTGGCGGTAGAAGTCATATGCCGTTGTATTTTCAAAATCCCGAAGTTCTGTTGCTCTATCACTGTCCCACGTATAAACAGTGACAAAGAGATGCAGATTGTAATTGTTTAAATATCTCTGAAACATGAGCAATATATAGGATGCCTGCTGGTACAGCTTTTTAATATAGATGCTGTCATTGCTGTCAAAGAAACAGACATTTATAAGATTGTGCTTAACATGCTCTATGTAGAAGCCATGAGAAGCGAGATTTTTTAGGCTGTAGAACAGCTTGCACTTATCAATGTCGCTGTTGTAGCTGTCCATTTCCTTATCCCTATGGGTTTTCATTATACAGGGAGATGGTTCAATATCTTTCTTTAATTGCTTTGCTTCAAAGGCTTCTTTTTCCTCTGTGGCAATCGTTAAATCCCTGAAGAAATCATCTGTAATGTTGTGGTCATTTTCAGCAAGGACATTCCAAAGATTATTGTAGAAATCCACCATATCCATTTGATTAGTTGAGAGCAGAAGATTGCTGCCACTCCAATTAAGGTAAGCAAGAATGTTATCCATGCTGATATCAAAATCCTGTTTTCTCATATCGGGGATGACTTTCTCAATAATGTAATCAATCCTGAAAATCTGTTCAAAAATCTTTTGTTCGCTCCAATTTATTGCGGCCACATCCCTGCTGTTCACATTGAGAAACTGGCTCTTTGGATATTTGGAAAGATAGAGCATCTGTGTCCTTGTATCCTTGTTGATGGTCTTTTGCAACAGGAATCCAGTAAGGATCAATTCGGCAATATCAAACTCAATATCTTTCTCTGATCTGCCTGAAAGTAGGTGAAATAACTTCCTTATCTGCTTGCGGAGCATATAGCCGTTGCAACAGAAGATCATATAGATTAAATCCTTATATTTGATGAACAGACTTTCTTTCTGTTCTGGTGTCAGCTTGTGTGTTGTGTGTCTCATATAAAAAATCTCCTTTCAAAAAATGTGCTTATGTGTTAAGTATGGACAAAAGTAACTTCTAGGGAGAGCAGTTCACAGGTCATGGCTTTGCTTTCGATTTCTTCATTTCTATAATTATCTGTAACAACCTCAATTGCTTCATAGGTTCCCTGATCTGTCTGATAAATGACATCGGGCATGGATAGCTGGTTGTTTTTCAGTGCATCTACAAGTTCCTGATAATGGTCATGTTCCTGTTTGTCCAGATACCCCTGCAATCTGCTCTCTATGAAGGGATGCAGCTCCCTTTCGCTGATAACAGAATCCAATTCCTTTTTTGAGAGATTGTCGGCCAGATATTCGGAGACTTTGCTGTTATGGATAGAAGCATTTCCATTACTGATAAATTGTTTTATGCCACATTCCTGTCGGCAGAAGGCTTTGCCCTTTTTATCTGTCAACTCATAAAAGGTTCTGATGCTGTTCCCATGTCTGTCGGGAACACTGACCTCTTTGATAAGCCCTGCCTGCTTATAGGATTTGATTCTGTTGTCGGTAATCTCCAGCTTGTGGAGAGTGTCTTTGCTCATAGAACCTGATTTCGAAAGCAGGGAGAAAGCCCTTTTGTCTTTTGGATAGACATGTGACAGTCCATTTTTCTTTTTTGCCATGTATCTTCACTTCCTTTAAAAATCTATATAAACACTGCTTTCAGGGGCAGTGGATGCCCCGCTGTCCGAAGGACAGCCAATATAAAAAATTAGGATTGTACAGAACGCTTGTAAGTCTATAGCTGGGTGGCGGAACGTACCTTCGCCCACATAGAAAGGTTGGGCAGCTTGCTGGTCAAAATGAGAAAGCGGAGCGAATCTCATTTTCCTTTCTGCTTATGTGGCGGAGGCGGAGCTTTGGCAACGTAGTTGACATTGCGGAGGTGGAGCCCCCAGCTCTTATATGCTTTGCCTTGCTATATTGTGAGGTAAGAGTAAACACGTTTGTTAAGCAGGCACTGATTTTTTCTGTACTTTATACTTTATTGTAGATGGTGGATGTATCTGCTATCACGAAAATATGCACTATCTCTAAAATAGGTAGTAATACCAGAACAGAAGAAAAGGATGCCATATAAAAAGAAAAGGTATGTATTGGGGATGAAGTGGATTGGCTCACCTGTCAAAAGAAAAGGTATGTCTGTTTTCTTTGACAAATAGCAATCATTATAGAACCTGATTCCTATCATTTTTCTTTTTACAAGGCTGAATCTTTTTTCATACAAAGTATCAGATTTTAGGAAGATAACAGCGGTAAAACACAAAAAAATATTTATTTATATATAGGGAAAAGTGGGCATTTTTTGGGAGTAAAAATGGGCTGAAACATTGATGTTTACTGGCTTTGCGGCATATTGGGTGATGAAGGAGGCGAAATCCACGGAAAAAGGATATATATCTTTTTGGAGCCTTGCCAAAGGGTATCTTATACGTTATAATACCCCTACAAGGTCAATTTCTCCATATCCCGAGGCACACCCGATTATCCTGTGAGGGCAATCTGGGGCAGCCCCAAAAAGAGAATAGAGTAAGTTTGAATGACCTTGTAGAGAGGATGAATCCTTTCTATGAGGTCATTTTAAGTTAGAGGGATGGAGAGAGAAAGCCTTGAAAATAAAGGGATTTAGAGGTATCAGGTGTCAATACGGTTTGAATCAGAGGGAGAGTTTTCCCGTGTATTTTGCTTCTGTGTTATTTTTGGGAAAAATGGGGCGAGGATATGCGAGATTGCCTTTTGAGGATAATCGGGGTTGCCCCTGGACAATTATAAAATGGATGAGCAAAGCCGCTTCATAAGCTGGCCGGTAGGAAGCCGGCTGCTTAGGAGCGGTATTTCATGGTTATAAAGAAGGATAAATCAAAAATTGTTGTCCTGCATAACAAATTTGGGTATGCAGGCTTACAGTTTATGGAAAGGTTTGGATACTGATATGGATTTAGGGAAGTTAAAAACACTGTTTAACCGGTATTTGGTCAATTTTGCAGTGCTCATTTTGGCGTGGGGCGGTATGCTGAGACGGTCTTTTAATTGTGATACGCTGACTCATATGTGGTTTGCAGATAAGACAGCAGGATGGGCAATGGCGCATGGGCGTTATCTAGTGGGTTTCCAGGACTGGGTTCTCTATCAGCTTGGGCTGTCCACAACAACACATACAGGGGTAACGGCATTGGTGGAAATGTTATTGCTGGCTTTTTCCGTCTGTATTGTGCAGATATGCTTTGAAGAAAAAATCGGGAAACCTTCAAATATTCAGGAGCAGATAGCCTGGTTTGCCCTGACCGGTTTGTTGTTCTCTAACGTATTGTTTGCGGAATCTTTTATGTTTGCGGAGTTCACATTGACATTCGGCATGGCATATTTTCTGGCAAGTATAGGAATATGGGCATTTACGAAAGGGAAATACATACTGGCATTTCTGTTTTTCTTCCTCTCCACGGCGGAATACCAGGCTGCAGTTATCTATGCGCTAATCGTCCTTTCTGTATGGATATTTATAGAAAATGAATGTGTGATTAAAGTAAAAACAGTGTTTCAGGAATTACTTTGCGGATGTATTACAGTAGGTTCCGGCGTGTTGAACATTCTTAGTTTAAGCCTGGCGGCAAAGCTGGGGCTGGTGTATGAGGCAGGGCGAAGAATAGGCCGTATAGACTTGTGGGCAAATGCCAAGCTGTGCATGCGGGATTTCGGGCATATTCTGCAAAACAGCAAAGGGCTTCTTCCAAAGGTATGGCTGCCCCTGATCGTGTTGTGCATTGCAGTGGGGGTTACCCTGTGGAGTCTGGGGAAGGCAAGGAAATGGAAGCCTGTCATCTATTATCTCTTGCTCGTGATTGCTCTTTTCCTGATGGTATATATTCTTTCGATGATGCAGACACAGACTTACCCCCGGTTTGTATGGACTTTTTATGCCGCACAGGCCATGCTTTTGCTGATTGCCTTTTGGTGTATGCCGGGCAGGGGAAAGGAAGCGTTCTGCTATTTATGCTGCGGCTATTTGTTGATACATATCCTATTTTGTAATATTATTGTTTCCAACCATATGACAAGCAATACATTGGATAAGAACTATGCAATGATGGTTTATGAGAAGATTATGGAATATGAGGAAGAAACAGGGAAACGGGTGGAGAAGCTGGCGGTGGAAAAGGATGTGAACTGTCGGCTTACATATGATAATGTCTATTATAAAACGGACCAGATTAACGAACGTGCATTAGGAACAGTGACAAATACTCTGGTGAATATCGTGACGGGAAGGGAATTTGAAAAAGTACCCATGGATGAGACCGTATTCAAAACTTATTTTGCAGGGAAGGATTGGGAGTATTTTGATGCATCGGAGCAGTTGGTAATTATCGAAGATACGGCATATTGGGTAATTTTCTGAAAATCGTTGAAGGGTACTAAGGGGTATGATACAATGAATTGCGCCGAAGCGCAAGACGGTCATCAATTATATAACAAGTTGTTGGGAAAAGGTGCGCCAAAAGAGGGCGCAGGAATGGAGAGAAAATGCGGGCATTTCTAATTTTGGAAGACGGCACTGTTTTTGAAGGGGTGCATATCGGCGCCAGAAAGGAAATTATCAGTGAGATTGTTTTTAATACCTCCATGGCAGGGTATCCCGAAGTGCTTACAGACCCGTCCTATGCCGGACAGGCTGTATGTATGACATATCCTCTGATTGGCAATTATGGGATTTGCAGGGAAGATATGGAATCAAAAAAACCATGGACGGATGGGCTGATAGTCAGGGAGTTGTCCAGGATGGGAAGCAATTTCCGTATGGATTTGACCCTGGAGCAGTTCCTGGAGGAATATGGTGTGCCGGGGATTTCAGGGATTGATACCAGGGCTTTGACAAAGATACTAAGGGAAAAGGGAACGATGAACGGTATGATTACAACGGATGAGCACTATTGTCTTAAGGAAATCATTCCACGTCTGAAGGAATATGTGACCGGCAAGGTGGTGGAAAAGGTCACTTGCAGGGAGAAATATGAGCGTAAGGGTTCTAAGACCTTGGAGGAAAACGGATTCCTATCCGGCAGCGTAAGATTTTCCAGGGAGGAGTACGAGGCAGGAATTCATGAGAAGAAGCCAAGCATGGTACGCCGGTTATCAGGGGGTGGAAAGACAATAGCCCTCTTAGATTTGGGGGCCAAGGATAATATAGCGGATTCCCTGGTGAAGCGAGGGTGTGATGTGACCATATATCCGGCGTCTACCAAAGCGGAGGAAATCATAGAGGCATGCCCGGACGGCATTATGCTGAGCAACGGCCCTGGAGACCCGAAGGAATGCGGTGCTATCATAGAAGAAATCAAAAAACTATATGCTACGGATATTCCGATTTTTGCTATTTGCTTGGGCCATCAGCTGATGGCGCTGGCCACAGGGGCGGATACGTATAAAATGAAATACGGCCATCGCGGAGGGAATCATCCGGTAAAGGATTTGCAGACAGGGAGGGTGTACATTTCTTCCCAGAACCATGGCTATGTGGTGGATACGGACAAGCTGGATGCAAAAATTGCAGTACCGGCATTTGTCAATGTAAATGACGGTACAAATGAAGGCCTGTCCTATACGGGTAAAAATATTTTTACCGTACAGTTCCATCCGGAAGCCTGCCCGGGGCCTCAGGATTCCGGTTATTTGTTTGACAAATTCCTGGAGATGCTGGAAGGAGGACGAGGATAAAATGCCGAAAAATCCAAATGTGAAAAAAGTGCTTGTGATTGGCTCGGGGCCGATTGTGATTGGACAGGCGGCGGAGTTTGACTATGCGGGAACACAGGCCTGCCGTTCCCTGAAAGAGGAAGGAATCGAAGTGGTGCTGGTGAATTCCAACCCGGCCACTATCATGACGGACAGGGATATTGCGGATAAAGTATATATTGAGCCTTTGACGGTGAAGGTCTTAGAGCAGATTATCGAAAAAGAAAAGCCGGACAGTGTGCTTCCTACCCTGGGAGGGCAGGCAGGGCTGAACCTGGGGATGGAACTCGATGAATCCGGTTTCCTTGCCAGGCATCATGTGACCCTTTTAGGGACTACGGCAAGGACGATTAAAAAGGCGGAAGACCGTCTGGAATTCAAAGAGACAATGGAAAAAATAGGGGAGCCCTGCGCCGCTTCCCTGGTGGTGGAAAATGTAGAGGACGGCGTGGCATTTGCCGGGGAAATCGGATATCCGGTGGTATTGCGCCCTGCCTATACGCTTGGCGGTTCGGGCGGCGGTATTGCGCACAACCAGACAGAACTGGAGGAAATACTGGAAAACGGGCTGCGGCTTTCCCGCGTAGGGCAGGTGCTGGTGGAGCGGTGTATCGCAGGGTGGAAAGAAATCGAATATGAAGTGATGAGGGACGGTGCAGGAAACTGTATTACGGTCTGCAATATGGAAAATATTGACCCGGTGGGCGTGCATACCGGCGACAGTATCGTAGTGGCCCCTTCCCAGACGCTGATGGACAAGGAATACCAGATGCTTCGCAGTTCCGCACTGAATATTATCAATGAACTGGAGATTACAGGGGGGTGTAATGTACAGTTTGCCTTACATCCTACCAGCTTTGAGTATTGTGTCATAGAGGTGAATCCCAGGGTGAGCCGTTCTTCGGCCCTGGCCAGCAAAGCCACAGGGTATCCCATTGCCAAGGTGGCAGCAAAGATTGCCTTGGGCTATACCTTAGATGAAATCAAAAACGCCATCACGGGAAAGACCTATGCCAGCTTTGAACCTGCATTGGACTACTGCGTGGTAAAAATACCCAGACTGCCTTTCGATAAATTCATAACGGCCAAACGGACGCTGACCACCCAGATGAAAGCCACAGGAGAGGTGATGAGCATATGCACCAGCTTTGAAGGGGCATTAATGAAGGCAATCCGCTCCTTAGAGCAGCATGTGGACTGTCTGCTTAGCTATGATTTTTCTTCCCTTTCGGCGGAGGAACTGTTGGAGCGGATGAAGCGGGTGGATGACCAGAGGATTTATGTCATCGCAGAAGCACTGAGAAAAGGGGTTGACTATGACGCCATTCATGAGGCGACTATGATAGACCATTGGTTCATTGACAAAATAGCGGTTCTTGTGGAGATGGAAAAGGCGTTAAAGGAAGAAGTGCTTACTATAGAACTGTTAAAAGAAGCAAAGCGCCTGGAATTCCCGGACAATGTTATAGCCAGGCTGGCAGGGATGCCGGAAGAATCGGTGAAAAAAATGCGCTATGAGAACAATATTACGGCGGCCTTTAAGATGGTGGATACCTGTGCGGCGGAATTCCAGGCCGAAACCCCTTATTATTACTCTTGTTTTGGAAGTGAAAATGAGGCGGTACAGACCCATCCGGCAAAGAAAGTGCTGGTTCTGGGCTCCGGCCCTATCCGAATCGGGCAGGGGATAGAATTCGATTACTGCTGTGTGCATGCCACCTGGGCATTTGCCAGGGCAGGGTATGAAACGGTTATTGTGAACAATAATCCGGAAACGGTGAGTACGGATTTTGATATTGCGGATAAACTTTATTTTGAGCCGTTGACTCCGGAGGATGTGGAGAATATTGTCAATATAGAAAAACCGGACGGTGCGGTGGTACAGTTTGGCGGACAGACAGCCATTAAACTGACGGAGAGCCTGATGAAAATGGGTGTTCCCATTCTGGGAACCAGCGCGGAAAACGTGGATGCGGCGGAGGATAGGGAACTGTTCGATGCCATTTTGGAGGAATGCAGGATTCCCAGACCCTCCGGGGGAACCGTCTATACGGCCGAAGAGGCAAAGAAGGTGGCTGGCAGGCTGGGGTATCCGGTATTAGTGCGCCCCTCTTATGTCCTTGGCGGCCAGGGTATGCAGATTGCCATTTCTGATGAGGAAGTGGAAGAATTTATGGAAATCATTAATCGGATTGCCCAGGATCATCCCATTCTGGTGGATAAATATTTGCAGGGGAAAGAAATCGAAGTGGATGCGGTCTGCGATGGCACGGATATTTTAATCCCAGGTATTATGGAGCATATTGAGCGGGCAGGGGTGCATTCCGGCGATAGTATATCCGTATATCCGGCCCAGAGCATCAGCGAAAAGGTGAAGGCAACCATTGCGGAATATACGAGGCGGCTGGCCAAAGCCCTGCATGTGATTGGGTTAATAAATATCCAGTTTATTGCGGTGGGGGAGGAAGTTTATGTCATCGAGGTAAATCCCCGTTCTTCCCGTACGGTGCCTTATATCAGCAAGGTGACGGGAATCCCTATTGTGGATTTGGCTGCAGAAGTGATAATAGGCAAAACGATTAAAGAACTGGGCTATGAGCCGGGGCTGCAAAAGGAAGCGGAATATGTGGCCATTAAGATGCCTGTGTTTTCTTTTGAAAAAATCCGTGGGGCGGAAATCAGCCTGGGGCCGGAAATGAAGTCCACAGGGGAATGCCTTGGGATTTCCAGGACATTCCATGAAGCCCTTTACAAGGCTTTCCTGGGCGCCGGCGTACATCTGCCAAAATTCCGCCGGATGATAATTACCGTAAAGGATGCGGATAAAGGGGAAGCGATCGAAATCGGCAGGCGGTTCGAGGCCTTAGGATACATAATTTATGCAACCCGAAGCACAGCAAATGCTTTGAAAGAAGCGGGAATCAAAGCGCGTAAGGTCAATAAAATACAGCAGGAATCCCCTACGGTGATGGATTTGATTTTGGGGCATGAAATTGATTTGGTCATCGATACCCCTACGCAGGGGAGGGATAAGTCCAGGGATGGCTTCCTAATCCGCCGGACCGCTATAGAGACAGGGGTCAACTGCCTTACCTCTTTGGATACGGCGAGGGCATTGGTCACCAGCCTGGAGCATATCGGGGAAGAAGAGAAGCTGACGCTGGTGGACATAGCGTCAATGTAGCAGGGGGAAACCTGCCTATTTGCCTGTTGGCCAGAGAGTGTTTGCAGTAAATGCGCTTTGGAGTAAAACGCCATAGGGATGAGAATAGGTGCGAAGCTGTCTGCGGAATGGGGAAAGGGAATGGATAGAAATAGGAATTATGCCAAGGAACTGGATAAAATAATTGCCAGGTGGAAGGAAATGGACGAGGCGGGGGAAGCGGAGCAGGATGGGAATGGGAAACCCGGGGAATCGCCGGGCAGAAAGCTGCTGCTCCACAGCTGCTGTGCGCCATGTAGCAGCTATGTGCTGGAATATTTGAGGGAATACTTCCAAATAACGGTTTTTTATTATAACCCAAACATCACCGGGGAGGAAGAGTATAGGAAACGGGTGGAAGAACAGAAACGGCTGATTGAGGAGTACAACCGCCAGGTGGAGGAAGCAGATTTTAAAGGCATGCATTCTACTTCCAATGCGAAGCGGATTGAAGTGATAGAAGGGGATTATGAACCGGACTGCTTTTTTGCATCGGTAAAAGGACTTGAAAAATGCCCGGAAGGCGGGGAACGCTGCTTCAAATGCTACAGGCTGCGGCTGGAAAAAACAGCCAGGCTGGCGGCGGAGCGGGGATTTGACTGCTTTACCACCACTTTGACCATAAGTCCGCTCAAAAATGCCCATAAACTGAATGAGATTGGCGAAGAACTGGGAGAAAAATATGGCGTTTTCTTTCTCCCTTCGGATTTTAAGAAAAAGGAAGGATATAAGCGTTCTATCGATTTGTCGAAGCAGTTTGAACTTTACAGGCAGAATTATTGCGGGTGTATTTATTCGAAAGAGCCATAAAATGGACAGGGAATCAAAGAGCGGCCAGGTTTGTGTCCGCACGGCATCCACAAACTTGTTTTGCACAATAAAGCCGTGCAGAAATGAGGTAAACTATGAAAAAGATTCTCGAAGTTATATCGGAAGAAATGAAAAAAGCATTCCGGGCAGCAGGGTATGATGGGGAACTGGGCAAGGTGACCGCATCCAATCGTCCGGATTTGTGCGAATACCAATGCAATGGGGCGATGGCCGGGGCGAAGCGCTATAAGAAAGCGCCCATTATGATTGCACAGGAGGTGGCGAAAGCGCTGGGAGGCAGCGGGGTATTCGAAGAAGTGGATGCAGTGCCGCCGGGATTTTTGAATTTGAAAATCAGCCCTGTTTTTTTGCAAGAATATTTGAACGGCATGGTTCAGAATGAGAAATTCGGGCTGGAGATGCCAGAAAAGGCAAAGAAAATTATGCTGGATTATGGCGGCCCCAATGTGGCAAAGCCGCTCCATGTAGGGCATCTTCGTTCCGCCATTATCGGTGAAAGTGTAAAAAGAATTGCCAGGTATGCGGGCCACGAAGTCATCGGGGATATCCATCTGGGCGACTGGGGATTGCAGATGGGGTTAATTATTACGGAACTGAAGGAAAGAAAGCCGGAACTAATCTATTTTGATGAGAATTTTAGCGGGGAATATCCAAAGGAAGCCCCTTTTACCATCGCGGAATTGGAAGAAATCTATCCTACAGCCAGCGGGAAATCGAAGGAAGACAGCGCATATAAGGAAAAGGCGATGGATGCTACCTTTAAGCTGCAAAGCGGCGTAAGGGGTTACCGCGCCCTTTGGGAGCATATTATCCGCGTATCGGTGGCGGATCTTAAGAAAAACTATAATAAGTTAAATGTTGAGTTCGATTTGTGGAAAGGGGAATCCGATGTCCATGATTTAATCCCCCAGATGGTGGAAGAGATGAAAGCGGGCGGACATGCTTATATCAGCGAAGGAGCATTGGTGGTGGATGTAAAAGAAGAGACAGATACGAAAGAAATCCCGCCGTGCATGATATTAAAATCCGATGGGGCATCTTTGTATAATACTACTGACTTGGCCACAATTAAAGAAAGGATGGAAAAGTACCGGCCGGATAAAATCATTTATGTGGTGGATAAACGCCAGGAACTGTATTTTGAACAGGTTTTCCGCTGTGCCCGTAAGACAGGGCTGGTACCCCCGGAAACAGAGTTGAAATTCCTGGGGTTCGGCACGATGAACGGAAAGGATGGCAAGCCTTTTAAGACAAGGGAAGGCGGTGTGATGCGCTTAGAATACCTGATTGATGAAATAAACGAGGTAATGTACGGCAAAATCATACAAAACCGTTCTGTACCGGATAAAGAAGCAAGGCAGACTGCCCAGGTAGTGGCCCTATCGGCAGTAAAATACGGGGATTTATCCAATCAGGCTTCCAAGGATTACATTTTTGATATCGACCGCTTTACCTCTTCGGAAGGGGATACCGGCCCTTACATCCTATATACTCTTGTCCGTATTAAATCTATTTTGTCTAAATATAAGGAAGCGGGCGGACAGATGGAAAAAGCCGTGCTGCATCCGGCCTGCGGCGAACCGGAAAAAGCATTGATGCTGGAATTGGCAGGCTTTATCGGGATGATGGAAAATGCTTATGAAGAAACCGCCCCTCACAAAGTATGCGCTTATATCTACGATATTGCCAATGCCTTCAACCGTTTTTATCATGAGACGAAAATATTGGCAGAAGAGGATGAAACGAAGAAAGAAGGCTGGATTGCCCTGCTGCTTCTCACGAGGGATGTATTAGAGACATGTATCGACCTGCTTGGCTTTTCGGCACCGGAGAGGATGTAGGGAAGTACTTTGGCGGCCGGACGAGGCCTGACCGAATCTCTAAAAATATTTGAAAAAATCACCGGAAAAAATTTTTTGAAAATTTTGAAAAAAATTGTTGACAAGTCTTGGAATATAATTGTATAATAGCAGAGCGGGTTGCGGGAAGCGACCCACTCAAATGGGATCTTAGCTCAGCTGGGAGAGCATCTGCCTTACAAGCAGAGGGTCATAGGTTCGAGCCCTATAGGTCCCATCCCTTACCGGATATCCGGTGAGGGATAATATGGCGAGATAGCTCAGCTGGCTAGAGCATACGGTTCATACCCGTAGTGTCGAGGGTTCAAGTCCCCCTCTCGCTATTTAGTAAAATGCCTGAAAATGCGATGTTTCGGGCATTTCTTTTTTTGAGAATTAAATAAAAAGTGCCGTTTCAGACCGTTTTGAACCATTACAAATCGTATCAAGTGGGGTCAAAATTGGGGTCAGAAATGTATTAGATGTCAATGTAGTTTAGATTTTTTAAGGGAAAGAGGAAAGAAAATCATGCAACTTACAATCTTATGGATTGAAAACGAAATAGTAAATTGCCAGCTGAAGGACGGATCTGTTATTAATATTGCACAAAAATGGTTTATGGATGGCATCCAAGAAGGTGATATAATTGAAAGGACTAAACCCCCAGCTATGCTGGGGAGAATAGTGTAAGTGGA
>ERZ777306.1411-NODE-1411-length-37856-cov-5.092670_pt1 | contig 37856 bp, 26 predicted proteins | sample MGYA00374966_ERZ777306 | MGnify/ENA primary metagenome ERZ777306 (study PRJEB29329, sample SAMN06343882) | mouse gut metagenome | isolation source: Mouse cecum | place: Austria: Vienna | collected 2014-11-15 ... | reverse complement strand
CAGATCGGCGAGGTCTTGATTGTAAGTATCTATCATGCCGCTGTCGCCGCTCGCCTGCTGAAGCGTTATAACGTCCCATTGTTCGTCTTTAATGCCGAAAAGCAACGATTTGCCCTCGAAATTTTTCCATGTGCCATCCGTATTCTTTTGATACTGATACGCGTTTATGTCTTTACGCATATTGTTCGCGTGCCTTTGCAAAGTGCATCCGCCTATATACATATTTGCAAGGACGATGTTTTCCGCTCCCGCCTCATCGGCAAGAGCGTACAAATGCACCAAACAGTCCTGCGAAAAACTGTTGCCGATAGCGAGCACCTTAAAACTCGTTTTTGCGCGCACCGCGCGTACGGGATAGCTTGCGGAAAGCGCTGTGCCTTTAAGAGTGACGATTACCTCGCCCTCGCACGGAACAAACGTGCTGAATCCTTTTGCGTCAATTGTGTACTCGTCCGCGCTCGCGACCGAAGTACTGCCGTCGTCGTAAGTTACCAGCAAACTCAAATCATCCGGATTTACTTTCTCGCCCAATAAGTATTCCGTTTTGGAAGTTTCAACCGCTACGGAAACGGCGACGGATTCGGCGGCGGGTCGTTTATCGGCAGAATCGCACCCTATAAACGCCGCGCCGCAAATAAATACGGCAACGACCGCCGTCGCGCAAAAAAACGGTTTACGCATCGTTATCCGCTCCCGAAATATTCAAGTTCTTTTTCTCCTTCGTCACAGCGCGGGCAATAAACACCGCCCATACCGCCAAACCGCCTATGAGCACAAGTTCGAGTGCGGCTATACCCCATGCCCAATTATAGTTATATTTCGTACCTGTATCAAGCGTATTTTCATCTTTTACTTCCGAATCGGGAGAATGTTCGGCGGCATACGCCCTTGCTGCCTGCTCGGAATCGACATACGTAAACAAAACGTCTTTCGCTGCGTTTTGCGCAAGCGATATAAATGCGGCGTTATTTTCATCTTCGACTATCGCTATACTCTTCATATTCACTCCGTATTGCGCTCAAGAAATGAGCTTCGTTCCTTATCCTATCTTAAATATAACATATTTCGCAGTCTTTTGTCAAGACCTGACCGAAAAAGAATTATCGGAAGGACGGCGAGCAAGCGCGCCGCTCGCCAAAACGCCTGCGGCGTACACGAGCAAGAACGCGAGCGCGGCTGTGACGGACTGCCACACGTACGGCACGGTCGTGAATTTTTCCAAGATCGATACAACGCCCCAAAACGCGAGCGCGGCGGCAGCAGTCGTTACTACGGGAACAACGAGCGCGTACTTTCCGTCCGCGCCTATCGGCGAACATTTGTACGCGCATCTCAGCGTCAGCGTGGCGGCTACGGCATAGCATGCGGCAGTAGCCGCCGCCGCGCCGACTATGCCGAAAAACCGAACGAGTATAGGCGTGAGCGCCACTTTGAAACACGAGCCTATCACGAGGTTTATTACCGGCTTATGCGCCTTGTTTCGACCTTGCAAGCTCGTTGTGCCGAGCTGCAACATACCGGCATAGAACACCGATATAGCCTGTACGCGCAAAAGCTCGGACGCTATCTCGAGCTGTTCGCCCGTAAGCCCCCTGCTGTACAGCGTCGCGCACACGCGCTCCGGAAACAGAAAGAATACCGCCGTGACCGGCAGAATGAACAGCATTATCCATTTTGCGACGTCGCGGGTATATGCCGCGGCTTTATCGCATTCGCCGCGTTCAACCGCCGTCGTAAGCGCGGGCAAAAACGCAATCGCGACCGACAGCACCACTACGGTAGGCATATTGATAAGCGTGCCGACAGGACCTACGAACAATCCGAAAAGCGCGGTAGCGTCGCCGCGCACCGCACCGCCGTACATCAGTATGTTAATCACGAGCGCGGAATCTATCATTTGCGTAACGGGCAGAACGAGCGAACCGAGCGTAACGGGCACGGCAAAGCCGTACAGCTCTTTTACGAGCTGCTTGTCCGTAACGATCACCGCATCCGCCGCATGCTCGGTCGCAAGCGACGGTGTCGGCGCGACGACAGCACCGTTCTTTTCAGCCTTTTTTCTCTTGCGTTTTACGCTGTACCGTTTTATCGAAAATCGAACCGTCAAATACAACAGCGCGCAAAGCTCGCTTGCGGACACGCCTATCAACGCGCCCGCCACCGCATACTTAACGCCGTACGGCAGCAATATTTTACTCAAATACAAGCCGAGCGCAAGCTTTACTATCTGCTCGATCAGTTGGCTGATACCGCTCGGCAGCATATTGCTCCTGCCCTGAAAATATCCGCGTATGACGCTTATGCCAGCCGCAAACAGCAAAGACGGACACAGCGCAAGATACGCCACGCCCGCATCGGGATTGCCTTGCACGCGTGAAATAACGTTGCGCAAAAGCGCGACGGCAACCGTAGATATAACCGAAATCGTAGCCACGGGAATAAACGCGGCGCGAAACGCGCGACGCGCGGACCGATCGTCGCCGAGCGCGGTATATTTTGCGACGACGCGCGCCGTTGCGCTCGTAATGCCGCCGCCGCAGAACGCCAACAGCACGGTATACAGCGGGAACACCATTTGATACAGTCCCATGCCCTCCGCGCCGACTATGTTTGTGAGCGGAACGCGGTACAGCGCGCCGATGAGCTTTGCTATTATGCCTATAGCGGTAAGCATTATCGCCGACCGTCCCATTGACTTTGCCTTTTCTTTCACGGGTTTAGTATGAGAAATCGAATATATTATAATTCTTTTTCTACATGCTCGGTAAATCGATGTTATTGTTTTGTATTTTTTAGAAAGAATGTAAAAACGCTCTACGCTTTTTTATTAGTCGATTCTTCACGTCGCTTGCAAGCTCGCTCGTTCGGAATAGCTTTCGGCTGCTGCGTAAGACAAACAGCCAAAGGCTGATTTTTTGATTGCTTGTTCGTTATATTTCCCGCTCAAGCACCGCTCCTCGTTCCGCCCGTTTTTATCATTCCGAGTGCAACGAGGAATCTCAACATTAATGCGGCGTCAGCCGCTGATACCCGCCGCCGTACCGCAGGCAATTCCGTACATTTTTGCTCTCTCCCAAACGAAAAACGACCCGAAAAACTCGAGTCGCTTTTTGCGTTTCGATATAGTTTAGTCTGCTTGGATCGCGCCGGTGGGGCACTCGCCCTCGCAAGCGCCGCAATCGATGCAAGCGTCCGCATCCACAACGTATTTGCCTTCGCCTTCGGATATAGCCGAAACGGGGCAAGCAGCCGCGCAAGCGCCGCACGATACACATTCGTCGTTTATTTTGTGTGCCATGATCAACCTCCGTAATATTTATACAATGAGTATAACATTTATATGCGGTTTTGTCAATGATGTTTGATAAATTATCGAGTTAGCCGCTGCGAACATTTACTGTTCTTCACGTGCGCCGCCCTCTTTATTTTTATCGTTTTGCTTATCGCGGTTTTTGTTGCGGTTCTTGTTTTTGAAGCCGCGGCTCTTGCGCTCGCCGCACTCGTCGTTTTGCGATTGCTGCGACGGCTGAGGTTGGGCGTTTTTATCGCGAGGCTTTTTGCCGCCGCGGTCTTCGCCCTTGCCGTTATTGTTTTGTCTGTCCCTGTTGTTCTGCTTACCGCGGTTGTTCGGTTCTCCGCTCTGCTTGTTCGGCTTATTCGGCTCGTCTCGGCGTTTTTCAAACGACAGTTCCTCGAGCGGAAAATCGGCAAACTCGAAATTCTCGTCGTCGCCGAACCGCACGCGCACTTTTTCGGCGAGCGTTTCCGTCGATACGACCGTACCGCGTCTGCCGTCCGGCGCGGTGACCCATACGCCGTGCTTGGGCATACGCTTTAATATATCGTCGTACGTTTTATTCTCGTAAGACAGACAGCACATCAGTCTGCCGCACATACCGTTTATCTTGCCGGGGTTGAGCGCGAGTCCTTGATTCTTCGCCATTTTTATGGACACGTGCTCGCTGTCGGACTCGAATCTTTTGCAGCAACACGGCATACCGCATGCGCCGAGCGAGCCGATCAGCTTACATTCGTCGCGCGTGCCTATCTGTCGCAAGTCTATGCGCATATGAAACGCAGACGCAAGGTCGCGAACAAGCTCGCGGAAATCTATGCGCTGCTCGGCGGTGAAATACAGCACGAGCTTGCCGTGGTCTGCCGTGAACTCGCAATCGACTATCTTCATATCGAGATTGTGCGCGGCGACCTTATCCTTTGCCGTTGCGATTATCTCTTGCTTTCTCGCAAGATCGGCGTTGTACGCTTCCATATCCTTTTCGGTGGCGCGCCGCTCTATGACTTTGAGCGGCGCGACTATCTTGCTTTCCTCCACGTCGAACTCGGGCAAAGCAACCGTGGCAAACTCCACCCCGCGTTGCGTTCCACAACGACCGTATCGCCCTTTTTGTACGTTTCGCCGTCTTTCGGCGCGAAGTAGTACACTCTCGGCGTAGTTCTGAATTTGATTCCCACTACCTTCGGCATTTCGTTTCTCCGATAAAATGTTTTGTCAGCTATTATTGTTTCTGCCCGCCGCCTGCGCTTTCTCCTGCATGATCTTAAGCACAAGCTCGTCCATTACCGCCTGCGGCATACAATTTGCTTTGTTGTGTCTTGCCGCCTCGCGCACGTATTCTGCGCAGACTGCCGCGGCATATGCGTCGAACCCGATCGATACCGATTGCACGTCCGCGCGGTCGAACACCGTGTCCACTCCCGCGCAGAGCCGCGCCACGTCGCCGAGCAGGTATTCCGCAATATCCAAGACAGCGTCCGTTTTTTCGCGCGTGAATTTGTCATAGACAGATGCGCACTTTGCGAAATTTTTGCTGCCGCTCGCAAGCGATAAAATCTTGAGCGCAGCCGCATACGTCGAACCGAACTCGCCGTCGCCTATTATGCGTTCGGCAAAGCCGATGTTGCCTCGGCTCGCACGCGACGCGAGATGCACGTTCTTGCTCGGGTAATATTTCGACAACAAGCTTTCGACCGTATCCGTAGAGAACGACGGCAGCCGCAAAGTGCGGCAACGCGATTCGACGGTAGGCAACAACGCGCCGCTCGCGCATAGTATAAAGCATACGCGCGGAGGCGGTTCTTCGAGCGATTTGAGCAGTTTGTTTTGGCATATTTCGCTCATGCTCTCCGCTTCCTCGATTATATACACGCGCTTATTCAGCTCGAACGGCGTAAGATACAACGAGTCGGTTATTTCTCGAACGTCGTCAACCGTCACGGTAGGACGCTTGGGCGCGGAGCTTTGCTTTTTGTTTTTCGACGCGCTCTCGTCGCGCGGTTTCGGATACACAGCTATATCGGCGTGATCGTCGAACGCGCGGCTCTTGTCAATACCGCACAGCCTTGCCGCGACGAGCCGCGCGACTACGCATAACGCGTCGCCGTCCTCGCCCGAAATTATGAACGCGCTCGCATCGGAATTTTCGGTCGCTTGCTTGACGCAATCGGTTTCCGCAAAAACGTCCGCGTATTTAGTGAGCGCGTCGTTCATAGTATGCGCAGGACCTCCGACAATATTTTTTCGGCGGTCTGTTCCTTAGTCCCGCTCCCGTCTATCGCTACGAGTTCGCCCGCATCCGCCATAGTTTTGAATCCTTTATATACGCGCTCGAAAAACTCGGCGTTTTCGCGCTCGAGTCTGTCGGACTTATCCGCTCCGCCTTTGCGCGCAAAGCCCTCTTCGGGCGTTATGTCGATAAGTATGCCGAGATCTATTTCGAGCGGCGCGATCGTCATAGCGTTCGCTCTGCGCACGAAGTCTATATCGAGACCTCTGCCGTAGCCCTGATAAGCGACCGTCGAATACGTGAACCTGTCGCATATAACGGTCTTACCTTGTTCGACGGCGGGAAGTATCACATTAAGTAAATGATCGCGTCGGGCTGCCAAGTACATATACAGCTCCGAAATAGCGTCGGGATCGTAATCGGGGCTTAATATGAGCGAACGCAAAGCCTCGCCGAGCGGAGCGCCGCCCGGTTCTCTCGTACACACGGCGTCGACGCCGCGGTTGACGAGCGTGTCCGTAAGTATACGGCTCTGCTTGCTTTTGCCCGCGCCCTCGATGCCTTCCAATACTATAAACTTGCCTTTGCTCATTTGTTCTCCGTTATTCGCCGCAACGCACGCGCCAATGCGCGAACGTCATCGGGTTCGTCCGCCGACGTAACTATAAACACTACGTACTTATCGGTAACAAGCTCCGAATACACTCCGTCGGCGCACAGTCTCGCATTGAGCGCGTCGCCCGTAGTTCCGAGCGCATGCGCGTCTATTACAATACGCGTAAAATCGTCGTTATCGAGACACTTGAAATCTCGTTGCTTTAGTTCGGCTATTGTTTCGTAAAGCCGCGCGTATCGTTCCGCGGTCTCCTTGCTCGCCGCGGTCTTTACCGCGTGCTCGATCGAAGCGTACAGCAGATACGACGGGCTTGTCGTGCCCATCAGCTCCACGGCGTCCGTCAGTCGCGAATGTTCGCCGTCGTCGAGATTATCGAGCAGCAACGCGCTCTGAGTCAACGACGGCAGCGTTTTGTGCGCGGATAGGTTTATTATGTCGCACGAGCGCGCGTGGCTTTTCGGTAAGTACTCCGAAAACCCGAAATGCGCGCCGTGCGCGCCGTCTATTATAAAAAGCAATCCGCGGCTTTTGCAATATTCGTAAATACCGTCAACGTCCGCACAAATCCCGAAATACGTGGGCGACGTAACTACGACCGCGCCCGTATCGGGTTTTATCGCTATTTTTATTTGATCGAGAGTGATTGGCGCTGCTCCGCCCTTTTCCCCGACGGGCACACATTCTTTGCCGGCGAGTTTGAATCCGTCGAACACAGAGCGGTGCGAGTTTATATCGATCACTGCGTTCTTGCCGGCATAGTATACAGCGGATTTTACGCCTTGAGAACTGCCTCCGCACAGAAACCGCGCGTGCCGCGCGCCGTAGATTGCCGCAACGTCCGCTTCCGCGCGCGCGACCGCATCGGCGGGGAAACTGCCGTCAGTCAATTCGGTAAGATCGACGGCGCATAATCCGCCTTTATGCCCCGGCGTATGAAATCGCAGTTCGTCGCATTGCGCGACCTCGTGCATTTTTTCAAACAGCGTCGATTGCATAGCGCGATCTTGCGCAGAACTCACTTGCGTCCCCGAGGTTTCATCGTGGGGAACAGTATCACGTCGCGTATGGACGCGCTGTCGGTGAGGAGCATGACCATACGGTCGATGCCTATGCCCAACCCGCCCGTCGGCGGCATGCCGTATTCGAGCGCTTCCACGAAGTCGTCGTCCGCGGCTTGAGCGTCTTCGCTGCCCTGTTTCGCCATTTTACGCTGAGTATCGAAACGCTGCGCTTGATCTATGGGATCGTTCAGCTCCGAATATGCATTGCCGCCCTCCCAGCCGTTTATGAAGAACTCGAACCGATAAGTCAGCCCGTCGCCCGATTTTTTGGCGAGCGGCGAAACTTCGACGGGATAGCCCGTAATAAAGGTCGGCTGAATGAGCGTGCTCTCGACAAGCTTGTCGAACGCGACGTACATGCACTCGGCGGCGTTCTTTTTGCCTTCCGGATCCAAACCGAGTTTTTCGAGCGCGGCGTTAGCTTCGGCGTCCGACAGCGACATGAAATCCACGCCCGTAACTTCCTTTACCGCATCGCGCATAGTGACCCTGCGCCACGGCGTGGAAATGTCTATCTCTCTGCCTTGATACGTTATTTTGTTTCCCAATCCGATAGCCTTTGCCGCCTCGGTATATATCTGCTCCGTGCGCTCCATCATGTCGGTGTAATCGCCGTACGCTTGATACAGTTCCATCATTGTAAACTCGGGATTGTGCTTGATGTCCATACCCTCGTTTCTGAAACATCTGCCAAGCTCGTACACGCGCTCAAGCCCGCCGACGATCAATCGCTTAAGATACAGTTCGGGCGCTATGCGCATATACATCTCGAGATCGAGCGTATTGTGGTGCGTAATGAACGGACGCGCCGCCGCGCCGCCCGCAACGGTGTTCAGTATCGGCGTTTCGACCTCGATAAAGCCCTGCGAATCGAGGAACTTGCGCACCGCCGAAATTATCTTGCTGCGCTTGATAAAAGTGTCCTTTACTTCGCCGTTGACGATGAGGTCGAGATAACGCTTGCGGTAACGCAAATCGTTGTCTTTCAGTCCGTGCCATTTTTCGGGCAACGGCGTGAGCGATTTAGACAGCAAAGTAAGCTCGTCTACCGCCACGGACACCTCGCCGCGATGCGTTACGAACACGCTGCCTTTAACGCCGATTATGTCGCCGATGTCGAGCTGTTTTTTGAAAAAGTCGTATTTTTCTTCGCCGAGGTTGTCGCGCTTTACGTATATCTGCACTCGACCGGACACGTCCATTATGTGCGCGAAGCTCGCCTTACCCATGATGCGTTTGCTCATGAGCCTGCCGGCGAGCGACACTGTTTTGCCCTCTTCCGGCGAGGATGTGACGTCTGCGGCATGGTGATCGACGGCATAGTTCGTTATCGCAAACGGATCGCTCCCCGCCGAAACAAGCTCGTTGAGCTTGCCGAGACGCACCGCTTTGAGCGCGTTTATATCTTCCTCGGTTTGTTGTACCGATTCGTTGATTTCGTTTTCGTTATTGCTCATTTTATTTTCCGTTTGCAGATTTACTTTTTGATTGCTTTTTTGTCTACGGATATATCGACTATTTTGAAAAGCAGATCGCCCACCAAAACGACGTCGTATTTTTCTTTGCCCAAAAGCGTGCCGCCTACGCGCGACTCGTTGGATATTTTACCGTTGAGCGCGTCCGCCTCGTGCGAACCCACTATCGTATACGATTTTATTCCCGCGCATTTGCTCTTGTCGATCTTGGTCTTTACTTTGACTTTGCCCGAAAGCTCGTCGTCGGTAAAGCCTTTATCCGAGAGCTGTTCGCGCTTGTAACGCTTGCTTGAAAGCAATTCGATAGCCGCGTTTGCATAATCCTCGTCGGTGAGTTCGTCGAGTATCGCGCGACGCATTTTGTTTGCGTGCATATCGTTTACGGACATGCGCGTCAAGAACCCTTCGATAACGTCGGTGCGCGTAAGCCCGCAACGCTCGACTTCCGCAAGCCCTTCGGCAACGTCCGCCTGTATGACTTCGACGGTACAACCGATGGATACGACCGCGTCGTCGATGTCGGATTCGTCGATGACTTTCGCGTTTGCGAGTTTTTCTTTGATCGCGTCGATCTCGCCTTGAAGCTTGGCTTGATCGTCGCGCGCGATATCGTATTCGGCATTTTCCGAAAGGTCGCCCTGCGCACGCGCTTTCGCGATTTCTTCGACTACGGCGGGCATTTCCACCAATTTGATATGCTCGAGACGTTCCTCGAGTTCGCGCTTACCCGCGGCTGTCATGATATATTCTTTAGCCATTTTCTGTCTCCTTTGACAAACTGCATTATTTCGATTATGCATTATTCACCGTGATATATTATAAGCCATTCGATCGAATAAGTCAAGCACTTACTTCTTTTGAAAAAGAAGTAAGCAAGAAAACTTTACTTTGTTTTTATGCTAAAAAACAATGCTTAAACTTCCTATAGTTTTGTTTAACTCTTCGTCTGCTTGTTACTTTTGAAAAAGAAGTAAGCAAGAAAACTTTTCTTCGTTTTTATGCTAAAAAACAATGCTTAAACTTCCTATAGTTTTGTTTAACTTTTCGTCTGCTTGTTACTTTTGAAAAAGAAGTAAGCAAGAAAATTTTTCTTCGGCTTTATGTTAAAAAATCAAAATAACAATCTTTGACATAATGCGCGCATTTCGCGCATATTACTATAAAACCCGACAAAAAAACGTGAGGAATTTATGAACGTTAAAAACGCCCGCGCCGTGGAACTCGGAAACTACATAATACAAAACGCATGCACCGTTCGCGCCGCTGCCGCGCATTTCGATCTCGGCAAGTCTACCGTGCACAAGGATGTGACAGAACGGCTCAAATACACCGATCCCGAGCTGTGCGAACGCGTTCGCGTAATACTCGATTACAACCTAAGCGTACGCCATCTTCGCGGCGGCGAGGCGACGCGCAAAGCGCGCACAAAACATTCGCAGTGATCTTTCTCAAGCAAAAAGCGGGCGCACAGCGTACCCGCTTTTATATTTTTCGGTTATTATCGTTTAATCGTAAATCTTCGATACGGGCAGATCGCCGTATATAGCCGCTATCGCCTCCGCGAATATGGGCGCGACGGAGACCGTGATAAACTTGTCGAGCTGTTTTTCTTTAGGCAATTCGATCGTATCGAGAATGAACAGTTTTTTAATGACCGAGTTCTGCAATCTTTCTATAGCGGGACCGGACATAACGGGGTGCGTACAGCATGCGTATACGTCGCTCGCGCCGCCTACTTCGACGAGCGCTTTTGCGCCTTGGACTATCGTACCTGCGGTATCTATCATATCGTCGACTATAAGGCATCGTTTGCCGCGCACGTCGCCGACGATGTTCATAACTTCCATAACGTTTGCCTTGGGTCGGCGTTTATCGACTATGGCGAGGGTTTTATCGAGTTTTTTCGCCATTTGCCGCGCTCTGCCTACCGAACCGACGTCGGGCGATACAACCACGAGATCGTCGCCCGCTTCCTTTATAAACGGTTCGTTTGCTATCGCTTTGGCGAGAATGGGCACGCCCAAAAGATGATCTACGGGGATATTGAAAAAGCCCTGTATCTGCGCGGCGTGCAGATCCATTGTAAGTATGCGATCCGCGCCCGCCGCCGTCAAAATGTCGGCAACGAGTTTTGCGGTGATCGGATCGCGCGCGCGCGCTTTTCTGTCCTGACGCGCATAGCCGAAATACGGTGTAACTGCGGTAATACGCCCCGCCGACGCGCGTTTGAGCGCGTCTATCATGACGAGCAGTTCCATGAGATTGTCGTTGGTGGGGATCGACGTGGACTGTATAACGAACACGTCGCAACCGCGAACGGACTCGTTGATCGTTACCGAAATCTCGCCGTCGCTGAACTTGCCTACTTCGCAATCGGAAAGTTTCATTTTGAGCTTGTCCGAGATCGATTTTGCAAGGTCTTTGCACGCATTTCCGCAGAACAGTTTAATCTTGTTGCCGTGAGCTATCATTGGTTGCCTCCGAAATTTTTAGACGCATTGCGTCTCGTTTACATTTATTGGTCTTGTCCGTCGTCGTTCTTATCGGTTGCCGACGCGTCGATTATGCCGTCGGAGAACTGAACGAGATTGAACTTTTTGGGCGCGGTGATTATCGAATTGTCTACGCTCGGCGGCGCGTAAGCGTTGCCGTGCCAATTCGGTATTTGCATTTGCCGCGCGCGCGCGATAGCGAGAGCCTGACTCGACACGTTTTTCGTTATCGTCGAGCCGGCGGCGATAAAAGCGCGGTCGGCTATGTTTACGGGCGCTACGATATTCGCGTTAGACCCGACGAACACGCGTTCGCCCACTACCGATCGGTACTTTTCTTTGCCGTCGTAATTGGCGAACACGACGCCGCAACCGATATTGCAATCTTTGCCAAGCTCCGCATCGCCTATGTACGTGAGGTGGCTGACTTTGCACCCGTCGCCGATAATACTGCTTTTAAGTTCCACGAAATCGCCTATCCTGCAATTGCATCCAACAACCGTATCGGGGCGGATATACGCATACGGACCGACGGTTGTGCTCGCGCCTACAGAGCTTGAATACAGCCTCGAGCTGTCTATCTTGGCGTTTTCGCCGATAATGCAATTTTCGATATAATTGCCGGGCATGATGTGCGCGCCCGATTTTATCAAGCTCTTGCCTTTGATAAAGTTATACGGTTCCACCGTAACGCCGCGCTCTATCACAACGTCGCAGTCGATGAACGTATTTGAAAAATCGCTTATGAGCACGCCGTTTTGAGCGTGGTAGCGGAGTATGCGTTTGCGCAATATATCGGTAATGCGCGAGAGAGATTCCGAATCGGTAACGGTATCGAACTCGCGGTCCGCTATCTCTGGCTGTAAAAACAGCGAATCGATCTCGAACAGATAGTCCGTACGGAACACGAACCCGCGCGGGAGTTTTACTGCGTTGAGCTTGTTTTCCTTCAAGCTCTTTACAGCCTCCGACACCGTCTTTTCCGATACGAGCGGCGTGTCGCTGTACAGCACGACCGTTATGCGCTTTGCGCGATCGACCGCGTTGCGCAAGCCCTCGACCGCGTTTACCACCTGCGATGCGGTGGCGCACATATACGGCGCGCCGATAGCCGCGCCTACCCAATCGTTGAGGGCTTTGCCCAGAACTTTGATTTTTCCGACGTCGCCGAGCGTCTTGCTGTTTACGCTCAATACAACGCCGTTTATATCGAAATCTATCATACTCGTATTATACCCTTTTCGGTCTGTTTCGTCAACTGCTCGAACGGAATTGCGAAAAGTATTTTACAGCGTGGCAACGTACTCGTCGTACGTAACGGGACGGTCGTATACCTTTTCGCCGTTCTCTATGATAATGATCCTATTCGCCACCGACGACATTATTTCCTCGTCGGCAGTGATAAACAGTATAGGCGCTTTGAAATTGATCATGCCCTTATTGAGCGACGTTATGCTTTCAAGGTCGAGGTGGTTTGTAGGCTCGTCGAACATCAAAAAGTTCGGAGAAAGCAACATCATCCGCGCGAGCATGCAACGCGCTTTTTCGCCGCCGGACAGAACGTTCGCGGCTTTGAGCGCCTCGTCTCCCGAAAACAGCAGCCTGCCCAACCACGAGCGCAAATACTCTTGCTCGTGATTTTCAGACCAGCGATCTATCCATTTGACGAGCGATTCGCTGCAGCCCTCGAAATACTTATCGTAGTTTTGCGGCATATATGCGGGCTTTATATTCTTGCCCCAAATTATTCTGCCCGAATCAGGCTCGCTCTCGCCGAATATGCAATCGAACAATTCTGTCACTTCGCGCGAGTTGTCGGTCAAAAACCCTATCTTGTCGTCTCTGTTCACAGTGAACGAAACGTCCTTGAAAAATCCTTCCTTGGATAATTTTTCAACGCGCAGTATATCGTTGCCCGGATCGCGCTCGAACTTGTAATCTATATACGGATACTTGCGCGACGACGGCTTAATATCTTCGATAACGATCTTGTCAAGCTCGCGCTTGCGGCTCGTCGCCTGTTTGGACTTGGACGCGTTGGCGGAGAAACGCGCTATAAACTCGCGCAGTTCCTTCATACGCGCTTCCGCTTTTTTGTTAGCCTCGCGCTGCTGACGCAAAATGAGCTGCGACGACTCGTACCAGAAATCGTAGTTTCCTACGAAAAGATGTATCGCCGCATAATCGACGTCGCAGATGTGCGTGCATACCTGATTGAGAAAATGCCTGTTGTGCGAAACGATTATTACAGTCGAGCTGTCGAGCGTTTTGATATACTCTTGCAGCCAACGCACGGTTTTAATATCGAGGTTGTTTGTCGGCTCGTCCAAAAGCAGTATGTCGGGCTTGCCGAAAAGACACTGCGCTATAAGGATCTTGACCTTGATCTTAGGCTCGATCTCGGACATTTGAGTATAGTAAAGATCGCGATCTATCTGTAACTGACCGAGAATGGTCTCGGCGTCTATCTCGCACTCGTACCCGCCAAGCTCGCCGTAACGGGTTTCAAGCTCCGCGGCAAGGTTGCCGTCCTCTTCCGAAAAATCGGACTTGGCATACAAAACTTCGCGTTTGTGTCTTACTTCGGCAAGTTCCTTATGTCCGCATATGACCGCCTCGAGAACGGTGTAATCGTCGTAGGCGTTTTGGTTCTGTTCCAAAACGGACATACGCTCGCCCTTGCCGAGCGAGATCTCGCCTTTTGTCGGCTCGAGCTTTCCGCTCAAAAGCTTCAAAAACGTGGACTTGCCGGCGCCGTTTGCGCCTATTATACCGTAGCAATTGCCTTCGGTAAACTTTATGCTCACGTTTTCAAACAGAACGCGCGCGCCGAACTGAAGTTTTACGTTAGATACGTTGATCATCGATTATATATTTTCCTTTTCGTTTTTTTGTACAACGGCATGCTCCGTTTTCCGAATCGCCGTATCGCATTCACTAAAAAACGGGCAATACGCCCGTTGTTTTTGAGTATGCTTATTATTCGCCGCGGAAAGGCAAAAGCGCCATGATGCGCGCACGCTTGATGGCGGTGGTTATATCGCGCTGATGCTCGGCGCAAAGCCCCGAAGCACGGCGCGGCAAAATCTTGCCGTTTTCGGCAATGTACTTTTTGAGTCTGTCCACGTCCTTGTAGTCGACGTGAGCTATATGTCCTTGGCAATATTCGCATACGCGCTTTTTTGCGGGACGGGAGCGGCGGCGGGTCTTGTCGTCGCCGTCGTTGGCTTTTGCTTTGATATTTCTATTCTTTTCCATGATAGAATTCTCCGAAATTTTAGATTGATTTGTTGCGCGGCAACCGAATGCTACGCGACCTTTTCCTTTTCATAGCCGCATCTAACGATTTAGGCGCGACGTAGAGAAAGAAACCGAGCGTCGACCGACGGAAATTGGGAGTTTAGACCCCATAAACGACCGAGTAAGCGACGACGGCTGACGCCGTTAGAACGGTAAGTCGTCGTTATCCACCGGCTGCATATCGCTTATCGGCGGCGCGGACGGCTCGTCGGGCACATAGCCTTGCGAACCCGCATCCCTATTGGGCGACATGGTTTTGGGCGTCAAAAACTCGACTTCGTCTGCCACAACGTCGAAAGACGTGCGCTTGATCCCGTCGCGGTCCTCGTACTGTCTGCGCTGGACAGAGCCGTTTATACCTACCTTGCTGCCTTTGTAGAGATACTTGGCGCAGCGGTCCGCAAGCTGACGCCAGCAAATGACGTCGAAATAGTCCGCTACACGCTCGCCGCTGCTGTTGGCGAACGGACGGTTCACGGCTACGTTGAATCTTGTGAAGTTGACGCCGCTCGATGTCGTGTTGCTCTCGGGGTCGCGCGTCAGATTGCCTATAAGAATGATCTTGTTCATAATGTCTCCTACTCTCTTACCGTATCATATAAAATACATAATCCAATAAAATGTTGTTGTGCTCTTTACATTCGATTCGCATATTCGGCGGTAAGATACGATTTAGACACGCTCGATCATAAAACGTATAACGTCGTCGCTTATCCGCATCTGTCTTTCCATTTCCGCGGGCAACTCGGGCGGCGCAACGAACTTCATGAGCACGTAATAGCCTGTGAGATGCTTTCCGGAAATCTTGGTCTGAATGGGATATGCGAGCTTACGCGAACCCCACTCGTCAACGGACACTTCGCCGTTGCCCTCGACAAGCGCTTGGAACTTCCCGATAAGCGCTTTGCGCGCTTCGGCGTCCTGCTTGTCCGACAAGATGTACAGAACCTCGTAGTTATTCATAAAACCTCCTTTTGGTCTACCGACCCGCTTAAATGCGGGTAAGGACGGCGGCTGAACGATTTTCACCGCCATAACTCGACTATTATAACATTTTCGCAAACTTTTGACAAGCGTTTTGCACGAGTTTAATTACTTTAATCACTTAAAATCGACATTGTAAAAGACGGGCGAATCCGTCTTTTGTTTTTATCGTTTCAACGGCAATATGTGATGCGGCAAACCTTCCACCCACAACGGCGCGATCTCCGCCTGCACGAGCGGGTATATATAGTGAACTATCTCGTCGCTCACGCCCGTACCGTCGTCGGTTATCCACTCGAGCGGCACTTTTTTCTCGATATTGGCAACGCTTTTAACGTCGCACGGATGAGTGACGCAAATATACGGATCGTCGGAGACGCGATCGAGCGCGATCATGATACCGCTCATTCCGCCTGCCGCCGCTTTTACGGCAGCCGCGCCGACGTTGAACGCTTCGGTCATATCGACGCGCGACGAGATGTGCGCGGCACAACGCTGCAAAGATGACAACTCTATTGCGCGTGTTTTGATCTTAAACTTATTGGCGACCAGCGCGGCGAGATGCCGTGCCGTGCCGTCGAGCTGACGGTGTCCGAATGCGTCCACGTAATCGACGCTGCGCCCCGCTTCGCAAACGTACCGACCGTCGGCTGTCTTTACGCCTTCCGAAACGGCAATGACAGCAGAACGCCCATTTAACAGTTCGCTCGTGCGCTCCAAAAATTTCCGCTCGTCGAACACATGTTCGGGCAAATATACGGCGTCCACGCCTTCGCAGTCCTCGCCCTTTGCGAGCGCGGCTGCTGCGGTGAGCCAGCCCGCATTGCGTCCCATTATCTCTATCACGGACACGACGGGATAGTCGTAGACCAAGCCGTCGCGTATTATCTCTTTAACGGTCGTCGCCACATACTTCGCGGCGCTGCCGAACCCCGGGGTATGATCGGTGACGGCGAGATCATTGTCTATCGTTTTGGGCACGCCGACAAATCTTATACCGCTGCCTATGCGCGCGCCGTAATCGGACAGCTTGGCGATAGTATCCATGGAATCGTTGCCGCCTATGTAAAAAAACGCGTCAATGCCCAGCTCTGTCAAGTACCCGAAAATATCCTTATACGTCTTTTCGTCGCTCGACGGGTCGGGCAGTTTGTATCTGCACGAACCGAGGAAAGACGACGGCGTGCGCTTGAGCAAGTCCATATCAAGCTCGCTTCTTATGACCGTGCCGAGATCGACCAAGTCTTTTTTTAGCAGTCCGAGTATACCGTGCCGCATACCGTACACCGTTTTCGCGCCCATGGTCTTTGCCGTTTTGAACACGCCCAATAGCGACGAGTTGATCACCGCCGTAGGACCGCCCGATTGCCCGACTATCACGTTTTTCATATTCGCCTCCTTAACATGAAACGTCTGACAAAAACAATACCGATTCTCGGTTTATCGCATCATTGCTCGACGTTTCTTGATTTTTATCATTATACCACATGTTTATATAAAAGTGTTTTGCAAAATCGCTTGACTTGGTATGCAAAAAAACGCGTAATTTATTGCATATCGAACAGCATGCGCATTTCGCGTTTTTCGCATAAAAAATACCGCCGATGTTCACGACGGTATTTGAGTTGTTATGTCATATATCTATATTATTCCGCGACTGCCTCGGCTTCCGCCTCGACGTCCTCGGATACGTCCGATGCTGCCGCTTCGTCTGCGGGCAGAGCGCGCTCCACGGGATAGATATTGCGGTAAGATTTGATACCCGTACCGGCGGGGATGAGCTTGCCTATAATGACGTTTTCTTTCAAACCGATAAGCGGATCGACCTTGCTCTTTATCGCGGCTTCGGTCAAGACCCTTGCGGTTTCTTGGAAGGACGCCGCAGACAGGAAGCTGTCCGTTGCGAGCGCGGCTTTGGTTATACCGAGCAACGTGTGCTTGGCGATGCCGGGTCTGCCGTAGTTCTCTATGGCTTTGGTGTTCGCCTCGTCGAATGCGGCAAGGTCTATCATATCGCCGGGCAAAAGATCGGTGTCTCCGCTGTCCTCTACTCTTACCTTTTTGAGCATTTGTCTGACGATGACTTCTATGTGCTTATCGTTTATATCAACGCCCTGAGAACGGTAAACCGATTGAACTTCCTTGACGATATATTCTTGTACTTCGTTTCTGCCCTTGGTGCGCAATATGTCGCCGGGGTTGAGCGGACCTTCGGTTATGGGATCGCCCGACTTGACGGATGCGTTGTTCACTATATACGGCTTGAACTTCGCGCCGTGGGGGATGGAATAAACGTCGTCATCCGATCCGTCGTCGCGCTTGACGATAACGTCGCGCTTGCCGTCCTTTTCGACGATCTTGACTTTACCGTCGTGCTCGTTGAGCACCGCGACGCCCTTCGGGTTTCTCGCCTCGAAAAGTTCTTCGACGCGCGGAAGACCTGTCGTTATATCTTCTGCCGTAGCGACGCCGCCCATGTGGAAGGTACGGAGCGTGAGCTGCGTACCCGGCTCGCCTATAGACTGCGCGGCTATGATACCGACAGCCTCGCCTATTCTGACGGGAGTAGCCGCAGCCATGTCTCTGCCGTAGCACTTGCAGCAAACGCCGTGTTTGCTCTTGCATGTGAGCACCGTGCGGATCTTGACATGCGTTATGCCGCACTCCACGATGCGCTTTGCTGTCTCTTCGCTTATTATCTCGTTTACGTCAACGAGCACTTCTTTGCTGTTTTTGGGATTGACTACGCGCTCCGCGCTGTATCTGCCGGCAAGTCTGTCCTCGAGTTTTTCGATAACTTGGTTGCCGTCCATGATGGCGTACGTATCGATGCCCTTGGGATCAGAGCCTTCGCAGCAGTCGTCCTCGCGAACGATAACGTCTTGAGCAACGTCTACGAGACGGCGCGTGAGATAACCCGAGTCCGCCGTTTTGAGAGCGGTATCCGCCAAACCTTTACGACCGCCGTGCGTGGAAATAAAGTATTCCAAAACGGTCATGCCTTCGCGGAAAGACGATCTGATAGGAACGTCGAGCGTGCGGCCCTGCGGGTTACGCATAAGTCCGCGCATACCGGAAAGCTGGCTTATCTGTTTCATGCTTCCGCGCGCGCCCGAATCTGCCATCATATTGATAGGGTTATGCGTATCGAGCGTCTTTTTCAAGCTTGCGAGAACCGCATCGTTGGCTTTGTTCCAAACGTCGACGACGTTTTCGTAACGTTCGTCTTCGGTAGCAAACCCGCGCTCGTACATTTTCTCTATTTCGACGACTTGCTTTTCGGCGGCGTCGAGAATATCGTACTTGTCTTGCGGGATGTGCATATCGAAAACGGACGTGGTGATGCAGCCTATGGTCGCATACTTATAACCGATGTCTTTTATCGCATCCAGAACTTCGACGGTGCGCGTGCTGCCTTTTATCTTGAATGTAGCGTTTACTATGCTCTTGATATCGTCTTTTTTAACGCAGAAATTTATTTCCGGCTCGAACATTTTTTCGTACGTGTCGCGTTTTACAAAGCCCAAGTCCTGAGGGAGCGGCTCATTGAAAATTATTCTGCCTATCGTAGTTTCGACAACGTGACGGTAAACTCTTCCGTCGTGGCTGACCGCGTTTTTCGGTACGGTTATGCCGTTTGCGGCAAAATCCTCTACGTTGCGTTCGACACGGACTTTGATCTTGCTTTGCAGTTCGATCTCGTTGTTGAAGTACGCCATTTTCGCTTCGTCGGGATCGCAGAACGTTCTGCCCTCGCCTTTCGCGCCGTCTTTTTCCATGGTCAGATAGTAGCTGCCCATGACCATATCCTGCGTGGGCGAGCACACGGGCGCGCCGTCGCTCAACTTAAGTATGTTGTTGGGCGAAAGCATGAGCACGCGCGCTTCCACTTGCGCCTCGACCGAAAGCGGTACGTGTATAGCCATTTGGTCGCCGTCGAAGTCGGCATTGAACGCACCGCAAGCGAGCGGATGCAGTTTTATGGCTCTGCCGTCGACGAGAACCGGCTCAAACGCCTGAATACCCAAGCGGTGAAGCGTCGGCGCGCGGTTGAGCAGAACGGGGTGGTCTTTGATGACCTTTTCGAGCACGTTCCAAACGTCGTCGTCGGCGCGCTCGGCAATGCGCTTCGCGGTCTTTGCGTTGTGCGTTTTGCCCTGCGCAACGAGTTCTTTTATTACGAACGGCTTGAACAATTCGAGCGCCATTTCTTTAGGCACGCCGCACTGATAGAATTTGAGTTCGGGTCCTACGACTATGACGGAACGACCGGAGTAGTCCACGCGCTTACCCAAAAGGTTCTGACGGAATCTACCCTGTTTACCGCGGAGCAAGCCGCTCAAGCTCTTAAGCTCGCGGTTGGACGCGCCTTGTATCGCCTTGCCGCGTCTGCCGTTGTCTATGAGCGAATCCACCGCTTCCTGAAGCATACGCTTCTCGTTGCGAATGATTATGTCGGGCGCGCCGAGCTCCATAAGCCTGCGCAGACGGTTGTTTCTGTTGATTACTCTGCGATAAAGATCGTTGAGATCGCTCGTTGCAAAGCGTCCGCCGTCCAACGGCACCATGGGGCGCAGTTCGGGCGGAAGCACGGGAAGAACGTCGAGAACCATCCAACTCGGCTCGGCTTCCGACTTTATGAATGCGTCGAGAATATCCAAACGCTTGATGGCGCGCAGTTTCTTTTGCCCCGTAGAGTTGTTGACTATCTCCTTCATTTTGTCATACTCTTCTTTGATATTTATATCTTTCAAGAGTTGACGGATAGCCTCGGCTCCCATGCCGACCTTGAACGCTTTAACGCCGTATCTTTCCTGATACTCGCGGTACTTATCGTCCGTTATGATCTCTTTGTACTGAAGATCGGTTATACCGGGGTCGAGTACGATGTAGTTTACGAAATACACGACCTGCTCGAGCTGTTTCAATTGCAGATCGAGTATGAGACCTATGCGGCTCGGCACGCCGCGGAAATACCAAATATGCGTTACGGGCGCGGCAAGTTCGATATGTCCCATACGCTCGCGGCGAACTTTGGAAGTGGTTACTTCCACGCCGCACTTGTCGCAGATAACGCCTTTATAGCGTATGCGCTTGTATTTGCCGCAATAGCATTCCCAATCCTTGGTCGGTCCGAATATGCGTTCGGAAAACAAGCCGTCTTTTTCGGGTTTTTGCGTGCGGTAATTTATGGTTTCGGGCTTGGTGACCTCGCCGTACGACCACTCGCGTATCTTATCGGGGCTTGCGAGTTTTATTTGCATCAAATCGAAATTATTGAGTTCAAACATTGCCTGTCTCCTTATTCCTCGTCGCCGAACAGATCGTCGTCGCCTTCGTCCTCGTCGCCCGTGAACACGTCGTCGGGAATATCGAGGTCGTCGTCGAACAAATTGGCGTCGGACATATCGTCCTCATCGTCCTCGTCCGAATCGTCGTCGAGCGCGCCCATGAGGTCGTCGTCGGCAGCGAACGCTTGCGCGTCGTAATGCTTGATCGTCGGCTCGGCGTCGTACATGACGGGTTCGTCGTCCATAAGGTCTTTTATGCCTATCTCCTCGCGGTTCTCGGTGAGCACCTTTACGTCGAGCGAGAGCGCTTGCAATTCCTTGATCAAGACCTTGAACGATTCGGGCACGCCGGGTTCGGACACGTCCATACCGCGAATGATCGAATCGTACGTCTTGCTGCGTCCGGTGATGTCGTCCGACTTGACGGTCATTATCTCTTGGAGCACGTTTGCCGCGCCGTATGCGTACAACGCCCAAACTTCCATTTCTCCGAAACGCTGACCGCCGTTCTGCGCCTTGCCGCCGAGCGGCTGCTGCGTAACGAGCGAGTACGGTCCGGTCGATCTCGCGTGCATCTTGTCGTCGACCAAGTGTATAAGCTTGAGCATGTACATGTATCCGACGGTCGCACGGTTCTCGAACGGATCGCCCGTTCTGCCGTCGTACATTTGAATTTTGCCGTCTACCTCGCCTTCGGGCGAAACGTAGCCGTTTTGCTTTAATAACTTTTCGATATCGGACTCGATCGCTCCGTCGAACACCGGCGTTGCGACCTTCCAGCCGAGCGCCTTTGCGACTAACCCTAAGTGAACCTCGAGCACCTGTCCGATATTCATACGACTCGGAACGCCGAGCGGGTTCAAAACGATCTGCAACGGCGTGCCGTCTGCCATGAACGGCATATCTTCCTCGGGCAGCACGCGCGATACGACGCCCTTGTTACCGTGGCGGCCCGCCATTTTGTCGCCGACCGAGATCTTGCGTTTTTGCGCTATATACACACGCACGAGCTTGCTCACGCCCGGTTTCATTTCGTCGCGGTTCGCTCGCGTAAACACCTTGACGTCTACGACTATACCGCCTTCGCCGTGCGGAACTTTGAGCGACGTGTCGCGCACTTCGCGCGCTTTGTCGCCGAATATTGCGCGGAGCAAACGCTCTTCGGGCGTAAGATCGGTTTCGCCCTTGGGCGTAACCTTACCTACGAGAATATCGCCCGAATCGACTTCCGCACCCACGCGCACTATACCGTCCTCGTCGAGGTTTTTGAGCGCCTCGGGGCTGACGTTCGGTATATCGCGCGTTATCTCTTCGGGACCGAGCTTGGTATCCCGCGCTTCGGTCTCGTGCTTGTTTATGTGAATCGACGTGAACACGTCGTCCTTGGCAATGCGCTCGCTTATAAGGATAGCGTCCTCGTAGTTGTAACCTTCCCAGCTCATAAAGCCGACGAGTATGTTTTTGCCGAGCGCAAGCTCCGCCTGCGAAGTGGAATGACCGTCGGCAAGGACGTTGCCCTTTTCCACGCGGTCGCCCTTGCTCACTATGGGGCGTTGATTTATACAAGTGCCTTGGTTGGAGCCGACGAATTTTTTAAGCAAGTACATTTGGCTCTTGCCGTTGTCTTCTTTTACGATAATGCGTTCGGCGTCCACGTATTCCACAACGCCGCTTTCGCGCGCGATGATCATTACGCCCGAGTCGTACGCTATCTTGTGCTCGATGCCCGTGCCGACTATAGGAGCTTCGGTCCTGAGCAGCGGAACAGCCTGACGCTGCATGTTGGACGCCATGAGCGCGCGGTGCGAGTCGTCGTTCTCGAGGAACGGGATGAGCGCCGTTGCGACCGAGACCATTTGTCTCGGCGAAACGTCGACATAATCTATACGATCGCTCGAAACCTCGCCTATAAGGTCGCGGTAACGCATCATGACGCGCGGCTTGACGAACCAATTGTTCTCGTCGAGCGGCTCGCGCGCCTGCGCTATCATGTATCTGTCCTCCTCGTCGGCGGGCAGATAATCGACTATATCGGTGACGCGATGATTTACCTTATCGACCCTGCGATAAGGCGCTTCGATGTATCCGCACTCGTTGATACGGGCATAGCTCGTAAGCGACGATATAAGACCTATGTTCTGACCTTCGGGCGTCTCGATCGGGCACATACGCGAGTAGTGCGTATAGTGAACGTCACGCACCTCGAAAGTGACGTGCTCGCGGTTGAGACCGCCGGGTCCCAATGCCGAAAGCTTGCGCTTGTGCGTAAGCTCCGCTATAGGGTTGGTCTCGTCCATGAACTGCGAGAGCTGCGACGAGCCGAAAAACTCTTTGATCGCGCTCGAAACGGGACGCACGTTTATGAGCGTTTGCGGCGAAAGCTCGGTCTCGCTCTGTATCTGCATGCGCTCTCTCACGACGCGTTCCAATCTCGACATGCCGATGCGGAATTGATTTTGCAAAAGCTCGCCCACCGAACGCACTCTGCGGTTGCCCAAGTGATCGATGTTGTCGCACGAGCCGAACCCGTGATGCAAGCCCATGATGTAATTGACCGTAGCGATTATATCCTCTACAACGATATGCTTGACTACGAGCTTATCGACGTTTTGAGCGCAGAGACTCGCGAGCTTTTCGCGGTCGCCGTCCGCCTCGTCCATAAGCGCTTTGAGCGCGGGATAGTATACCATTTCGGTAATGCCTATCGAGCGCGGGTCTACGTCGATGTATTCTTTGAGATCGACGTGGTTGTTCGAGATGACGTTGAATTCCGCGCCGTCCTCGTCATATACCCAAACTTCGTTGATACCCGCGTTTTGGATCTTGACGGCAAGAGCCTCGTCCAATATATCCGCGGAAGTATGCGTGTGCTTATTCTCGGCGCGCGCGTATACAACTCCGTCCTCGTCTACTACGTCGCGCGAAACGCGGTAGCCGTCAACGCGGTAGCGCAACGCGAGCTTTTTGTTGTATTTATATCTGCCGACGCGCGACAAATCGTATTTGCGGCGGTCGAAGAACATACCGTAAATGAACGCCTTTACGCTGTCGAGCGTGGGCGTTTCGCCGCTGCGGAGTTTGTGGTTAAGCTCGTAAAGCGCGCGTTCCTCCGAAAGCTGATCCTTATCGTCCTTGTCCGCATAGCGCGCGCAAGTGACTTCTATCATCGGCTCGTTGTTGAATATGCGCTTGAGCGCCTCGTCCGTGCCGAATCCGCTGTCGGTAACTGCGGACAAACAGCTCAAAAGAACGGTTGCGAGCACCTTCTTTTGTCTGTCGACGCGCACCCACAAAACGCCCGACGAGTCCTCCTCGAACTCAAGCCACGCGCCGCGCGACGGAATGTTCTGCGCGCTGTAATGGGCTTGTCCGGTCTTGACGTCCTTTTTGAAATCGAAATATACGCCGGGCGAACGAACGAGCTGGCTGACGACTACGCGCTCCGCTCCGTTTATGATAAACGAACCCGTAGGCGTCATACGCGGCAAATCGCCCATATACACCTCGGAACGCGTGTTTTCGCCCGTCTCGCAATTGCGCAAGCGTACTTTTACGTACAGCGGCACCGCATACGTTGCGTCGCGGTCCTTGCATTCCTTTTCGGTGTAGTTGCGCTTGGAGTTGCCGCCCTCGCGGTAACCGAGACTGTAGTCCTCGAAGTACAGTTCGACACGGTTGGAATAGTCCGTGATCGGCGAAAAATCGCCCAAAACTTCTTTGATCCCGTTGTCGATAAAATCGTTGTATGATGTTTTTTGCACTTCGACCAAGTCCGGCATATCGATAACTTCGTGAATTTGCGCAAAACTCATGCGCTCGGTATTGCCGTACTTGACCTTGGTTATTTTTCTATCAGCCATACATACTCCTAATATGTTATTCTGCTTTGCCGACCGAATTTTATCGGTATTAAGACGCGAAAAACGAGGCGGGCACATACGCTCCGCCGCGTTGAAAAAGCTATGCGATTATAATGATGTTTGTCAACCGTTCGTATTCTCTTTTCAAGATATTACGCTCAATACGCAATAATATGACATACTAACGCATTTTGATATTGTATCACGTCTTGTCAACTATGTCAAACGAATTCTATGCGATTTTTCAATAAATTTTTGTAAAAATGTGCAAATATTTCATTGCTCGCAAAAACTTCGAAAACGGACTCGCCTATTGAGTGATGCGAGCGTAATCGCGCCACTCAATAGGCGGATCTATTACTACGATTCTTGCGTCTTATTCTTTTTTATGTGCCTTTTGAAAGGCACAAATATACGGAATACGCCGTAACCTATCGCCGTCGCGCAAAGAATATCGAGAATTACGAGCAAAAGAGTCACCCAATTGAACTTTTCGCTCATTTTTCCCATACCCATATCCGCATCGGGATTATAACTTTTTGCAGTATAATACGTATTGCAATAAGAATATACAGCATTTTTGACCGCCGTTTTTCCTACTGTTACGTCCGCACTGCTGAACTTATCGAGCCAATTTTGCTTGGAGTTTTGCGGCGGGAGCAAGTGCAGATCGTTGCCGCTGCGCACTTGATTATTCACGTCGCCGAAATTATAGTCTGTGACCACCGCGCCACGGAATCCCCATTCGTTGCGCAACACCTGAGTCAAAAGCGCGTAGCTGTTGCAAGCCGACACCGCGCCCACACTGTTGAATGCGCTCATAACTGCATTCGCGCCTCCGTCCTTTACGCAAATCTCAAACGCCTTGAGATAATTTTCGCGTAAATTTTGTTCGGTGAGCCACGTATTCAGATAATTCGGATTATACCCGGGCTCGGACAAAGCCAAATGCTTGAGATAGCAAGTGAGTCCGTTGTTTTTCGCGCCTTTTATGAGTGAAGCGCCCATATAACCGGAAAGCACACCGTCCTCGCTGTACGCTTCATAATTACGAGTGTTATAAGGCGATCGATGCAAATTTACAGTCGGCGCGTACCAACCGTTAATTCCGCCCATAACAGGGGCCTCATCTCCCTCGTTAAAGCCCATTTCGTACGCAAGTCGCGTATTCCACGTGCAAGCGAGCACGCTGTTCGACGGAAACGCAGTCCATGCGAACGAGTTGGCTTCGAGAAGCGACGCCATTTTTCGGTTGAATCCGCTCGGACCGTCGAAGTCGACGAACTTCGGCTTGCCTATACTCTCGGCGGCTATCGTGCCGAAACCCGCCGCCGCAACCATATCCGATATTTCGCCGGTTGTCAACTGCGACAGCAATGTATCCCATTTGGGGTTTTTGTAGTCGGAACCCAATTCCATTATAAGCGCCTCGTTAGGCACGATTTCCGCTCCCGTGCGTTTGAGATCGTTCTCCGACGCTTTTTTGCCGCCGACGAGCGTATAGAGATAAAGCATATCGCCGTCCGTTCTGCCCGTAACCGGCATTTCGAGCGTACCCGCTTTTTCGGCGTCGTCGTATCCGCGATAATAATAAGCGTTCGCAGCCGCTATATCGTTTTTATTTAAGTTTTCGGGTTTTACTTTCGGGAAGGTACCCTTAAAATCCGTACGGGACAAATACGTTACGCGCTTGTTGTCCTCGGCATTGCGATTTCCGTCGATGGGCATGCCCGCTTCGGCGTCCTCTCCCGTAAAACGATTTTTGACGTAGCCCTTGCTTTCCGGATCGAAGCGATAAATATAGCCGCGGCGCGCACCCGCCGTGCCGAACTCGGGAACGTTAAACGTTATATCGGAAATCGCCGACGGATTATGCGCCGAATCCATGATTTTTATCTTGTAATCGCCGGGATCCAGCTCCCACCCGCGCACGCCGTTTCCGTTACGGTCATAGCAATCATAGCTTGCCATATCGTAAACGTCGAACGTTACGGTCACGTCCTCCGTGCCGTTCTTTTCTATTTCGCCCGTCTTTGCAAAGCCGACGAGATTTATATGCGATTTTTCTATTTCTCCGTCGTAATACGGCGCTTGATAATACACTTGCACAACGTCCTTGCCCGCCGCACTTCCCGTATTGGTTACGGTAACGGTTACGCTCACCGAAGTATTGCGATGACGAATAACGTTGTCCGTTATATTGCCGTCGTCGAGCACGGATTTTGCTTCCTCGTCACCCGTTTTTATTTTAACGTCTTTGAGCGTCCACGAAAAATCGGTGTACGACAGTCCGTAGCCGAAAGGATACTGAACTACGGCGTCGTATCCTTTGCCGTAGGTATTTTCCTCATCGTCGAAGTATCCGACTGCGTTTGCCGTTTCATACCACTTGTAACCGACGTAAATATCTTCGGCATAGAATATTTGATTGTTGCCGCCTTGGGAGCGCACGGCGTTTACGTAGGTGGGATCGGAAGTCGTATCATACGGCGCCGTATTGCTTGTTTTGCCCGACGGATTGACCGCACCCGAAAGCGCTTTTCCTATGGATTTGGTACCCGATTGCCCTGCAAATCCGACAAGAAGCGCAGCGTCTATGCCGGGTTCTTTCAAAAAGCCCATTTCCATGGTGTTTGCAACGTTCAAAAGCACTATGACCGTTTCGTAGTTTTGTTCTACGTAATCGATCATGGCGCGCTCGTTCTCGGTGAGCGTAAGCCCGTCGAGCTTGGGATCTTTAAGCTCTTGCGTGCTCACGTTTTCGCCCGTTTCGCGCGAAACGGTGACGATAGCGGTAGCGGAAAAAGGTTTTGCCGCTTCGAGTGCGGCGCTGCCGCCCGTATAAAAGCTTTTTGCCGGATTGCCGCCCTTGTACTCATCGAGGAGTTTTCTGTTTACCTCGAAACCCGCAGCCTCGAGTCCTTCGGTAAGAGTAACTCGATTACGCTTAAATTTTACCGTACCGTTTTCCTCGATATCCTCGGCGATTATCGTAGAAGCGCCGCTGCCCACGCCGGAATACGCAAAACCGTCATCCGTAGACCCAACGCCGAAAAGATTGACTCTGTACTTTTCGTTTGCGCGGACGGCGAGAGGGAGCGTGCCGTTTTTGTTTTCCAAAAGTACGATCCCTTCCGAAGCTATTTTTTGAACGAGTTCGTCGCCCTTTGCGAGCGCCGCTTGAGCTTTATCTGAGTCGACGGTTATGCCGGAGCCCACGAGGTGCGACTTTATCTCACCCGCATGGACGCCGTATATGCCGTTTCCGACGGCGAGCGCGATTACAACGGCAATATACACGCACAATAAGACTATGCTCTTTGCCGACCATGCGAAACTTTTGATTTTCTTTTTTGCGCCGTCCGACGCTTCGATGTTTTCATCGACGTTTCTTTTATTATTTTTCATTGCGGTTTCTCCTTACGCCATACGCGCATAAGCGCTTTCAAATACGAACACTGCATTTTCGGTCATGGTTTGCATTATGTCGAACTGAAAACCTGCCTCGCCGTTTTCATTCACCTTTAATCCGCGAGGGATTATAAGATAGACGGTCACGACCCCGTGCTCGGCGTCGAGTTTAACGCTCGCCGTAGTCAATTTTTTAACCAAGCCTTTGGACGCTTTGAAATCCACCCAATGCACAAGATCGGCAGCGCCGGAAATATGCGTAAACGTGAGTTTGAACAATCGATCATATCGCTCGTCATTGTCGAAATGATTGCCGCACCCCGAAATTGCCTTAGAGCCTTCGGCTTGCGGATAGAGCGTATATTTTATTTTTTTGTCCGAATATCCTTCGGAAGCGTTGTCTATTTCGCCGACCTTGCCCGCCTCGCCGTTGGTGCCGTTGTTAATCTCGTAACGCTGTCCGCCGCTCGTTTTGCGCGGCTTGACCGAGACTTCCTGATATCCTGTTGTTATAACTATCGGTCGTAAAATCACGTCGTGTGCGGGCATGGCAAACTCCTCGCCCGTCATCCAACGCTCTGCGGGATCGAGCACGTTATACCAGCCCATTTGCGTGCCTTTGAGTGTTGCTTCTATCTCGGGTTTTTCGCCTACTTGCACAAGCTTGCTCGCAGACCCGTCCGCAAATGCCGCGCCCTCGAGCGTAAGATCGTATTTATCCGCAGCTATTTTGCCCACGTCGTAACCGACCGCGCTAATCTTGGCTGCATTGGTATTGTTAAGAACTTCGAGCCGCACCCACGGCGATTCACCGTTCGGAACGAGATCGGTTCTTACGAAAAATTCGGTGACCGCCGCTTCGCCTGAGGCGAGCGAAAGTATTTTGCTCGAACCTATATCTCCGCCCGCTTTGCCGTAATCGTAATAAAAACGGAAATGCGCCGCCGTATTCCCCGTGTTATTGAACACATAACGCACCTTGGTGCGCGTACCCTCGGTTTGCGTTCCGGAAAGTCCGCCGCCCTGAATGATCAATATCGGGTATGCGCTGTCGCTTATGCCGCCGCCGAACCCGTACTCGGTAAAACCGGAATAAATAACGTTGTCTATGACGAGCGTCCCGTTTTCGGCGTCCGCAGCTATCGTTTTGCCGTTCTCTTTAACATTCGACGTGCTTGCGCCTTTATCGACATTCGTAGCGAGCACGAGTCGTACGCCCGTCATAGGCAGATCGGGTTTACCTTCCTCTACCGTTATTTTCACGTCGAAGTCGAACTCCTCTATGGTAAACGTGATTTTATCCACGCCGATCGCAAGAGGCTCGTCTCGATGCGTCCAACCGTCGCAGTCGGAATAGTTCATATCGATGACTATCTCCTCTCCGTCCACATTCCAATGCGAATCAAACGCAAGACCGTCGGGCGAGAACGTTTCTCCGACGAGATAATCGGTTTTGAACGGCGCTTGCGTAATTTCCACACTCAAAACGTACGGATCAAGACCCGTAGGCAATTTGTTCTGATCGTCGCCGGGAATAACCCCGCCGCCGGTACCGCCGCTTTTATCGCACGCGGCAAAAGCGAACGCGGTTGCCGCGCACACCGTCGCGGCAATTACTCCTGTAATTCGTTTGATTTTTTTATTCATGATCTGCCTCATTTAATATCTATGGTTTCGCATTCCATAACGAACGACGCATCGCCGATCATATTTTCCGTAATGTCGAACAATATGTGTTTGTTGCTGCCGATATCGAGATTTGCGGGAATAAAGAAATAGAATTCCGCAACGGTACTCGATTCATCGAGAACCGCATCGAATCTCGTCAAATCCGTACCCTTGCTATCTCCTACGAAATGAGTAAACGATATATCCCCCGATATTCGCGTAAGACGTATAATGCAAACACGCGAATAATTTTTATCAACGCCTATATTCGAGCCGCAACCCGCTGCTATACGCGTACCCTTACTTTGCCGAGCGATGGTATATAAAACTTTGTTTTGCGAATATCCCGCCGCAACGTCGCTTGAAACTTCTCCGGCAATCGCCGTTGATGGGTTGATACCGTTTGCTATGCTTATAGCGGGATTAGCTCCGCTACTCGTCGCGCGCGGCTCGACTTTTTTTGATTGACGATCCGAATTATTGTTTTCGGCAAACACGCCTTTCAAAAGACCGGCGACCTGACTGCTTTCCGCAAATTTATCGCATGTGCCGTCCGAAAAAACGCAGTCGCTCGGCAAAACAATTCTTTGCGCTCCGTCCTTTATGTGCCCGACCACATAGCCGACGAAATCGATTTGTCCGTCTGTCACGTTCGACAGCAAATCGAAATTCGCCCACTTATTGTTACTGAATTTTTCGACGATAAACTCGACATACTTGCTCTGTCCCGCCGCAACGGTCACAAAATCGGTCGATGCAAGTACCAAGCCGTTGTCTTCGGTATAGTATTTGAACGACATATCCGCGGAGCCGCTGTTTACGAAATACATTCCTATTACCACGCGTAAATCTTTTTGACCGCTCCATTGATCCCACCTGAAGCCCATACCGTTGCCGTTGAATATCACTTTTTGTCCCGATGCACCCGTAACGTTGAGTCTGTATCCGTTACCCACGGATTCGCCGTTGTAAACAACGTCGGTACGAGTTATGGCTTTATTAGATACGTTGGTGCTTCCTCCGAAACCGGTCGAGTTTTCGAGCATTACGAGCGAACTCTTATCGTATGCGGTGAAAAGCTTTTCATGCAACACTTTGCCGCATTCGCACGTTTGATCGGTTTTACCCCAATCGAGTTGCATAGCCTCGTGGTTTTGCTTTTCGGAATATTCGCCGCAACGCAAGCATTGTGCCCTGTGCCCGTCTTCGTACTCGACGGGATCATCGTAATTGTGTTCGAGCGCGGTACCGCTTGTAAACGTTTCGCCGTTTGCATCGAATTCTCCGCATTCGCAGCTCTTATAGTATGTTGCGGCATGTATACAGTCCGCCGCCGTCTTTAAGTATTTTGCTTCGGCAACTTCGCGCGTATACGAATGTGCGGCAAATTCTCCGCTTGTAAACGTTTCGCCGTTCGCATCGAATTCTCCGCATTCGCAGCTCTTGTAATATGTTGCGGCATGTATACAGTCCGCCGCCGTCTTTAAGTATTTTGCTTCGGCAACTTCGCGCGTATACGAATGCGGAATCGTTTCGCCGTACGGATTTCCGCATTCGGCGCACACGGCTTTTTCTGTACACGTCGCAGTTCCGCCCGTATGCTCTCCCGTAGCGGGCTTGACCGTTTTTGTGGTGTAATCGCAACCCGAACGAACGCAAGCTTGATACTCACCCCAGCCTTCTTCGCTGCACGTAGGCAATTTGGCTTCATGCGAAGTCAAATCGTGACCGAGCGCCTTAAGCGTAATGGCGTCGAGTAAAACTTCCCTGCTTCCCGCCTCGTCCGCAAACAGCTTATCGCAATGCGAACATTCGTAGTACGCCTTATTGCCCGCTTCGATACAGCTTGCCGACACTGCCGCTACGGGCGTAAGCTTATGCTCGCTTACGGGCGTTTGCGGATTACAGCCCGCAAGGGTACCCTCTCCCGCCAGCATTGCGGCTATCACCGCACAAATTGATAATATTTTATTCCTTTTCATCATTTCCTCCGATAATTAAATATTGTATTGTTAAAATACATTATAAAAATATCGAATTCAAGATATTATCCGCGAATTGTTTCTTTCAATCCGTAAACGGCGTTTTTTATTCGAGCGTAAAAAGTATTTTTACGTTGAAAATACCGCCGACGGCGTTTATTTGCAAAATACCGTTATAATTCTCGACCGTGCGCTTCACGCTTTTAAGTCCGTATCCGTGAAATGCCTTTTGCTGTTTGTTTGTTACGGGCAAGCCGTTTTCAAACTTGAGATCGCCCGCATAACCGTTATACACATGGATTGCCGAAAAATCGTTCACGCGTTTAATCGAAACTCCGATAGACCTTTCCGACTCGGGCAACGCCCGAACCGCTTCGATGGCGTTGTCCAAAAGATTGCCGAAAAGTACATACACGTCCGCATCGGACATAAACTTTATTTGCGACGCATCGACTATACACGAAAGATTTATGTTTTCGCTCTTACAAACGAGACTTTTTTCCATAAGAATTACATCAAGAGCTTCGTTGCCGGTTCTATACGCCGAATCGTATATATCCACAACCTTTTCAAGCTCTGCAAGCTCCTTGCCGGAAACGCTTCCTATATGCTTAAACCGTCTGATATGATGCTTTAAGTCATGACATTTAAGATTTATAAGCTCCACATTTTCCTTGGAAATTCTGTATTGCTCGGATTGCATATGGTTGATTTGCTTGACCGCCGCAAGCTCCGTCTCGGCACGCTTTCGCCGCGGAAGTTCAAAGAGCATTATGAGCGCGAGCACACAGCACAAAATGCCATACACGTGCAACATACAAACGCTCGCTCCGTCTGTTTTTTCCGGCAAAGACCAAATAATGACCGCACCGAAAACCACGTTAATGAAAACAAACAACACCGCAATGAGAATTACCGTAAAATTATTCATGCCGAATATGCCGAGCTGTTCGATCTTGGCGCAAAACAGCCAATACGCCGCGCTGTAAATCAAAAAGAATATTTGAAAATACACAAGCATAAACACAATGGTTTCCGTCGATCCGAATGCAGAACCGCTACCGTAAAAATCGAACGCCGCCACCCCCGTCGCGCGCATTGCCGACCCGAATATCTCGTAAAGTTCTTGCGCTATATGCTGCACCGTAAATCCGGCTATTGCACAGCATAAAATGTCTTTGAACGGTTCGTCGTATATGAGCGCCATTGCGCCCAACGATACGGCAAACAACGCCAAAAACATCAACGAACCGTAGAATGTATTAAACGCAACAATCGGTATAGCAAAAGCCGATCCCAAACACAAAATCGCGCCGAGCGATATTCGCCACGGCGCGCCTTTGCGCAACTTAAACTTTCGCGCGAACATTGCTTCGGCAACCGCAAGTTCCGCCATAAACAACGGACGATAAAAAAACAACTGCGTTATTTCATACATTTGTTAAATTACGCCCCTCCGCCGCATAAATAGTCGGCAAGCGACTCCAAAAATTCCTTTTTACGATTGCGGCTTATCAGCAATTCATCGCCGCCGCTTATGCATAATATATTGTCGCGCACCGTCTTTACATATTTCAAATTTACGAGATAACATCTGTTGCAACGCGCAAATCCCGCTTTTTCAAGTACACTTTCCACCTCGTAAAGATGACCCGTTGCAACAATATTTTTATCCGAAGTATGATAAATAAGACTGTGATCGGCTATTTCCACATATTTAATATCCGCAGCGTCGAGATAAAAAATCCCCTGTTTGGTGCGCGCTTCGACTTTTACCCCGTCGTTTCGTTCCAAAAGCTCCACCGCTCTGTTGAGCTTTATCGAAAAATTGTAATAAGTTATCGGCTTGACAACAAAATCAAACGCGTTAACTTCATAACCCTCGAGCGCGAACTGCGCGAGATTTGTCACGAATATAATTATGACATTTTTATCGAATTGACGAATACGACGCGAGGCTTCCATGCCGTTGACTATAGGCAATTCGATATCCATGAAAATAATATCGTACTTTAGCTTGTTTTCGAGAAGCGTCATCGCACTCTCATAGACACGAGCGCAATACGGTTTGCCGGTTTCGGAAAATCTGCGTTCCAAAAAATCAAGCAGTGCGCTCGAATCCGTTTTATTATCTTCGACAATCGCAATGTTTATCATTTCCGCCTCCGAAACTCATATTATGATTATAACACAGCTGAATTCACAAGTCAACAATACGTTTCCCATTCTCTGACTTTAACATAATTCGGCAAAATGCAAAAATATTATTCGTCGGTTAGCGACAAAAGCGATTCTCGATTAAATACGGTTCATTTGACGATCCGCTCGCATTTTCGGTCTTTTATTTGAATAACAGCTCGTTGTACTCCACACCGTCAGTTCGACGCACGCGCACAACGTCGAAGTCCTGCGGGCGCGTGACCGCAAGCGCAGCCACGAGATCGTACACGACGGGCAACGCGCCGCGCGCCGCGTCGAGCGCGAAACAACGTTCGGTCAGTTTTTTCGACAATGCGTTTTCGGCGAGCGCGGAAAAATCGAACTTGCCCGAATGGCACGTATCGAGCGTGGCGACGGCGGACGCGGAATATGCGTATGTTTTGAACGCATCGGGATCGAGCGCCTCGTTAAATTCGTACTTGCCGTAATTGGGCGGCTCCTTTGTCGCTCCGCCCATGAGCGTGGTACAAAACGGTACGTATCCGACGAGCACGGGCACGGTGCAAGGTCCGAGCGACAGTACGCAATCTCGTTCGGGCTGTTTTTCGGCTTTCAGCCCGCGCGCAAACTCGTCTATCGAAACGACGGGAATATCGCACGGCTTGTGATCGAGCACGTCGCCTATGCCGTCCGTACCGTGAATATCGGGAATATTCGCTTTAGGCTGCGGCACAGCGCGCGTGTCGATCAAGCGGGTTTTCGTTTTGTCCAAAAGTCCGAGTTCGGCGGCGGCGGCAAGCAGCGAGCGCGCGTTGCGGTAAGCCGTTATTACGGGCACGTTCCCGCCTATCGGAACGACGTCTATATGTCTAAACATATGCGAACGTTCGAGTATATGCAACGTTGCTATCGCATCGTCCAATCCGTAATCGCAATATATGATTATTCTGTTGAATTCCACGCTCGGTTTTTACTTCCTTTTTATATTGCATGCAGCCACAGGCTACTTTATAAGGTTTAACTTCTTCGTTGCGCGGTAAACGCGATACGTTTTTGATCGGGTAGAAATTCTTCGCGCCGCGCAAGAATGCTTGTTCAAAGCGGATGCGGTATAATCTTATCCGCGCTTTATTGCGCCTATTCCGTCGCCCGTACTCGGCGCGAACACAATAGACATATGCTCGCCGAGCTTGTTCATATCCGACAGACATTGATTGACTATGCTGTTGATATTTATCTTGCTGTCGTCGTCGGCGCTCGGCTCGAGCTGCATGAGACGAAGTAGCAGTTCGTACGTTTCGGCGTCCATATCGTTGAATATAACGCCTTTGCTCGAAAAACTCGTCGTGTTTGTGCCGTTTGTCTTTTCGAGCACGACCGTCGCATAAATGCGTTCGGGCATAAAGCTCTGCGCGCCCGCGGTATTGCCGGACGTCATAAAGCTACTCATATTCATGGCAAACGTTATAACGAGATAGTCCTTGGTCGGATCGAGCGCAACGGGGTTTGCCGAAGTTTTGAGTCTGTCGTTAGCCCATGTGCGCGCGGACACTGCGGTCGGGCGCGTGTCGGCGGAAGAGAGCGCGATCGTCTGCACCGCATCGATCGAACCGTCTTGGGCGAACTCGCGATGCAACATGTCGGCAAAGTATGCGTTGAATTGTTTATCGGTAACGCCCGTGAGCAATGCGCTCGAATCGAATCCCGAAGTCGCGCCCTCGTTCACGACAAAACCGTTGTATACGTAGTTATAGCACGGCTTGCCGCTTTCGTACGCATACGAATCCGATTTTTCGTACATGCCTTGCAACGCTTTTTTAACGGTCTCGGGCGCGGCGTTATCGAGATTCATTTTGCTCGCCAAGAACTTATAAAAACTCGCTATCTTGATCTTGCCCTCGTCGAACGTTACGAAATCCGCACCGCCGAGACTGTTTTTGAGGTTCGACATCTGATCGTAAATTATCGTGCCAAGCTCGGACATGCGCCCGTCTATATCGAAACTCTTATCGAACACGCGCGCGATCTTTATCATGTCCGCAAACTGCTTTTCGCCCATGTTGTTGAGCGAGAACGACACGGGATAATCGCGCCCGTTATCCGCGCTCATATCCACACGCGCGGTAACGAACACGGCGTCGCTGTCTATGAGCTTTTTGAACTTTTCGGGCATGAGTTCGGCTACGTCTATTTTCAAACGTATATCGAGCGCGTTCGCATGCACCGCTACCGAAAGTATCTCGAAGTTGCCGATTTCGCCCGTCATATTTGCGGTGATGAGCGCGCCGAGCTGCGCATCGGTTATTTCGGGCTCCAGCTCCGAGACCGTTCTGTCGTCGTATATCAAATACTTAACGCCGGCAACGTCGCCTTTGAGTCTGAACTTATCGGAATTGAACTCGCCGCTCAAAAAGCCGGTCACGTCCGAGAAAGTTTTTAATTCCGTCGCAGGAGCGAGATAGTATTTATCTGTGATCTGATTTATGAACTCGCTGTTATCCGCGGCGACGTTCACCGTATCGTCGATGCCGTCCGTATCGTTCAAGCCGCGCAAAACGTCCTTAAGTTCCGCATCCGTGACTATGGCGACGCCCGTTTCCTCGTCCTTAAGCGCCATTTGCGTTACTATTTTGTAGATGTTCGGCATAACGAGCTTGCCGGAAGTCGTTATTCCCGACGAGGTAACGGACGGGATAAGCTCGATGCCGAGCGTTTCGTCGAGCTGCTTTATCATATCGCGAAGCATTGTTTCGACCTGCTCCGTCATGGCGTTGAGATCGAACGACGGCACGAGTTTTTTGAGCGTATTGAGCACGTCGGCTGTTTTATCGTAATTATTGAACCCGAACTCCGCCGGATCGTACACAAAACCCGCAGAAGGATTTTTGGTCACGTCGATCGTCATGGAAAGCAGTATTTTCTGCGGCATGATGTTTACGGCAAGCGCGCCGAGCATGTTTCCGCCCATCGAACTCAAAAGATCGGTAACGTCAATATCCACGGCGAGCAATGCGTATGTGTGCCCGGCTTTGCCCGTTTTTTCAACGAACGTGAGCGCGTCGAGATTGAGCTTGAGGTTTTGGAACTGTCCGCCGGCAACGCCGAACGCTTTGTCGAGCTGCGGACTTACGCCCGCCGCGAGCATTCTGTCGGTAACATTCAGCGAAAGCGTATTTATATCGGCGTCGAGCGACGCTTTGAACTTAGCCGCGTCCACCATATTCAGTATTTCTTGCGACTCGCCCGTCGACGGCGAACCGTCGAGCGAAATACCGAGCATTTCGAGCACGTCGGAAAGTTTGGCGTTCTCGCCGAAATCGACGCAATACTTATTCTCTATTTCTTTGATAAATTCGCGTTCGTAATCTATCTTCGTAAGTCCCGTTTTATCCGCGGGAGCATAGAACTCCTGCGTTCCGTTCGTATACCACTCGTCGTAAAGGAACGGCTGCAGTTCCTCGAGCCGCTCGTCGGCGGACGAAGTCAAGAGCGCTTGCAGCATGTACATGAATTCCGACTTCGTTAGCGGATCGTCTTGCGAAAGGCTTTCGCTCGCATACTTGGTAAGCGTATCTATGAGATCGAGTTTGACGGTACCCTCGGACGCGGAAGTGAAGTCTATGGAGTCGGCAGCGGCGGATATATACGGCTTGATCTTGTTGCCTACCTCGGCGAGCAAGTCTTGCACGGTTATACCTTCGCCCGTTATACCGAGCACGCCGTTAATTATACCGTAAAGCTTATCGCGCTTGCCCGCATTCATACCGTTTAGCGACACGTGCGTTTCGGCGTTTTCGGTCAGCGGCACGGAGATCGTAGCATACAGGTTTTTCGGCAAAAGCACGTTGCCCGCAAAACGCGCGAGTCCGCCCGCCCAGCCGAGACCGGCGTCTTCCACGATCGCGGTAAGCGCCTGTCCCGCCGCCTTTTGCAAGCCGATCCAAACGGTTACGTCCGCACTCGTCGCGGAAACTATCGATTCGCCGAGTTCGCTCGTTACGGTCTGCGTGCCGAACGTTATCTCTTTTAAC
>ERZ777306.1409-NODE-1409-length-37890-cov-6.050139_pt1 | contig 37890 bp, 36 predicted proteins | sample MGYA00374966_ERZ777306 | MGnify/ENA primary metagenome ERZ777306 (study PRJEB29329, sample SAMN06343882) | mouse gut metagenome | isolation source: Mouse cecum | place: Austria: Vienna | collected 2014-11-15 ... | reverse complement strand
TACTACACCACCGACGATCTTAACAGATTGGAAAGCATGCTTGCATATCTCGAAGAAAACTTTAATGAATAAATAAAAACGCGCTATTCGGCGCGTCTTTTGTTTCACGTGAAACAAAAGATCACTGACAACTATAATGTTTCACGTGAAACAACGATAAAATAATACATATGTTGTTCCACGTGGAACATTATCATTAATAACAGAAAAAGTTTCACGTGAAACATATGTAAAGCGGCAATTGCCGCTTTTCTTTTAATCCTCTTTGATCCTGCCTAAGTCCACGTTGTCCTCTTTGCGATTGCGCAGAGTTTTTACGGGGTGGTCGGACACGGTAAAGCGATAGTCTTCGCCGAACTCGTTTATATAGCAGTCTATAACTTTATGGCTTGCTACGGCGGAAGGATTTTTGTTTACCGCTTTGTTGTACTTAAAGTATTGATAATCGTCGGGAACGTTGTTTATGTTTGCGTATTCCTCGAGCACCGAAGTATTGCTGACCGTATTTTTGAGTACGTTCCTAATATAGTGCTTGTTCTTTTCGCAGTTGTCGTTAAACGACAGCAGCGGCGGGAACTCCGCATCGGGTATGATTTGCTGCCATTCTTTCTTTTCGTACTTTTTGAGCAAGTCGGCTGCGTAATGCAGATGCGAAAGTTCTTGCTCGAAGTGCGCGCTCCATATCTTTCTCGCGGTGTCGTGAGTTTCCTCGTTCATTGCGGAATAGTACAAATAACATTCCGCATATTCGTGCATCAGCAAACATTCGAGCCACGTAGTGCCGGTGTCCATGAGCGACTCATATTGCGTGACGTGTTCTTCCTCGACCGAGCCGATCTCCAAGAACAAACGTCTGCCGATGTCCGAAGTTTGATAGAACGTTCCGACGTTCATGTAGTAGTTCATGGTTTGCTGCTCCGCGGCGGTGATAGTCATTGTGTGGAGCTTTGTCGCAAGCGGTGCGTCGTGAGGAATGGGCTTTCTCACGTTGTCGAAGGGGTGACGGTGTTCGGCTATCGTGGGTCTCCCCGGCATTATCTCGGTGTAGCTGCAAACAAGCTTTTCGCCGGAAATACCGTGTTCCATCTCGAGCAAATCGCTGAATCTGTAAAGATGGTCGAAGTCTTCAAGCAAAGCAAAGTCGAGCGCCGCTTTGACCGACTTGTTCTTTTCGGTTTGAGCAAGCACGGCTGTAAGATCGACTGCGAGCTGCTCGTAAGAAATGGTCGTTTCCAAAATAGTCTCGTCTTTCGGCTTGAAAAACGAAATTCTTTTTTGCTGTTGTTGCTCGAGCGCGCGAAGCAGAGCGACGTCGCGGCGAAGATTGTTATCCGCAGTGTGGCGGCAAAGCTGATGCATAAACCAGTTTTCTTCAAACTCGGTTCCGTTGAGCAATATCGTGCGTACTTTGGTATACGCATCGGTAGCATTTTTGTCGTATGCGGCAGGGTAAAGCTTACGCCAATCGCAAACGCACTTGTCGATTTTAACTGATTTTTCGTTAAAAGGGTTCATGAAAAATTCCTCCGTTAAAAACAATTTTTGACATCTTGAAAGAAAATAAACAATAAACTCGATCGAATTTAATAATTATGATAATATAATATAGTGGCAAATGTACGTTGCAATTAGAAGTTATCGAAACTTTCGCAAATGCACAGCCGAACATAATATCGATACGGACGGCGAGCATAACGTTGTTTTCCGCGGCATATCGTCAGTCGGCTTAAGTATATCCGTGTAATATAGATCGCATGCGCTCGCCAATAATAGCAATTTTTTTGCATATGTGCGGAAAGCGCGAATCTACTTTAACTTTAATTCAAGTTCTGTATTTATAACTATATGGCGTTGTGAGACAGAATTTATCGTTGCGAGCAATAATTTTCGTATACCTTAACGTATGCCTAAACCGACGGTTCAGTAAATCATGATTTTAAGCAAAAAGCTCAGCGCGCATTTTTTATGCGGGTGTGGCGACGGCGCGGGATTTTGTCTCGCGCATTACACACTGTTCCAAAATTTGTGAAATTCGGAAGCGCGAACTTAACAGCATAATTCGATCGTGTCGGCTCCGCCGATCCGTCGACGATCGCCGTTCCGTTAAATTTAGCAATTTCGCGACGCGCTGACGCAGAATTTTACATTAGGAAAAGAAAAGTTCGCATACCCCGACGTATAGCTAAACCGACGGTTTAGTAAATCGAGATTTTTACGAAAATTAAAACGCCGTAATTTCGGCGCATTGCGGCATGAACATAGATTTTTATAGCTCGGACAAACGGCGCGTAAAGTTTGTTTGTGTCGGAGCGTATAAAATCCTCGGATCGGCAAATACTATACTTGCGTAAATAATCAAGGAGGAAATTACAAATGGCAACTCAAAAGAAAACGAGCTCGAAGAAGACCACGGGTCGTACCTCTTCCAAGAGCACGAGCAAGGCTTGCTCGAGCAAGAAAAACGAAACGAAATAAGTTTTACTACATTGTCCGAAACGGCGAACCGAGAAATCGGGTTCGCCGTTTTGCATTTTTGCATTGACATTCGGTGCATGGTATTATATACTGTTTGCATGGACAATTACGAACAGATAAAAAGCGCGCTTGCGAGCGAAAACATAAAGCGCGTGCGATCGGACTTTTATTCGCGTCACAAAGCGATAATCAACAGCGGGTATAAGCTGCTCGGCGTATGCATACCTGAAATCAAAAAAATCGTTAAATCGGTCGACGCGTCGGCTCGCGAGAAAATAATCGACGAAATTTTTGCGGACGGCGAAAAAACGTTCGAGGGCGTTTTGATCGCGGGCTGCCTTGCCGCGCGGAAAAATGATTACGATTTTACTTCGCGGCAGCTCAAGCGCGTGATCGAATTGTTCGACAGTTGGGCGCATGTCGATACGGTAGTACCGTAGTTGCGATGGGTGGAGACCGAAAAATTTTTGAGCGATTTCGATTATTTACTGCGGGAAAATAATCAGTACGCCGTTCGGTTTTATATAATATTTATGATGAATAATTGTATCACAGCCGAACGAATAAATATTATCGAAGACAAATTAAAACAAATAAATTACGGCGATTATTACGTGGATATGGGTGCGGCATGGTTGCTTGCCGAGGTGTTGGTTAAAGATTATGCAAGCGGGCTGAAATTGCTCGAAAAAATCGATTTTCCCAAGTTTGTACACAACAAAGCTCTGCAAAAAGCGCGAGAATCGTTCCGTATTTCTCAAGAACAAAAACAATATCTTAAAACGCTGAAAAAATAAATTTCAATAAAACACCGCGCGTCTTTTCAAACGAAATGCGCGGTATTTTATTGAAAAATTTATAGTCGTTCGTATTTGCGGTTCTTGAGTTTATATTGTTATGCGCCGTTACAGATCTTTTTTCAAATAAATCATATCGACGAGCGTTACGCCCGCCTCGACGATAATATGATCGTAATTATCCTTGAAAAAATCTTTAACGACGCGAGACTTGACGAATCCGCACTTTTCGTAAAACGGTATCGTCAACGGACTGTCGCCCGTACCGACTTGAACGGATGAAAAATCGTTTTTATATTTTCCGCATATATGATCTATAAGCAAACGCCCGTATCCGCGCCGCCGATATTGCGGAAAAACCGCCAAATTTTTTATTTCGATTATACCGTTTCCGACGTCAGAAACGACGATTTCGCCTTTGACTCCGCAGTCGTCGATTACGTACATTTCTCCGTCGTTCAAGTAGCGATCGATCATATCTTTTTGCTCGTCGGCGAGCAAAAGCAGCGGCATATATTTTTCTTTTTCGTGAATTTTATAAATGCATGGTTTCATGTTTGTACGCCTCGGTTTTCATGCGAAAATTATAACATTATGCGCCGAATAAGTCAATAAACGTTAATAAAATTATGCGTTTTATATAATCGTTTAACCGAATTATTTTTCGGAAAAAATAATTAAAAATCGCATAAAAATATTATTATATCACAAAAATCCAACTATTTGTCGCTATAATGCGTCTATATTGTAGAGTCTCGAGGAGGGCTTGCAAATGAAAAGATTTTTATGCTTGACGTTGAGCGCGCTGTGCTTGGCTTATCTCCCCGCGTTCGGTATATGAATGGGCATATTGTCCGCACGAACCGATCGCTATGCGGAGGAAATTATTCGCGGCGGCGCGGATGGAAGCGCAACGCGCAGTGTATATTACACGAGCAAGACCATAGAGGATTATGTCAATCCATATAAAGCCCCCTCGTTTATAACGTCAAAATCTAATGCCTGCGCGGTCGAAGCGGGCGGGAACGTTATGGTATACTACGACCGCATATTCGACGATTTGATTCCGGACTACACGCATAAATACATTTTCGGTAAATTTACATACGGCACGCAGAACGAGGCTATAGATAATATGTTCGATACGTTGTACGATATGATGGGAACGGACTATCGCGGAACGAGTATCCCCGGGTTCAAAAGCGGAATGAAAGCATATGCCGCATCCAGAGGTCACGACATAAATCTCACGCAGTTTACGGGCAGTTATTACAATGTGAATTTTGAGAGCTTGAAAAAGCAATTGAAAGCCGAAAAGCCGGCGGTCATATTCCTTAATACTTACTCGATAACGGCTACGGAAGATATAATTCAACACGACGGCTATGATACTATAAAACATTATACATATAAAGGCATGCACGCGATGATGATATACGGATTCAAGGATATTTTTTACTACGACGAGGATGCGCGGTTAAAACAGAGAGACACGTTTTTATACGCTTCGACAGGAAGTGAAAGTTTGCCGCTGGCGTTGCTCGATATAACGCGGCTGTGCACAGTGGACGATATATATATTACGGAGGTGGTATGATGTCTTGGGACAGAAAATTAAGGAAATTGATAGCAGAGCAAACTAAACCGAGAATAACGTTCAAGGAGTTCTGCGAAAAGCACGGGATAGAATTGCCGGCAAACTACGTTGCGCAAACGAACACGAACGAGAAGGTAAACGTATTTGCACTGCGCGTAACGTCGCTGTGCGTTTTGGGTGTTGCCGCAATAATCGCGTTAATGTTCCTGTTTATTCCCAAAAACAATTTTCAGTATTACCATGACGAAATGGTAAAGAAAGAAAGAATAAAATACGAAGAGCTGCTCGAGTCGGAAGTGCCGACGCTTATAAATTTCGATAGAGTAGAGTTGAGTAGTACTACAATATTAAAAGTAACCACGAATAACGATAACATATTTTTAGGCTACGTATTGAGGAATATAATATACGGCGATGAAAGCTATGCGTTTACCATGACTCTGATAATAAGAAGTTATAAAGGTTATTTGTTTGCCGGTTATGATCATTTCGACGGAATGCTTGAAAATAGCACAAATTCCGTTTCTCATAAGATTTCGGAAAGTCAATTAGCGGCATATATTGCTGCCGAACGCAACGGCTACGAGTATTTTATCACGGTAACCGAGTTTGGGGGTATAACGCCTATAACAAAGGAAAATATAGAGCGGCTCGTGCAAGAAATTCTGTAATACCGAAATAAAGGGAAATGTCTTGACTTGTCGACTTTTGTTGAATGTTGAGGATTATTGTATCTTATTTGAACTGCGTACACATAGTTTGCTGTTTGTGATAAATTTAATATATAGATAACATCGGAGAAAAATTTATGCCGAACCTACAATGTATTATAAAAAGTTATCTTATACGATTAAATGTCGATCCGACGCATATAGGTTATCGGCAAATGATAGATTGTATCGAGATCAGGATAACGGAACAACTGCCCACGATGGGCGCGATATACGCCGTGGCTGCGATCAAGTACGGCGTCAAACCGAAGTCGGTCATGCGCAATATCACGTACGCGCTCGACCATGTTACTGATTTGGCAAGCAGATTGTCCGAAATCTTGGGTTTTACCGTAGACGATAATTCATTACATAACGGCAGAGTGATTTTTTATATCGCCGATCTAATCACCGAACCGTCGCTATTCGATTTTTCGGCATAACGTCTAAACCGTAGAGTATGACAAAGAGCGGAAACAATCCCGTTTCGGGATTGTTTCCGTATCTTTTTGTATCGAATTCAATGTAAAATATACTAACAACAAGGAAATATATAGTAACAATAATGCAAATAATGATACAAAATCAAAATTGCGATGTATAATATAAAATTTAATAGCGGAGTGTATAACTTAAACGGTATAATGTGTTCCGATATAATGCGACGAAAGTAGAAAACGACCGCATGGCGCAACCCGTAACTCCGCTTGCCCAAAACAAAAAACCGCCCAATGGCGGATTTTCGTTTTGGTCGAAGCGGCGAGACTCGAACTCGCGGCCTCATGGTCCCTAAGCTTATTAGCTATGGGATTTTTTTGTTGCGTATATAAAGAAAGCATATTGGTAGGTTCGTTATTGCTAACGACTACGGATTTGACCACATAATGTCCGGCTAAAAATCAAGAGGATTTTTTCTCGGATTATATCTCGTTGATGTTTTAGAAAATTACATTTTTCTATTGCAAGTATCACATTTTCCATCATGATTGTTATCTTTGCAGTTTAATGTTGGATCAACATATCGAGTTTCTTTTATAGCGCAATATGTACAAATATATTCATCTTCTCCTACGTACATACATTGTGGCGCTTTTATGGTTTTGTTAAAGATCATATTATGTTCTGTTTTTGCTATAATGTGAGTTTCCGTATAGTTGCAATTTTTACATGAGGTTATGCGTTCTCCCGCAATATTACAAGTAGGTTGTTTTGAAATAAAGCCTTCATCAAATTTGTGTTTGAAGCAAATTCCTTTTTTGTTTTGGTTCACTTTTATTTTTCCGCGTAAGAAACCCGGAGTATACTTTTTTATTCTTGAAGCTTCACTTAAAGTTAATTCATTTAAGAATGAGAAATCTATAGTATATAAATTACCCTTTGTTACATTGCCGAGTTCACGAGATTTCATTGTTATCGCTTTATTATTTTCATCATAAAAAGAAAATTCAATAAGTAAATCTGTTATGTCTACTTGTGGTCTAACACTAAATGACAAAGAAAAAATCTCGTTTTTGTTTTGTTCGATAATGACATCATTCGATGTAACAGCTCTTAGATAAAAATCCTTATCTCCGTAATTGCAACCTATAAGTAAACCCGAAGTAAGTATTACAAAAATTGTTGAGATACTGATTAAAAGATTGTAAAATTTTTTCATAACGGTATCCTTTAGTTATTAATAATCTTTTTTTGTTGAATTACGTCTTCATCAAGATCGAGCATGTTGAAAAGCGCTTTTTTCTTTCCCTGCGACATAGCGCGATAAGCTTGGAGCAATAGTAACTCGTCTCGAGGTTGTTTTGACGTAGCGGTAGCGGTATCGTTGTTTTCAATTTCGCGCCCGAGTAGGTAGTCTGTCGTTACGTTGAAAATTTTGCACAGTGAAATTAGGTACGGCGTGTTTGGTATGCGTCGTCCTTTTTCCCAGAGCGAAATGCTGTCTTGCGTCATGCCGATCATTTCTGCTAATTCGGCTTGCGTAATTTGCTTTTCCTCTCGAAGCTCTTTAATTCTGTCTCCGATCGTCATGCAAATATTTTACTACAAATTGTCGTAAAAGTCTTGACTTATGATAAATTGTCGTTTATAATGTACAAAACGACGATTTGTCGTAAATCTAAAAAAGGAGACAAGGAAATGGAAAACAAGGGACAAGGGCAGCCGACTGTCGAGGAGCTTCAAGTGGAAGTCGACATGAAGTTGGAAATGAGCAAGCTCGATAACATGTTCACGGACATGGCGAGGGAGCTTGCGGACGAGGCGGAATGGTATGACAGCGAACATTGTCCGAGTTTAGCGGAGTTGTGCCGATACAGTCAGCGAAGCGTACATCATTTCATAGATTTATTTCGCTCGGAATGCAAGACTCTTGACGACGTGGATGAGTTGTTGGATTCGTTCAGGTATGACGCATGGAATTACTATAAGCTTATGCAGTCGGAGCATTTCGAGCATTTGGCGGAGCTTGCAATGGCGCGCTATTTGACTTTCGGCGAGCTTGTTACGGCAGTCGAGCGGAATAAGTGAGGTGCGGCATGAAGCTTCGAGTAATGGGAACAAAAGATGAGTGTAGACAAGTAATGAAAACGCCTACAAAGTTATCGGGTATAGCTACGCCTGAACAAATGGTAGCAAGAGCTGCGACGCTCCTTGAAACAATGGATATTGTTGTGCCTTACATAAAGGATTATTTCGCAAACGGCACGGTCTATCTGTATAAAGGTTTTGAGGGTGAAAAGGTAAATCCGGATAGCCCTCTTGGCAAGAAGCTGCACGAGATTGAGAAAGAATTCGGCTGTAAAGTGTATGCTGTAACGTTCGAGCGGTATAGTTGGGGTCGAGTGTATTCATTCCTGCTCGTAAGCAAGTACATGGAAGATTGGGATGTAATGTTCCGATTAACGGGTGATCCTTACAAGTATATCGCGTATGCGTATTGTTGGAATCTGGATAGACCGGAGTGCAGCGAACCCGGCTCGGTAATTCTCGAAAGCGCAATCGGCGGGATACGGCGCGTGGGGTGAGTTATGACTGAGGACGAATTACTTAAGCAGTTTGATAACGACTTCGAGCGCGATTGTTGCGACTATTCATGCGAAGCTCGGGATTGCTGTGAGTGCTTAACGTATAAAGATTGTTTCGAGGAATACAAACAGAGTTTAGGATACATGCCGAGCATTGGGGTGACGGAATGATAGCAAAAATTCAAAAGACATATTACGTCTGCAAATGCGATAAATGCGGTAAGGTATCGGATCATATTGAAAAAACGCCCAATATCTATAACGCTGCACAAGCTACGCGGTCAATCGGTTGGTCGTACGGTAAAAAGTGTGAAGTGCTTTGCTCGGATTGCAGGTGGTTTAACAATAATGACCGACATATCAATCGCTATGCTTTTCGCTGTGGCTATAGTTGTAGACAATTGGATACTCCTTAACCTTTAGGCAGAGTAGTATTATATATTTCACTTTGTAACGTTTCAAAGTAGTAAATCGAAATGCTACTTTGTAACTTAAAATCGCCGGAGACGGCAAAGGAGGTAAAAATGGCAAAATATAATGACGCACAGAACCGAGCATACGGTGCGGGTATCGGATATGCGAGTGCAAAAGCCGGTAAGCGTGTGCCTGTGCAAGAGGAAAACAAAGAGTCTTTCCGCGCCGGGTTGGAAAAGATCCGCGGAAAGAAAGCGGCAAAATCGACTGCCCCGAAAAGTGCAAGTTTTTCCAAGGCGGATAAGATCAAGTATTATTCCGGGCGTGTAGACGATCAGAAGCTTCGTGAAGGTCAGCGTACGCATGCTTTGTGTCGCTTGCAGGAGCTCGCAAAATAAGTAGACAACCGGTCTGAAGAGTCGTGTCGGCGACGAAACAGCGGCGGTGCGGTTATTTGTCCTTTTTCTATCGCGCCGCTGTCTGTCACCGGGGAAGTAACCGGAATAAAAATGCTGCCCTGCCGGAGGCAAAGAGAATTTCCGAGCTAAGGAGTAAATCATGGAAAAGACACAAGTGCAAAAGCCGGTCGAAAAGATCGAGACGAAAGCGGTAGTACTCATGCGCGAGTTTACCGACGAGAACAAAGAAAAGCGCGAGTACGTGAGCGTCGAGATTCCGGACCTGTTCGGCGACGCGGACTATACCGACGTGAGCATATGCCCGAAATGGGACGACGCAAATTCGGTATTCAAGTTCTATGCGAAAAAGGCGCTTCGGACCACGGACAAAATCGAGTTTCCGATCGAGCTGCGCGTCGGATCGTATCACAGCGACAAAAAGCGCAAGGACGTTACATATCCGGCGCTTTTCGGCATAAGCCCGTTCAACGGCAATGAGATCGAGTTCAAGATCAAAGGCAAAGACAAAGCCGCTGTATTCAACGAGCTCGCGCGCAAAGTATTAGGCATAAGCTTTGACGACGTGGGCACTCGCAAAGAGACCGCCGACGACGATCTGCTGCTATAACATAGCCTTGTCTCGGAGCGTATTGGTCCTATCGACGCTATATAAACAGAGGACTACCAAAATTAAAATCCAAAAGGAAGGTGAAAAAAAGAATATGAGTGAACTCAAAAGACACAAAAGAAGCGACGCGATCAAGTGGACGGCGACAGCCATAGCGTTTGCGTTCGTGGCGATCGTGCTCGTAGGCGTATGCTTGCAGGCTTTCGGCAAAGGCAAGGTCAAGCCGAGCGAGTGGTTCAAAAAGGACGAACAGACCGAGCAGACAACGCCCGATGACCCAAGCGACGCGGGGCTTATAGTCACGCCGAGCGAGGATAAAACGGGGATCAAGCTCAATGTGCGGAAAGCCGCGGCGAACGCCGACGGCAACGAAGCAGATACATACACTGTGACGGCGACGGTGCTGCCGAGTTATGCCGACGATAAGTCCGTCGATTGGAGCTTGGCGTACGCGCCTGTAACGTTCAAGGACAGGGATACGAATACCGATCGCGAAGTGGTATTAACCGACGACGAGAATAGATTTTATTTTGTCGGCGAGGATCCGAGCGATTCGGTAAATCTCATGTACGATTCGGTAATAATGGCAAAGCTCAAGTGGATAAAAGCAAATTCAGACCCGTCGGCGTTCGTCACTGTCACGCCGATGTCCGACGGCGCGGCTACAGCTACGGTTAAGTGCTTGGACGGTTTTCGTCAACAAATGCTGTTGACGGTAACGTTGAGAAGCAATGCGTCGTTAAAAGCCGTATGTACGCTCGATCATTATGCGTATGTGTTCGGTGCAATTTTCAGTATAAACAATACCATATACGAAGCGTCAGATATAACTGCTTCTAAAGGTTTGACGTATGAATATCCCGACAATAGCACGACAAGAGCCGTAAAAGTTTCGGTAGAGCCGAATACAACTTTGTTTACGGATATAGCTTACGAATTACAGTTTGCTACTGTGACCGAAGTAAAGGTTTCGGAAACAGCCGAGTACGTCGCCGAGCTTAACAAGACCGATCTGTTCACGTCCGCAGCAACGGCACATACCAAAAAGCTGTCGTATAGTCCGGACGGATTTTCGTTCGTGTCATCGGGTCAAGGTTTTCCGCTCTCTCTGGCGGATAGTGCTTTGTACAATCTTACAACGGTAGCGGCACGGCGAAGCGCAATGTGCTTGGCGTTGCGCAATCTCGGAGATAAGCCGTTTTTCGTGTTTCACGTTACGTTTGCATATCCGGATAAAGCAGTTGAACGATTAGGGCTTGAGAAAACGTTAGTAATGGACATTCCCGTATATGCGGATATAGACAGCCTCAGTGTGTCCACTACGGGCGTAGAATTGGACACGACGGAAATAGTCTTTTAGGCGGTGAGGTATGAAAAGAAGCCGAAATATAAGTCTTAAAGACGTAATTTCATGGGTAATGCTAAGCATTACCCTTTTGGCTATACTCGCGGGCGTGTTGTTTTTCGCAGTGTTCACCAACGGATTCAAAGGCGATTTCAAGGAGTTCTATGTAACCGTGCGGGGCGAGAACGAACGCGCGGAGCTTGTGACGGAAAGCAAGGACCTCGACGTGTATCTGTGCCGGAAATACCGTATAGAGCCTAAGTACGTAATGAACCTGTTGAGCAAGAATAAAAAGCTCGATTATTCCGTAACGATCGCGCCGAACATAACCGAGCATACCGACTTCGAGTTCACCGTCGGCGATCAAAGCGTAACGTATTCGCAGGTCAAGGATCTGAGCGAGGTTATAAGCATAGAAAAACACGACGGCTATTTCGTGCTCGAGATCGACGACGATCTGCCGGCAATGTTGAAAAAGCTGTACCGCACAGACAACGTGCAAGGCGTTCCGAGCGCAGTGGACAGCTACGAACCGTACATATCCGTAAAGATATACTCGGACGGAAACAAGGCGTGTGTGACGCTGCGGCTGCTGCTGTGCGCCAAAGACATTAAGCCGACGGAAATAACGACCGATCCGTCGCAAATAGTATTTTGAGAGGTAAATCATGACCGAGAGAATAAGAGAATTACAACGCAGGACAATAAGCCTTGCGCTTGCCGGAATAGTGGTGCTGCTGTTTATGCTACAGTGCTTTTGCATAACCGCATATGCCGATGAAGCGCCGAGCATACTCGACGACATTAAGGATACCGAGTTTAACATAGCGGATTATCCCGAGATAGCCGACGAGGAAGTAACCGAGGATAATTTTTACAATGTGTTTCAAATTGCCGAAACGAACAACGGCGAGCTGTTCGTGTACGTGTATCACCCGAATACCGGTCGGAAATTTTTGGCAACGACAATACGCCTGTCCACTGCTATAAACGAGAGTGCAAAGTTCGACGATTACGAGCTTGAGTTTATAGGCTCCGAAAAAACGATTTATAAATACAAGGTCAAAAACTTTGCCGTAAGGCAAGATAGATTGCGATATTATCTTGTAGCCGCAATACACAGGAAATGGGACGCGGTATTGGATCAAGACAGCGGCGGGCGCGAGGGTGACGAAAAGGCTTATGCCGTCGGTAAGCTGTGGACGGCAAGCACAGTAAACGGCGAAGTGACTTACGAAGTCGAGGAAAAGGACGTAGTTGTAGTGACGGCAAAGTCCGCGCCTTCGCTTATACGTTGTAACAGCGGAATTAGTTGGACGGCGTTACATGCTTGTGACAGTCATTACGTCGGGTTCAAGTTCGATCGCAGTATGGACGAGATTTTGTCTGCAGATATAGCTTTTTCGGAAGTTCCGTATACGGGTAAAGTAATAGATAAAGACGTTATGCTCGACGAGGGCGCAATAGAGAAAAAGAAAGTACATATAACGAGCGATCAGGTCGTAACTAACGAACAGGATTTGTATTGGTTTGGCAAAAAGTTTGAATGGCAGAGAATAAGCCGAACGGAGGAATTTCTGTCGGTGCATTCAGAAGAATTGCCTGCTGCCGCTAAGAAAAATCTTGACGGAACAGATTGGGTGTTTCAGTTTTACGAAACGCCGTTCAAAGCTCCGCAAGGCGGGGGTTTGACAATCCTTTTGGGTACTCTTATTCCTCTCGTCGGTCTCGGCATTAGTCTTGGAGCCGAGGCAAAAGGTGTAGAAGTAAGAGAGGTATCTTTATTGCAGCTCACGTTTAAGAAAGCGGGCGTGACGTATACGCTCGGTGTTGTTGACGATAAGAATGCGGAGGTATGGTTTCCGGGTTCCATTGTCGGTGCGAACATTCCCGTATGGGTGTATTTCGTGGCAATAGTAGTAGTGATTCTCGTCGTGCTCGTAGTGCTGTCGATCGTTTGTCCGCAGGTCCTGCCGCCGTTATTTCACGGTGTAGGCGTTGTGGTTTCCGCCCCGTTCAAGCTGATCGGCGCCGCGGCGAACAGCGCCAAGAAAGCAAACGCCGCACGGAAAGAACGCAAAGAGGAGCTTGAAGCGGAAAAGGACCGCGAGGAATCTCGGAAAGAACGCCGGGAACGTCGGAAACAGCGCGAGGCGGAGCGAGCAGAACGGGAGAGGGAGACTGATCATGAAAAACTCTAACGGGAATAACAACGGCAATCGTCCGCGGCGTAAATGCACGAGCGAAACGCAGGCTTTTATGATCAAGAAAACTTACGCTATACGTGGGAAGAAGCAAAAGCCGGAACAGCCCCGGCAGCGTCCGAACGGACAAAAGTCTCCGTCAAAGCCTATAAGCACGGTGCCGTCAAAGAACGTTCAACGCGCTCGGCAGCAATCGCGCAATATGCCCAAAGCTCGGACAGAAACGGGAAAAATCCCTCAAGGCAGAACATTAAGCACTTCGGATAAATATCTCCCGGGCAAAGACACCGGATCGGAAAAGGAACGTCCCGTTGTGGTGATCGAAGCGAACGAGGCTAACGAGCTTGCCGTAGTTCCGCTGTCTTCAAGCGACGGTAACAATAAAACTCCGTTGCCGGACTACCAACAAGGACAGTCGTATTTCAAACACTTTGTGGAAATCGAGGACGACGAGGGCGAACCTATCGTTATCGGTGAAAAGTTCAGAGAGAATCATCCGAATATGGACGTGTCAAGAGACGATGTTAATTTTATTAAAGATACGGTATTTAATCACTCGAAGCCGATGCAGGCTAACCGTAAGAAAATGGATAAGTTTCGAGGCAAAAAAAAACCCCAAGATTAACCACTTGGGGCAATGTCGGGACAGTCGCCGACCGGTGTAAGCTTTGCTTACCTACATACATTCTACACTAACACCGGATATAAAGTCAAGCGAAAAAGGAGAGTATTATGAAAACTTATTTATTGAATATTAGGCGATATTCTATTTGTGCAAACGATTATGTATTGTGTGTCTACAAAGTTGTAACCGATAATATTTATCGTGTAATCGGAAAGATATACTGTTCTTCGCTTGAAAAAATAGAGCGAATAGATTATAGTCTTTGGACGGTGGAGCGCGAAACTTTTTGGAAAGAGAATGGTTATGAGATTTTTAATTACGTTGAGCCCCATTTGAGCGAGGACAATTAATGTGTAGTATGCGAAAAATAGTAAAGTATATCTTAATAGCGATCGGAGTAGCGGTAGTAACGGTCCTTGCCGGCTATTGCGTATTCACATGGGCGGGTGCGGCATGAGCAAGAGAACAAAAGCCATGCACGCGCTCTGCGCCATTATGCTCGCCGGCTCCGCTCTGCTCGGCGGACTGCTGCTCACCGAGAGCTATGTGCGGTTCGGTTTCGCTTGTAAATCGTTCGGACTCTCCGTCGCGTATTTTTTTGTCAAGCTGTTCGGCTATGCCCCGAGCTTTGCTGTAGACACCAACAAGCTCCCGGACAAACTCGACGTTAGTGTGCTGCCGAGTACGACTGCCGGCTTCGGAGAACGCTGGGAGCGCTTTTGGATAACTTTCGTCACGCCGAGAAATGCAAGGATCTATTTCTCCGACGTCGGCGATCTTTTACTTTATTTATTGATCGCTGTTGCCGTTGTTATCTGTCTGTGGCTCGTTTTCAAAGCCGTACTGACGCATAGCGGCAAGAAAGTAATAACGGACAAGCTCACCGAAAGTAAGCCGCTACAGGCATATAAACGCTTCAGAGACATGGCGATCACGCCGACGGTGCGCTTCGTAAAGGATCTGTGGCAGTTCCTTAAGGATCATAAGGCGTATCATATCCCGATCATAGTTATTTGGATGTTCAACTTAAATCTTCCGACGATCGTTTTTAATGCTGTAGCGTTCGCAGCGTATTTTGCCGTCACGTTCGACGCAGCGGCGATCTACCCGAATATAGTGAGACTGACATACGACCTTAAACCGACGTTTACCGCGCTGCCGCCGTGGCTGTATGTGATCGTCGGGCTTTACATATACGATCTCATAGCAAAACGCAATGCCGTACGTTACTTGCGCAGCATGGAATGGAATAACCAAGCTTTTCTCGACGAACTGCCGGTTGCCGTGATGTTGGTGGGAACAATGGGCAAAGGTAAAACAATGCTGCTTACGGACATGAGCTTGAGCCGGCAAGCCATGTTCAGAGACAAAGCTCGAGAGGGTCTGAAAGAACTGCAAATGTGCTTTCCGGATTTTTCGTGGCTAAGGTTCGAGCTTGAGTTTAAGGACAAGATAGAAAGTCGAGAGATATATAACCTCGTGATGTGCCGACGGTATATCCGAGCGAAAAAGCGTGAGTGGGAAGCTCACGCCGGGAATACCGCCGAGATATGGTTCTACGACGGTTCTATATACTTCGACAACGCCTTATACGATCGCAGTATCTGGGAGATCCTCGAGGTTTATGCGCAATTGTACTACATATACACGGTAAGCTCGAGCGTGATCGTAGGGAATTATTCCGTACGCGACGACGCTGTACTCATGGATCTCGGCAACTTTCCCGAATGGGACAGCGACTTTTTGAGCCGTACTGCCGACGACGTGGAGAACAGCGAGTACAGTCATATTATAGACTTCGACGCAATGCGCCCATGCAAGACCGTCGAGAAAAACAACCCGCGCGCGGGGAGTTTCGAGTTCGGCGTGATCGGAATAACGGAGATCGGCAAGGAACGGGGGAATCAGAACGACACGAAGGGCGTAGCTCGGACCGCCGAGGAAGCGAACCGTCTGAACGACGGATTCAATCGTTGGCTCAAGCTCTGCCGGCACTTGTCTACCGTCGAATACTTTCCGTACGTCAGCGTGTATATGGACGACCAACGCCCGGAGAGCTTGGCAGCCGACGCGAAAGAGCTGTGCATGCTCTTGCACGTCGGAAGCAAGACAGAGACCGGGAACGCGCTGCCGTTTTACGGGCTTAGGAATTGGCTGTATAACAAGCTGTATACGGTCCTATCCGAAAGGTACATGACGCACCGGTTCATGCGCAGCGACGATACGCTTTTTTCTCACTTGATTCACGCAGCTGCGTCAATGCTGTACAAGCATAAGAAACGCATGGATAACCTCTACGGGTATAGCGTGATCGAGCTGGGCATGGAAAACGGCACGCAGGACGGATCCATACGGAAACAGGAATATTACATAGTCAATAAAAAGATCTATGCCAAGAGATACGACACGGCATGCTTTGCGGACATATTCGCTCGAGCCGCGGCGAAAACATCGGGCGGCGTAGATACGTACCAGACGTACAAAGATGTCAGAGCGAGCTTAACGGAGTTAAGAGAGCAGAACAGCTATTTCGTGCGAGAAATAGCGCCGACACCGACACCGAAGCCGAAGGCGGAGAACAGCCGAACAGAACAGCGGTAACAGAGAGTACCCGAGGCGGAACGCGGAGCATTGGCGAAGCCCTTGCCGCCGAGGTGCCACTGCAGAACGCAGTACAGAGTGGAGCGGACGATAGCTACACGGTAGCAGCGCCCGAGCCGGACAAGCGGACCACCGCTTTGTCAAGAAAGCGCGGCGCGTAAGCGCCGCAATACTGAATCCGCGGGCGGAACGCCCGCACCTAGACAACAGCAGAACGCGAGGGGGCGGCTTGCCGCCCCGCGCGGATAGACAGCCTGCCGGCATTGGCAGGTTCGACGAGCGGCGCGCAAGCGCCGCGAGGCGAACCTCTTGACATATAGAAATAAGCTTACGTGGACAAGGAGAACAGCATGGGTAGAAAGTCAGAAAAACAGTCGGAGTTCGTCCCTGTATTTGACGTTTCACCGGATATAGAAATAACGCCGAGAGAGGTAGATAAGCTCGACCGTAACACCTTATTCAACGACGTTTATGCCGAGTATTACAATCAGCTTGCAGACGAGCTTGGCGAGGAACAGTACAAGCTTAATTCCCAACGCATGCTTAATTGCCACAAGCGTTGGTGGGGAGATTTTTACAACCTTCAAGAGGTATTCGACGTTAAGCAAATTTTATTGTGTCATGACCGCTTTTGCGTAAATTGCCAGCACCTCAAGCAAGCGGCGCAAATGCAGCGCTTTACCCGGATACTTGAGGACGCGGCAAAGGATTATGACTTGTATCTGATGACGCTTTCGGTTCCCAATTGCCCGATTACAGGTATAAAGGATTCGCTCGACCGCTTCGCTACCGCGTTCTCGAGCATTATACGTTATTTTACCGGTAATTCTACGGTTGCCGGGATAGACTTTACGTCGTACGGTTTTCATGCGTGCTACCGGAATATAGAGATAGTGATTAACCCGACGAGCTTCCACCCGCATTACCACTGCGTCTTGGCGCTCAAGAAGGACCTCGACGAGCAAAAGCTATATACCAACGATTTCAGTTACAGCTATGGTGTATTTAAGCGCAAGTTTTCCGACCTCGAGATACTCATACAAAAAGTGCTTGCGCTGAAATACAACGGCATACGGTTGGACAGGATAGTAGTGGACTACGTTCTGAACGGAATCGCCGTAGACGATAAGAAGCTTGAGGTTTGGTGCAAAAAGTACAAGGTTAGTAAATCTATGCTCAAGGCTTTCCGGCGTGAGGGCTACAGCTGCGTTATAGACAAGATAGAGGGTAATCATTGGCACGAGGCTTTCAAGTACGTTACGAAGCTTACGAAGGACGGTTCGGCGCTTATGGCGTACTACCAATTCAAGGTCCTCGTGCCGCTCTTAAAGAACATGCACTTTGGGCAGGGCTACGGCGCTTGGTACAAGCTGCCAAAGGACGAGTGGGAAATAGATCCCGACGTTCTCGCTGCGTATGAGTACGTCGTTAGCCGGTTGAAAGAGGTAGAGGACCCCGTCGGTCTAACGTTCGAGCTTCTCAAGCTTACGGAGCAAATGCGAAATAAGTCGCTTCGGTGCATCTCGCGTAAGAAGGCGTATAAGTTCGTGCAGGAATGGCTCAAGACACGCGATCCCGACGACGAGCCTGTAGCGCCGGCTGCTAACGAGCCTGCCGAGCCTGAACCGACGTATGAGCAGCTGCGGTTCGATTTGGATATAGGGTTGACTGAGGACGAGTGGAATCCGTTCTGATTAGTGCTATATTGATTTTTATTTGATATGCGATATTGTGTACCTATGGAGGTACACAAATATGACAAAAGAACAACAAATTCGGCATTATGCCGAGCAGCTCAACAAAGTGGCGTTCAAGCTTGTAACGCTACTCAACGACATTGACATCGAAGTACAAGAACGGAGGAATCTTATACAAATCATGTCACCGAAAAGAAAGAAGCCGAGAGAGGGACATATACGCGAGCGCAGCGACGGCAGATTCGAGGGGCGGTATATGCAGAACGGCAAGCCGCGCTCGGTCTATGCTCGGACGTATAACGACTGCTTGAAAAAGCTCGAAGCCGCATTGGAGCTTCGTGACAATCGTCCGGCGGACATAGCTTTGCTTGCGTGGCTGACCGAGTATATCGACGTTTACAAAAAAGGCGAAGTCGGAGCGGAAACGTATAAGGCAATGCAAAGAAATATCCGTTTGCATATTGCGCCGCAAGCGTCGGACGCGCTCAAGCTCGCCGACGTGCGTCCTATAGATTTGCAAAGGATCCTCAAATCCGTCGAGTCCGATCGCGTGCGCGAGGACGTTTATAACATTCTGTCCGGAGCGTTCCGTCAAGCTGTAGCCGAGCGGCTCATAACGTATAACCCTATGCTCGCGGTAAAGCGCGTAAAAGCCAAGCGTGAAAAGGGCATAGCTCTCACTGTCGAGGAGCAGTCGGTTTTCCTCGAGACGATCCGCGGCAGTAAGCTCGAGCTGTATTACCGGTTTGTGTTGTACAGCGGGTGCAGGCGTAACGAGGCGTTGACCGTATGCCGTGAGGACGTGGATGAGACAGAGCAATTCGTACATATCCGCGGCACCAAGACCGAAGGCTCGGATAGATACATTCCGTTGTTTGCCGGCATAAAGGAATTGCTTAAACTCCTGCCGAGCTCCGGACCGTTGTTTGATTTCAAGCCGGATTATGTTTCCAAGCATTTCAAAAAGTACAGCCCTGCTCACGTTTTGCACGACCTTAGGCACACGTTCGCTACTCGAGCATTGGAAGCCGGCGTGCCGATCAAGGTGGTGCAAGTGTGGCTCGGGCATAGCGAGCTTTCCACCACTGCGGATATATACAGCGACGTTAGCCGGGAGTTCTCATTATCCGAGGCGAAAAAGCTCGACGATATATTCAATCCGGACTCTCAAGACTGACTACAAATTTGACCACAATTCGCCGTTTTATACGGTAAATCCCTGTTGCCGGCATAAATACCCGGCATGAAATAAGCCGCTTCCGATATGGAGACGGCTTATTTTGTGGGCAAAATCCCCCGATTTAAGCAAAAACTCCCGCCGCGAAACGCGACGAGAGCTTTATGGTCGAAGCGGCGAGACTCGAACTCGCGGCCTCATGGTCCCTAACCATGCGCGCTACCAACTGCGCTACGCCTCGACGGTAGATATATTATAGACCGTTTGATCGCATTTGTCAATCGTTTTTTTGCTTTTGCGTCAAAGCAATAAGCATGATGATATAGTTGCGCCGAAAATCGTTTTGATTGCGAAATTTACAAAAGTATTGACAAACGCGCGGCGGTATGGTATTTTGAATATATGCGACGAAACGGTTACGCGTGTTTATTTGAGACAAATGCCCGTACCGTGTAATAATCGATGGGAGATATGATGATACGAATCGCAATAGTCGAAGACGAAAAATCGGCGGCAGACGAACTGTCCGAAATGCTGTCGAGATACGCCGCCGCCAATCTCGGGGGGGGGGGGGCGCATTTTTTCGATATTGTTCGGTTCGATAACGCGGTAAGCTTCCTTGCTAATTACCGACCCGTTTACGACATAATTTTTATGGACATAGAGATGCCGGATATAAACGGTTTCGACGCGTCGGTCAAATTGCGTTCGATAGATCCCGACGTTATTTTGATCTTTGTGACCAATCTTTCGCAGTTCGCGGTGCGCGGGTACGAGGTGGATGCGCTCGATTTCGTCGTTAAGCCGCTCAAGTACGGAGTGCTCGATCTCAAGCTGCGCCGAGCGCTGTCTCGGCTCGAGCGGGCGCGAGACGCGGAGACCGAAATACAGTTTAACGATTCCGTCGTTAAAGTAAAACTGTCCGAAATAATTTACGTGGAGATACTCGCGCACAAAATAATGTATCACACGACGCGCGGGGATTTCAAGGCGTATGGCACGCTCAAAAAGGTGGAAGAAAAACTCGATGCGAGCCGTTTTGCGCGGTGCAACAGCTGTTACCTTGTAAATCTCGCGCACGTAAAGGGCATAAACGGATATTCCGTCGATTTGGGCGGCACGGAGCTTGCGATAAGTCATGCCAAGCGCAAGGAGTTTGTGCAAGCCGTCAACAACTATATGGGGCGGTAGCATGTTCGGGTCGCAGCTTTTTTGGTATAAACTGATTTTCATGACCGAGCTGTTGTCGAGCGAAGCGTTATTTGTGCACAGGCTGAAACGCAGACGGTTTTTTGCCGCGCGTGCGGTCGGCGCGACAGCGATCTGTTATTCGGCGGCGTTGCTGTTTCCGGTGCCCGTATACAATGCGGCGTATTCGTCGTTTTTGTTTATCGCGCTCTTCGCGGTAACCGCGCTTTGCATCAAGCTGTGTTTCGACGAGCCGTTCGTCAATATAATTTTCTGCGGCGTGGCGGCGTATTCCGTGCAGCACATCGCCTTTCAGTGCTACAATATAATTATCGTAGCTACGGGCATTGCGCGCGATACGCCGCTCGGTATATACGGAGATTCGGAACCGTACTACACGGTGACGACGGGGCTGGTTTACGCCATGACTTATATATTTTGCTATTGGATAGCGTATTTATGTTTTGCGCGGCGCATAGAGCGCAACGGCAATCTTCGCATAAAAAGCGTCGCGTTGCTGCTTATACTTGCGGCGGTCGTGCTCGTCAGTATAGTTATAAACGCCGTTGTCACATATAACAGTTATTCCGATTACAACAAAACGTTCATTCTTTGCGCGGGCGCGGGAATTACGATCAGCTGCGTGCTCGCGCTGTGCTTGCAGTTCGGACTGCTGTCTAACAAGAATTTGGAGACCGAGCTGAACAAAGTGTATCATCTTTGGCGCGAGGAGCAAAAGCAGTTCGCCGCGTCCAAGGCGAATATCGATCTTATCAATCTGAAGTGCCACGATCTTAAACATCAAATCCGCAAGATAGGCAGCGGACAGGTGAACGAGCGCGCGCTCAAAGAGATAGAGGACACGGTCAATATTTACGATTGCACGGTCAAAACGGGCAACAGCGCGCTCGACATAATACTTACCGAAAAAAGTTTGCTTTGCGGCAGTAACCACGTGAGCTTTACTGCGATCGCCGACGGCGAAAAGCTCGGGTTTATCGCCGACGTCGATATATACACGCTTTTCGGTAACGCGCTCGACAACGCGATAGAAGCGGTCATGCGCTTGCCCGAGGACAGGCGCGTAGTGAGCCTTACCACCAAACAAAGCGGCAAGCTGTTTTCGGTCAGTCTGCGCAATTTTTACGACGGCGAAGTGCGTTTGGCGAACGGTTTGCCCGTCACCACCAAATCGGACAGCGGGTATCACGGTTTCGGCGTAAAGAGCATAAAGGAAATCGCGGAGAGATACGGCGGCGACGTTTCGGTCGTTGCCGAAGACGGGGTTTTCACGCTCAATGTGCTGTTCACACTCGGCGACGGTTTGCCCGCGTGAGCGAGTGTATTTAAGCAGCAATGATTATTTGCATATTCGCACGCGCACGGCAATGCGGAACGGAAAATTCAATCATTATAAGCATGGCATGCTAACAAAAAGCAACGAATGTGTTGCGTAAACGTCGGGTTATGTTCTTTTTGTTGAGGGATCGTACGAGAGGTGTTATAACGGAAGTACGATAAATACGGCTTTTCGGCGGTATTCGCACGAACTCAAAAGGAGAAAAATGTATGACAAAACGCGTAAGAAACACAATATGCTTTGCGGCAATGGGGCTGATATTCGCAGTCGTGCTTGCCGCAAACGTTTTGTGCGCGGTATTCGACGAGGTGATAACCGGCTATCTTTACGGCTCCGGCATCACGTACGACAGCGAACAGCAGCAGCACGCGCTCGCTTTTTCGGACAATCTCTGCAAAGAGATGACAGAGGAAGGCGTTGTGCTGTTAAAGAACGACAAAATCGACGGCGGCGAAAAAGCGTTGCCGCTCGCGGGAGTAGACAAGGTCAATATTTTCGGCTGGGCGGGGAGCAAGCCCGGCTGGATATTCGGCAGCGACGGGTCTGTGAACAGCAACAGCGGAAACAGCAAGCTCAAAGTCAAATCGCTTACCGACGTGCTCGTCGAGTCGGGTATAGAATACAATACCGAGCTTACCGACATGTACAAGGCGTTTCGCGACAAGCGAGCCGACGGGCGCGCGTTGAGCGGACGCATGCAGTTCTACATGCTCATAGAACCCGCGGTATCGGCATACTCCGCAGCGGGCGAAAACGGCAAAAGCATACTCGAAAACGCCAAGGAATATTCGGATACCGCGCTCGTCGTGCTCGGCCGCATGGGCGGCGAGGGCACGGATCTGCCGTTCATTCAGTATAAAAACACGACGGGCAAGTACGGCATAAACAGCAACGATATGCCTACCGACACGTCGCGGCATTATTTGCAGACCTCGACAGAGGAAGACGAACTGCTCGAAATGGTAATGACCGCGGGTTTTAAGCGCGTTATCGTAATAGTGAACACGTGCAACGCGATGGAACTCGGGTTTTTGGACGACGCGCGCATAAACGGCGCGATGTACGTGAACGGCACGGGTCAAAGCGGAGCATACGCCGTAGCCAAAGTTCTCAAGGGCGACGTCAATCCGTCGGGCAGGCTTACCGGCACGCAGCCGTATAACATGAAGGACGATCCGTCGTATGTGAATGCGGGCGGACAGACCGCGGGCGCCGGCTACATAGTCTACGCCGAGGATATCTACGTCGGGTACAAATGGTACGAGACTGCGGACGCGGAAGGGCATTGGGACGAACGCACGCGCGGCGAAAAGACGGGTTACGACGCGGTCGTGCAGTACCCGTTCGGTTACGGGCTGTCGTATACCGACTTCAAATGGGAGATAACGGATATTTCGCCCGCGCCCGATTCGACGATAACCGCGAACACCGAGATTTCGGTAAAAGTACGCGTGACGAATATCGGCGCGACTGCGGGCAAAGACGTGGTGCAATTGTATTACACCCCGCCGTACTATACGGGCGGCATAGAAAAAGCCGCGGTTAATCTCGTGAGTTTTGCTAAGACGGCAACGCTAAAGCCCGCAAATATGACCGAGGACGGTATAGCGGAAAGTCAAGAGCTTACGCTTGTATTCAAGCCTTACGATATGGCGAGCTACGACTGTTACGACAAAAACACCAACCGTTTCGTCGGGTACGAACTCGAGCGCGGCGAGTACGGAATATCGGTGCGCACAGACGCGCATACCGTCGCCGATTGCGAAAACGCGAGCTTCCGTTACGGCGTGGAAAAAACGATAAGATTCGCGTCCGATCCCGTCACGGGCGAGCGCGTAACCAACCGTTTCACCACTTATTCCATGATAGCAAAGCAAGAGGACGGGAGCTTCGCCGAGCAGGAGATCAAGGCTTACGGCGGTTGCGCAATCGACGGCAGCGACGCCGATCAAGCGGACGTTGTGTATCTCACGCGGCGCGACTTTGCCAACACGTTCCCGAAAACCTCGGCGGCGGTGCGCACGGGCGCGGCGGTCTCTCAAAGCGCGTCGTACCGATATAACGGCTACGACAGCGAAGAAATGCCGAACCAAGGCAATCCCGAAGGCGAAAAGCTGTATTTATACGTTACCGAGAACGGCGGCAAACCGTCCGCAACACAGTTAAAAACGGGCGAAGGCATAAAGATCAATTCCGAGCTTATGCTTGCGCTCGGCAAAGACTATGATGCGCCGCAGTGGAAGCAATTGCTCGATCAGATGTCTACCGACGATCTCAGCAAGCTTATAGAGCTGGGCGGCTACCGCACGCATTTAATAGAATCGATAGGCAAAAAATATTTGCTCGAAAACGACGGACCGGCGGGGCTTAACCGTCACATCATGGAAAACGACAAGAACGAAAACATTTCGCTCGACCGCAGCGGCTGGACGACGTTCCCGATGCCGAGCCTTATTGCGGCGTCGTTCAATCCGTCGCTCGCGTATGCGTTCGGACTTTCCGTAGGAAACGAGGGGATAGCGACGGGCGTTACGGGTTGGTATGCCCCGGGCGCGAACCTGCAGCGCAGTCCGTTCGGCGGCAGAAACTCGGAGTATTACAGCGAAGACGCGCTGCTTTCGGGCATTATGGCGGCGGAGACCGCGCGCGGCGCGATTGCCAACGGCATGAATGTATATATCAAACATTTCGCGGTCAACGAGACCGAAACGCACCGAACGGGCTTGCAAACGTGGCTTACCGAGCAAGCGCTCCGCGAGCTGTATCTGCGCCCGTTCGAGATAAGCGTCAAGCGCGGCGGCGCGAACGGAATGATGAGTTCGTTCAATAAGCTGGGCAACATGTGGACGGGCGCGAATCACGCGCTAATGACCGAGGTTCTGCGCGATGAGTGGGGATTCCGCGGTGCGGTGGTGACCGATTATTACGACGGCGGAATAATGCACCTCGAGCGCGGGCTGTTGGGCGGCAACGATCTGTGGCTTACGGGCACGGGCAACAAGGCGGGCGGATTCAAGGCGAACGACAGCGCCTTCGTATACGCGGCGCGTCAAGCGGCGCACAATATTCTTTACGCGCATTGCAATTCGTATTACGTATCCCAAACTCACGATAAGAGCCAAGACGTTATTTCCGCCGACGTGAACAAGATACAGGTCGTAGAGCCGCCGTTCCCCGCATGGGTGTTTGCGCCGATCGCGCTCGATATCGTTGCGGTAGCGGGCATAATCGTATGGACGATGTATTTGCTAAAGCCCGAGCTTTTCAAGAAAAAAGGTAAAAAAGTCGATAAAAACAAGGAGGAGGCATTATGAAAAAGTCAAGCAGATTCGTAGCCGTATTATCGGCGGTGATGCTTTCGGTATGTATGTGCGTTCCTTTTGCCGGCTGCGATAAGCGAGGCGGAGGCGGAGACGAGGAAGACGGTCGGCTGCCCGTCGATTCTGTCGAGGAATATTACGTAACGGGTATAGAGATCGAGACTGACGAAAGATTCAAAACGAGCTATGCCGACGGCGAGCCGTTCGACACTACGGGCATGACCGTAAAGGCTACGTGGAACGACGGTTATGTGGAAGAAAACGTGTCGTCGAGCAAGTATTACGTAGTGCCGAGTATAATCACCGACGGAGTTACGAGCGTTACCGTCCACTACGGCGACGCCTCGAAATTATTGGAGATAAATCCCGTCAAGATAACGGGCGTCGCGGTATTGCGTCCGCCCGCAATGACCACGTATTTCGTGGGCGAAACGTTCAGAATAGACGGGCTGGAATTGGGCTGGACGCTGGACGACGGCACGACGCGGAGCATACCGAATTTCGATGTGACAGATGTAGTTTTCGATGCCGAACACGTGTTCGCGTCGGGCGAAAAGAGCGTGTCGTTGGAATATGCGGGATATACCTTTGATATATCGGTGACCGTGCGCGGCAGAGGCGTCAAAATGGAAGTGACGGACGAATCCGAATACGTAGTGATGTCGAGAGAGGACGGCAAGGATCCCAAGTGCGTAATGGGCACGAACGCAACGCTAAAAGCGATGGCGTCCAACGGCGACTTTATGCAAAACTTCGCCGAGGGCGACGTTATGACGTTTACTTTCGATTCGGACACTGCGCAGGTAAATCTTTTGTTCCAAGGCTCGTCTACTTATGTGACGGAATACGGAAAGGTCACGACATGGGCGCCGCTCGTAGTAGAGGATATGCAGGTAAGCCGAATATTCGATCTGGAAGTGAACGGCAGATCCGCGCCGATATCAAATCACGCGATTTTACCCGGTGCGCGCGCGATGGACGGCAAAGAGGACGTGAAGTATCTCGCAAACTGGACGGAAGTCGATCTCGGGATAGTAAACGTATATACCGATAAGCCGAACGTCGTTAAACTCAAGTTCAAAGACAACGGTTACCGCAATCAAGACGGTAATACGGGTACGGTCGGAACGATGATGCCCGCGCCGTATATCGATTACCTTATGATAGGCGTTGTCGAGGACGGCGATACCGTTACGGGCATAGAGATAACTACCGAGCCTGCAAAGAAAGAGTATGTGGAAGGTCAGAGTTTCGACGCTGCCGGTATGACGGTCGTTGCAACGCACAAGGACGGGCACAAGTCCGAATTGCCGCGCACGGCGTATAACGTATCGCCTAACGTCATGACCGAACTCGGCGAGAACGTGCTCACGATCTCGCATGCAGAGCGCACCGACACCGTCACGGTCTACGTTATAGAGCGCATTATGACGGGTATAACTATAACGTCGCAGCCCGCAAGAACGGAATACGGCATAGGGCAGGCGTTCGACCCGACGGGCATGGTCGTTTCCGCCGAATACAACGACGGATCGATCGAACCTATAACCGATTATACGTTTTCTCCCGACGGTGTGTTGACCGATTTGGATACCGTAGTAACGATATCTGCATACGGATTCAAAGCGACCGTAAACGTTACGGTCAGCAATGTCGAGATCGTGGAAAGTTATACCGTAACGGGCGTGCCGGCGGATGCGCTTTCGGTGGGCGATCCTTTGCCGTCGATCGACGCTTCCGCAATAACCGTCACGGCGCACTATTACAGCGGCAACACAAAAACGTTTTCGGCAAGCGAGTACGAGTTATCCGTGCCGACGGGCAATGCCGAACTCGGTTCGGCGGTGGTGATAACGCTCAAAGACGAGAGCGGAACGAAGATAGCGCGCTGTTTCAACGTGTCGCGCAAGATCGAGATATTGCCGAGCGACGCGGGCGGGATAGGAGAAAACGGCGGAAATGCGACAATAGAAACGAGTACAAACCCGTCGGGCGGCAAGTATGTGAAAAACGTAAACGGTCAAACGCTCAAGATCGAATTCGACGCGCAAGAGACGAATACGGGGAGACTTGTGCTGCGCGGATCTTCTACCCGCGTCACCGCGGATAACTTCGGCGAGATAGGCGAAATGCTCGCGAAAAAATGTATGAAACTCAAGGTGAACGGCAATGAGATAGTAATAGCCGACAATATCCGATTTATAGGTAAATCCAAAGAGGACTGTAACGGCAAAGGCGTCGTGAACCTCGGGAATTGGTGTGATCTCGTGTTCGATAATATACAATTCGTATCGGGGAAAAACACGGTGGAATTTTCGTTTATCAAGGACGCATACCCGAACAATCCGTCGCCGTATCTCGATACGCTCACCGTCGCGGTCGTTTGATAAAACAAAAGCATATCGCATATTATAACGCAAAGACGGATCTTTACGCCGTTCTCGCGTCGAGCGGCGATATGTACGTGCTTAACGGCGACGGAACGACGGAGGTCGCGGCGTTAAAACGTTCGTACGGCAGCGGTCGGGCGGCGTCGTACGTTTGGACAATACTCCGCGCGTAAAGATCCGATTAAAAAATGATGAAAAAATCGCTCGGTCGGTGTTCGCTCGGGCGATTTTTTGCAGGTCGCGAATGCGGACTCGTCGTCAACAGTCGATCATTCGCAAGAGCTTTCGGCGCAGCAACGGGGAAAAGTCGGTGTCGATGAGCGTGCAGTCGCGGAACGTGTCGCATACCGAAAACCCTTTTTCGTGCTCGAAAAACGGCGCGTCGCAAAATCGCGGCAAGCGGTGTACGGGCGTTATGCGCATCGTTTTGAACGGCGCGAGCGGTTTGCCTAATGTTCTTGCGAGCACATACGCGCCCGCGTCGCCGTCTGCGCGCGGCAGTATGCGTTCGCTGTGCGCGCATAAATATTTTGCGTTAGCCGAGCAGCGTGCGGCGATCTTGTCGAACGCGGCGAGCAGCCCGTAATCGAGCGCGGCTATTACGTTGTGCATTTTGCAGTTGCGGTTTTCGCCGTCCGAATACTCGGCGCGCACATATGCTTTGGCTTTTTGCACGTCCGCTTTATCGCACAATAGCGCGCCGCCTCCGCCGTGTATGCGCTTGACAAAACTTATCACGCCGTAGTCGCAGTTTGTGCCGCACGCCGCGGTCTTGTGCCGTCCGCCGAGCGCGTCGCAAGCAAGCTCGATCGTCGGAATGCCGCGGCTCGAGCACAGCGGCAGAAGTCGGTCGTAGTCGGGGATAGACCCGAATGCGTCGTCTATGACCGCCGCCGCGGGCGGCTTGCCCTGTAATTCCGTCCAGAGCAGCGCGGTTTCGAGCGCGCTTTCGGATACGCATCGCGTTACCGGCTCGCAGTCGATAAACACGGGCACAAAACCCGAGTATTCCACCGTTGCGGCGATCGAATAGAAAGAGAACGTCGGCAAAAACACGTAGTCGCCCTCGCGCGCCCCGACAAGATGCAACGCCGCAAGCAGCGCGTCGTCCGCCGCGGAAGTGAGCACGGCGTGCTTGCCGAGCTTTGCTTTTATCTCGCGCTCCAACCGCGGCGCATAGTCGCTTCCGCCGAGCGCATCGCATACGCAGTCGGTCGCCTCGCTTGTTCTGTCAATGTATATCATATATGTATTATGCGCAATAAGCGCAATAATTCGTAGATCGGCGCGTATAAATTTTTGAGATATTCCTAAAAATCGCTTGACAAACCGCTCATAAAGGTATTATAATACTAACATTGGTTGCTTAATGCGAACTAAAGTTGCATATCGCGAACAGCTGCCGAATATATATTGTCTAAGGAGTTACGTATGTCTCTCGACACTGCGCCGCAAGGCGAATCGATGCTTGTTATCCGTGTCGCCGCGGATGGTAAAACGCGTCGACATCTCGAAAATCTCGGAATAATGTCGGGCGCGGAAGTCACGCCCGTCGCTCGAAACGACGGCAACACCATTGTGCGCGTTCATGATTCGCGTATAGCTTTGAACAGAGAAACGGCAAACGGGATTCTCGTCCGTAAAATGCCGAATTTCGGCAATTGAAAATTTTTTGGCATGCGGTTCGCAATTGCGAACTCATTGACGGAGGTGTGTTTATGGAAAAATTATTGAGCGAGCTTAAGCCGCAAGACAGCGGCACGGTCAAGCGCGTGACGGGCGCGGGCGCGCTCAGGCGCAGACTGTTCGATATGGGCGTAACGCCGAGCGCGAACGTCGTAATGCGCAAAGCCGCGCCGCTCGGCGATCCTATCGAGGTGACGTTGCGCGGGTACGAGCTTACGTTGCGCAAGACGGAAGCGGAATGCGTGATAGTGGAGATAATTCCTAATTAAATATAAGGAGCATATATGAAGATAGCGTTGATCGGAAATCCCAATTGCGGGAAAACGACGTTGTTCAACAGACTGACGGGCAGCACGGCGCACGTGGGCAATTGGCCGGGCGTCACCGTGGAAAAGCGCGAAGGGTGTTATCGCGGGCTTAAAAAGCAGAGCGCCGAGCGGATAGATATAGTAGATTTGCCGGGGATATATTCGCTTTCGCCGTACACGCCCGAGGAGATAGTTTCGCGTAATTACATGATCGACGAGACCCCAGATCTCGTCATAAACATTGTGGACGCGACCAATCTCGAGCGCAATCTGTATCTTACTACGCAGATACTCGAGGCGGACTTGCCCGTGATAGTCGCGCTCAATATGATGGATGCGGTAAAGAGAAACGGCGACGTTATAGACGCGGAGCTTTTGCAAACCGCGCTCGGCGTGCCCGTCATGCCCGTATCGGCGTTAAAAGGCACGGGCGTAAAAGAACTGATGCTGCGCGCGCTCGAGGTCGGTAAAACCGCGCGCAAGGGCGCGAGCGTACTCGATGGCGAGAGCTTTTATCCGTTCGTCGAGCGCATAAAAGAAACGCTCGTCGGCGCAGGCATAACAAATCCGCTGTTTCATGCGGTAAAGCTCGTCGAGGGCGACAGCGAGGAGTGCGCGATGTTTCCGAATATAGCGTCGGCGTTCGACGCGGCAAAAGCGCATATCGACGACGGTTACGACGGGGATTACGAGGCGTGCGTTGCGGACGCGCGGTACAGATACATAGCCGAGCATTATTCGCCGTGCATAAAACGCGCCGTGCGCGAAAAAAGGCCGTCGCGGTCGGACAAGGCGGATAAAATACTGACGCACCGCATATTCGCTATTCCGATATTTATAGTTATAATGTTTGCAGTGTTTCATATCACGTTCAGCGAGGATATACTCTTTCTCAATTCGTGGTACGGGGTGACGGTAGACAACGAGCTTTTCGCCAAGTGTCTCTTGATAGAAGCGGGAGAATCGGGCGTGCCGAGCTTGGGCGTATGGCTGCAAAGCTTGCTCGGTTGGGGTACGGGCAGTCTTATAGACGCAACGGCGGCAGGGCTTGCCCGCGCTGGATACGAGGGAACTTGGGTTTCGGGATTTTTGTGCGACGGATTGTTGAGCGGACTTGATTCGGTCTTGAGCTTCATACCGCAAGTAATGCTGTTGTACTTGTTTTTGTCTATCATGGAAGACACGGGGTACATGGCGCGAGTCGCGTTCATACTCGACCGCGCGTGCAGAAGATTCGGGCTTTCCGGCAGAGCGTTCATGCCGCTTCTGATGTGCTTCGGCTGCGCCGTGCCCGGGATAATCGCCACCAAAGCGCTCGAGAGCGACAAGGAAAGACGGCTTGCGATCATGCTTTCGCCATTCTTTTCATGCGGCGCGAAACTGCCGATATGGGCGACGTTTGCGAGTGTTATGGCAAACACGTATTGGAGCGGTTACGGCGATCTCGTAGTGTTCATCATATACTTTATGGGCATAGCGGTAGCGGTGCTTTCGGCGTTCCTGCTCAATTCGACGCTGCTCAAAGGCGATCCGCCGCCGTTTATCATGGAGTTGCCGTCCTATCATGCGCCGCAATTCAAATCGACGGTACTGCATCTTTGGGATAAACTCAAACACTTTTTGACGCGCGCGGGTACTGTCATTGCCGCGTCGATAATCGTCATATGGTTCTTAAGCTCGTTCGGCAAGGGCGGATACTGCGATATCGACGTCAGCATACTCGGATATATAGGGCGCGGACTGCAATACCTGTTCTATCCGATATTCGCCGCGCCGAACGGTTTTACGTCGAACGCCGCGCAAGCCGCATACGCATGGCGGTTCGCCGTTGCGGCAATTACGGGACTGATCGCCAAAGAAATGGTGGTGGCAACGCTCGGCACAATGGCGGGGCTTGACGGCGACGCGATACTCGACGGCTCTGCCGACGCGGGCGATCAAGCCGCTTTCGAGGCGATGCTCGGCACTATGACGCCCGCCGCAATGTTCGCGTACATGGCGTTCAACCTGTTCTGTGTGCCGTGCATGGCGGCGGTAGGCGCGGCGATAGGCGAACTGAACTCGCCCAAAAAGTCCGCGGTTGCGATCGGGTTTTGGCTGATCACGGCGTACGTTGTGAGCTTCACCGTGTTCTGGTTGGGCAACTTCAATACGTACATGTTCCCGTTGAGCATTTGCGTTGTGGTCGCGCTCGTCGCGCTTACGGCTTTTCTGATAACGCGCCGCGTATTGAACGATAAAAAAACCAAAGCGGCGTTGCAGGCGGCTCAAACCGCGGCAACCGTCGACGGGTCCGACGAAAACGAAAAAGACTTTACGGAGGCTGATAAATGAGACCGCTCGAAATAATACTTATCATACTTATAATACTGTTTTTGGGCGCGATGATCGCGTGGCAGATAGTCAAGCGCGTGCGCAAAAAGCAAGGTAAAACCACGAAAAGTTTTTCCGGCAGTTGCGGTTGCTGCGACGGCTGCGCCGCAAAAGGCGGATGTCCCGCCGCAAAAAAAGCCGAGACGTCAACCGATTTGCCGAAGCTCGAGATAAAGTCGGAAGTATCGTGCGATTTTTCGGATCTGACTCAGACCGATAAAAAATAAAAGTTAAACGTAAAAGTCGAACATAAAGGGTGTTTGTATAGACTTTTTCGTGGATAAACAGCACACTGTCTTTGTTGCCGAAGTATAGTGTGCTATACTTTATTTTTTTGTATTTGCATCGGAAAATTGAAATTTAATAGTTAAGTAATCGCCCGTTATCGTTCCATTCGCCGTACATTTTTCCTTGTCCGGATAACAAAATTGCAACAAAAAATCAAGGCAACGGTATACTCGATCCTTGCTTTTTATCCCGGTGAAATATATCGCAAAAGCGCGGCTTTTTGCATTATGTGCCGCAAACTATTGATTTTTCGCACGGTTGGTGTTATCATATGAATAGTGAACGATTACTTTGAAAATCAAATGCGCGCGCTCTTGGGCGCGCGGTATACCGAGTTTGCGGATGCGGTGCAAAACAAACCGAGGCACAAGGCGTTGCGCGTAAACACGCTCAAAATTTCCGTCGAAGATCTCGTCGGACTGAAAGGCGAAATGCGGCAAAATGCTTTGTGCGAGCAGTCGTTTTATTATAACGGCAAGCCGTCGCTCGATCCGTATTACCACGCGGGGCTGTATTACATGCAAGAACCGTCTGCCGCCGCCGCAGTGGCCGCGCTGTCACCGTATATAGGCGAGCGAGTGCTCGATCTTTGCGCCGCGCCCGGCGGCAAAAGCACGCAAGCGGCGGCGTTTATGCGCGGCGGCGTTATATTTTGCAACGACGTCGAATACAAACGCATTTCCGCGCTTTGCGAAAACGTATCGCGGCTCGGCGCGACAAACGCCGTAATTACGTGCTCGAGCGCGCAAGGCTATCGCGCTGCGGGATTCGACGGATATTTCGATACTCTTATCGTGGATGCGCCGTGCAGCGGCGGCGGCATGATGCGGTATGAAACGGTGCCGTACAGCGAGGATATAGTGCGCGGCTGCGCCGCACGGCAAAAAAAGATTTTGGATAATGCGGTCGAATTGTTATGTCGCGGCGGATATATGCTGTACAGCACTTGCACGTTTTCGCGCGAGGAGAACGAGGACAACGTAAACTACATTCTGCAAAAGGGCTTCGAGACTGTGGATATACCGCTCGTATCGGGCACGGAGCGCGGCGTAGGCGTTGCGGACGCGCGGCGCATTTATCCGCATAACTTCGACGGCGAAGGGCATTTTTATTGCGTGCTTAAAAAGATCGGCGGTAAAACTCGGAACGAACTGCCCGCGCAAAAATTCAAGAGCAAGCTTTACCGATTGGGCGACGTGCATTTAGACGCGAAAATAACAGAACGCGGGCTTGAGTCGATCGAGTTCGTATTACCGAAAACGCAGTTCGCGCGCGGGTTTAATATAATTTCCGCAGGCGTGCGCGTCGAGATCAACGGCGAACCGAGCTACGCGCTGTCGCACGCTTTGACGCGCGAGCAAGCCGAAAAAGTAGGGGTTGCGGAACTCGGCGAGCTGGCGGAACGGTATATCCGCGGCGAACAGATCGATATGGATTTGCCGCGCGGATTGAGGGTCGCGACCGTCGGCGGATACGCGCTCGGCTTTGCGCGGTCGGCGGCGTCCGGCGACGGATCGAGCGCGCTCAAAAATTTATACCCTAAATCATTGCGAATATAATTCGATATGGCTTGGGCAATGCAAGCGCATTAGGGCGGAAAACCGGAGACGGTCAACGTAGGCGTCGGTCAAAGCATAACGAATAGCTATGGGTAAAGTATATTTTTTCCGAATTGTATATTGCGCGATAGCGCGATGCGCCGATATGTGAAATTTACGTGAAAAATATTTCAAAATCGATTGACAAGATGTTCAAAATATTATATCATGTATGTATAATATCAATATATACAAGGAGATAATTATGGCAAAGGAATATTCGTCTCATTCCAAGTTTACCGCGGGCGCGTTTGCCAACTATTTCGCGACGTTGCTCGTCGGTTTGGTGTCGTCGATCACTTGCGGAATAGCAACGCCGTGGATATTGTGTTGGTATATGCGCTTTATTGCGAACCACACGTTCATCAACGGCAAACAGGTGATTTTCGAGGGTTCGGGCGGTTCGTTGTTCGGCAATTACATAAAATGGCTATTGCTTTCGTTTATCACTTTCGGCATATATTGGCTTGTCGCGGGTCAGGTCAACCTCGCGCAGTGGCTGGCTAAAAACACGCACCTCGAGGGCTACGATCCGACCGCGGAGAGCAAGTCCGAGTTCACGGGCAAGTGGTATCAAATGTGGGGCGTGAGCTGGCTCGTCAACCTTTTGATAAGCTGCACGCTCGGAATAGGTTTTCCTTGGGCGGCTTGCTATCTCGTAAAATGGTATGCGTCCAAAATAGTTATCGACGGACACGAAATGGAGTTCGACGGCAGAGGCGGTCAGCTCATAGGCAAAGCGATTTTGTGGTCGTTACTCACGTTGATCACGTTCGGTATTTATTCGTTCTGGCTCGAAGTTAAGATCATAAAATGGCTCGTTTCGCATATTCACCTCGCGCATCCCGAAGAGCTTGCGAGCAGCGAAGACGTCGCGGGCGGGGGTACTGATTGCTCGGAGGCGGCGGCGACCGCCGACGCAACGGCGGCGCCCGTGCCGCAACAATCCAATACCGTCGGTATCGTAGGGTTCGTATTGTCTTTGATAGGTATTTTCCTGCCCGGTCTGATTTGCTGCGCGATAGGGTTGAGTAAGAGCAAACAGCTCGACGGCAGCGGCAAAGGTCTATCCATTGCGGGAATTATAATAAGCGTGTTGGGAATATTGTTCTATATCGGCTATATCGGTTTTGCGGTTATAATGATGTTGAAAGGATCGAATGTAGAAATAGGAAGTTTTGCAATGCTTGCGGGAACTGTACAAGCCTCCGCCGCATTGTTGTCGGTTTGATCGGGCGTTCCGCATAACGCGTCGCACTATATACTAAAGATAAAAGAAAAAATCGGACGCAAGTGCGCCCGATTTTTTATGCGGTAAATTATTCGGCGGAGTTTTCGGCTTTTTTCGATTTTCGCTTTTTTCGCGTAATGTAGTATGTGAAAATGTATCCCGAAAACAGCGCCGCGAACATGTACGGCGCGATTTCCGCGCCCGTAAGTATCACGTACGCCGTGAACGAGCCGCCTATGAGCAGTACGAACAGCGTGTCGAGAACGATTGTCACGGGCAGGATATTCGTTCGCTTACACAGCGCGCTTACGCCTATGAACAAAAACCGCGCCGTAAGCCCAAGCCCGAGACAGAATAAAAAAGAATACAGCTCTGTCATTTGAATATTCGTTTGAGCAGAGGCGGCTTGTTTTGCGCGTACTTGATCGAATCGACGTGACCGGTAATGACCATGTTCCCGTCGGCGGCGTCGTATTTATCGATCTTGAGTTCGCTGCCAGTGATAACGAGCCGACCGAGACACGACATTGCGACTATCTCGGACGCATTGCTGCTCTCGGCTTTGCCGATGCCCGTCAGTACAATGCGTTTGCGGTCGGTCATGTTGAGCGAATGCGACGTGAACTTGCCGCACGTGTTTTCTTGATTTACCGTTTCTTTCATATACAATGTATATGCGTCGGACTTGAAAAAATTACCCGAATTTATTAGGGGAATTTCGGGGCGGAAGTTGCCAGACGGCAATTTCGAGTCAAGCTGTTGCAAAATCGGAGCGAATGTATTATAATTATATTAAATAAAACTCGAAAAGGAGAAAGCGATGAAAAACGACGATACGCAAAACGTCATAAAAATCCTGACGCTAAACGACGGCAATACGATCCCGATGCTCGGCTACGGAGTTTTTCAAATTCCCGATAGCGAATGTGCGAAGTTCGTTTTAAGCGCGCTCGATTGCGGTTACAGACATATCGATACGGCGCAGATCTACGGCAACGAAAGCGGCGTTGGCAGCGCCGTAGCCGAGTGCGGCATAGCGCGCGACGAGTTGTTTATAACGTCGAAGATCTGGGTCAAGCATTACGGCTACGAAAAAGCGTTGAAAAGCATAGACGATTCGCTCGAACGATTGCAAACCGATTATATCGATCTGATGCTGTTGCACCGACCGTACTTCGATTATGCGGGCGCGTGGAAAGCGCTCGAAAAGGCGCAAGCGGACGGCAAGGTCAGGTCGATAGGCTTGAGCAATTTTTCAATCGCGCAAACCGAAGAGATATTGCGCTCGGCAAGCGTCATGCCCGCGGTCAATCAAATAGAACTGCACCCGTACTTTGCGCAGAGTAAATTGCGCGAATATCTTGCGGGGAAGGGGATAGCCGTCGAGGCGTGGTATCCGCTCGGGCACGGGAACAAAAAACTGCTTAAGGATAAGACGATAAGCGCGCTCGCGGGAAAATACGGCAAAACGCCGTCGCAAATAATTTTGCGTTGGCACGTGCAAAGCGCGAATATAGTTTTTCCGAAAACGCGCAGCGTTTCGCATATGCGCGAGAACGCCGAAATCTTCGAGTTCGAGCTTGAAAGCGAAGATATGGCGGCGATAAGCGCGCTCGATAAGGGCAAGCCGTTGTTCAACGTTCCCGATTGGTGGCAGAAGTTTATAATAAAGCTCTGTAAATAATTGCAATGTAAAACGACCGCCGCCGGGCGGTCGTTCGGCTTGATTGTGTACTATTTATTTGGTTTCCGTTTGATTTTCAGCAGACGAATAAAATCTTGAATAAAGAATCGTCTATAGGCTCAAACATGAGCCATTTTCCGTCATGATAAGTTTGCGCGTTGTCGTAAGCTCGGCGCACCTTGCTTGCGAAGAAGCCTCGATCTTTTTCAAAACTCGCTCGCTCGTCTTTTCCCAATATGACCATAAACCCGATGCGGCTTTCTTTTGCGTATAAAGCGCATAATGTTTTGCCCCTGCGGCGGAATTTGTATTCATAAGTCCACGCTTTACCTCCGTTGTTCCAAGTCAGGTCCATGTCATAGTGTTCGTCGATCAAAGCGCATAATTTGTTCCATACTCCGTATAAAGATTTGCCGACCAATGCCGTCAGTTCTTTTTCTTCAGGTGCGGGGATAAGCATATTCGTACTCCTTGCATTATTGTTTATTGTCCGCTGTGACGGATAAAACGAGTATCATATTTCAAACGTTTCAGACTCGCCGTCTATATAATGTTGCTTTTCGTGCGTCGCAGTTTTCGCACTCGATTCCGCAATACATTATAAGTTCTTTTCATTGTATTTATCTCCGGTGTGCGTGTTTATATTTCGCATATTCGTAAGCCTGTCGTATTTGTTTCTTCCATAATTTACCGCTTGACTTTTAATTTTAACAGTAAAGCAATAACGCCGCAAAGTAAAATAAATATACCGAACAATACGGGTAAATGCCAAA
>ERZ777306.1406-NODE-1406-length-37974-cov-5.527361_pt1 | contig 37974 bp, 35 predicted proteins | sample MGYA00374966_ERZ777306 | MGnify/ENA primary metagenome ERZ777306 (study PRJEB29329, sample SAMN06343882) | mouse gut metagenome | isolation source: Mouse cecum | place: Austria: Vienna | collected 2014-11-15 ... | reverse complement strand
ACCTGTGGAACGGCAGCAGCGACGACGTGCTGGACCGGCTGCGCAAGGGGCTGGCTGACCTGGCTGTCATCGCCGCCCCCTACGACACAGAGCACCTGGAAGGCTTTCCCGTGGGCCGGGAGCCCTGGGTCGCCATGCTCCACCCGGACCATCCCCTGGCCCGGACGGAGGGGGACACCATTCCCCTATCCAGCCTGACGGGGGAAGCGTTGATTGTCCCCAGCCGAAAATCTCGGGTGGACGCTATCCATCGCTGGTTTGCAGAGGTTGGCGCAGAGCCTCATATTCTCTGCGAGATGTCCAACTATATGGACGCGGCGGCCCTGACCAGCCAGGGAGTTGGAATCAGCATCTTCCCTCAGACCATTGCTGTATCCAACGGTCTGGTGGTGTCCAAGGTGGTGGTCCAGCCCTCCCGTCAGGTGGAATATATCCTGGTCTGGAACCGGGGACAGTCCCCCTCCGGATTGACGCGGGAATTTATTCATTTCGTTCAGGAAAATCTGAGAAATAACGGCAGCCGCTAAAATACAATTATGATGCTATAAATTTGCCCAAAATTTACAACAGAGTATAAAAAGCGGCGGTACAATGAACCGCCGCTTTTTTATTTTGCGCTTTGAATGTCACCTTGCTATACAAGCTGTCCTCATCGTACCACGCGTTTTTTCGACAATCAATCATGACGAAATATCCAGCAGTACGCTCAGATAATACTGCCGTCCGGTTTTCTCTGTCAGTATCGCCCCGTGGTATTTTTCCGCTACTGCCCTGATATTGGAAAGCCCGGTTCCCGCCGGGGGCATGGGCTTGTCGGAGCAGGTATTCTCAAAGGTCATCATGTAAAAATCCCCCTGCTGTTTCCCGCTGATGCGGATCGTCTTGGCTCCATCGTTGGCGCGGCAGGCGGTGATGGCGTTGTCCAGGGCGTTTGCAAAGAGTACGCACAAATCAAAGTCGTCGATCCCGCAGGGCTTGGGCAGGACAAGGGACACCTCCGACGCAATCTCCTTCGTCAGCCCCAGCTTTTCCCCCAGCAGGATGTCCACCACCGGGTTGCCGGTCTGGTAGGGGAAGGACAGAGACTCTGAGACAGCCTCCAGCTTTTTCAGATATTTCCGGCTCTCCTCCAGCTTTCCGCTCCGAAGCAGCCCGTCCAGGACAGATAAATGGTTTTTGATGTCATGGCGAAAGAATTTTGTCTGCTCGTAGCGGGCCCGGGCTTCCGCAATATAGATTTTCTGCGCCTGGGCCGCCTGGGCCAGCGATTGCAGCGCCGCCTTGGCCTGGAAGCCCTGGCAGAGCTGCCGGTAGGCGTACAGGGTACACAGCAGCGCCGCCAAGCCCATCGCTTGCAGGAGCAGCAGCGTACTGTGCTTTCCCACTTCCTCCAGAGAGACGATGGGGTTAAAAAAGCTGTAGGCGGTCTCGAGAATATACAATTCCGACGCAAAGAAGAACAGTCCGGGAAACAGCAGAAGTCCGATATAGGGCGTCTGGCTGTCCTCCGTCCAGGCCAGGAGCTTCCGTACAGCATGGTAGCAGCCGGCGCACAGCGCAAAGAAAAGAACCTGCGCCGCCAAAAGCAGCAGATACAACAGAGGGCTTCCGATCCAGCGGGGAAAGAACGCCGCCTCCACAGAGTTGATAACGCCAAAGGAGAGCTGGGAGACGTAGACGGCCAGCACAACGGCCAGCCAGGACACGGACGGTTGATTCCCCATCCAAAAACGGCTGACAGCATACAGCTCCAACACACACACGGCAATAGAGAGTGTACCGCTGAGGGAAAACCTGACTGAGACAAGCTGGATCGCAGTCAAAAGGAGGATGTAAACGGCAAAGTGCAGCGGCTTCAGCTTTTTCCCGGTGAGGCGGCTGACGAAGAAAATGTGCATCACACCTTGACCCAGGAGGCAGAGGCCGTCCAGAAACAGCGCGAAATACTCCATCTCAGATCCCCCTCTCTTTCATATGGCGCAAAAGGGCCTGGGTCAGCTCCCGCTCCCGCAGCCGGGAGGCGGGAATCCGCTCCCCCTGGGACAGCAGGACCTGCCCGTCCCGGCAGCCGCGCACATAGTCCAGATTGACCAGATAGCTCCGGTGGCACTTGAAAAAACGTCCATCCACCCGCCCCTCCAGGTCCTCCAGCTTGTCATAGTAGTCACTCACTGTCCCATCATTTTTGTGAAGATAGACTTTCCGTCCCAGCACCTCGCAGTACACAATGTCCGAAAGGAAAACGACCTCGCAGCCGGTCCCCCGCTGGATTACAATATCCTCCGCCGTCCTCTGTTCCAGGAAGCGGAGAACCCGGTCCATGGTCTGATCGAAGCGGGCGCTGTTCAGGGGTTTGAGCAGATAGTCAAACGCCTCCACCTGGAAGGAGTCAAACACGCACTCCTTCAGCACTGTCACAAAGATCAGCAGGCTGTGATCCCCGCGCTGGCGCAGCAGTCTGGCTGTCTCCATCCCGTCCGGCTGTTCCATCCGGATGTCCAGGAAGATCACGTCAAATTTTCCAATTCTATCTAAAAGTGCGCGCCCATCGGAAAAGCTGCTGACGGAGTAGGCGGTTATTGGTCCTGCTTTCATATAGTCCGCAAGATGCCTGGCAAGCTCCTGGGCCATCAACGGCTCATCGTCGCAGACCGCAAATGTTATCATGTTCACCACCACGTTTTCTGATTAATTTATTAGATTAGCAAAAACGGGACAGGAATGCAATCCCGATGTAATGAAATGTCACAGAAATGTTATGAACTGTTTTCTCCCTTTTTCCTTGAGGCTGCGAAAGCTTATCAAGGTGGCGAGGGATGCCATTTGCTCTCTGCCTAACCGGCTCCTTTCCAGTATCACGGGCAGAGAAAAGAAGAAAGACTACAGGGCAAGACCGCTTTTTGCGCGGTTTCCTGTAGTCTTTTTTAGTCGATTTCAAATCTGGTTATGTTGAAAGAAGCTGTTTTATGGCGGACATCGTGTTTGGTCTGCGGCAGCCTCCCGGAATGGAGCGAGAGGTTCAGCGCGTGGTTGAGATATTCGTCGATGGCTTTTTCCAATTCCTCCGCTGTCGTTTTTTGAGCCGGCTATTCACATTTGTCTGTATTTTTTCCTCTGTCTACTTTAGAGGGAGCATATCAATTTCCTGTGCAACCCGCTCCGCCCACACGTCCACATCGTGCTGCACCGCCCCAGTGAGGGCGGCAAAGCTCTCCACCTGGGTAAGCAGGCCGTCCACCTGTTCCCGCCGGACGGGATCCTTGATCCCCCCGCTCCGCCGCTTCAGCTCTATGGTGAGCCGGTCCAGCTCTGTTTTATCCGGCGGAGTGGTCATGTCCTTGGGCAGCACCCGAAGGATCTGTCTGACGCGGATATTGCCTGGATTGGCCGCAGTGCGGCAGAACAGGATTCCCTCCACAATGTAGTCTCCAGGGATGTCCGGGGAATAGGCTCCAGTGAGCCACACAACGTCCGCCGGCTTGATGCTTCCGTCCGCCAAGGTGACAGTAATGCTGTCCGGCAACGCCGCCAGCTGGGACACGCTCACCGCATTGGAATCGCCAGTGTGCATAACCGCCCAGTCCACAGTCAGCCGGAGGATACGCACCCGGCGGGGCGGGAAGACAAACAGCTTATCCTCCTCTGCGGCGTCCTCCCCCCATTCCCGGCGGCACACCAGATCAAATCGCTCCCCGTCCAGGCTGATGGACAGGACGGCCCGCAGGATTGCCCCCCGGGTACTCTCCCTCCATCCACCGCACAGCAGGGCGCACATCTCCCGCTCCTCCGGCAGGGTGAGCTCCAGCCACTGGGGCAGGCACTGGGCGCGGTCAAGATAGTTGGACTGCCACAGGCCGCCGTCCAGCAGACCGGAGGCAGGATGGTCCGGGTGACTGCTTTGGGCGGTGATCCTCACACCGTCCAGGGGGATGGGCCGCGCAGCGGGCTCCCCCACTCGGACGGCCACGCTGTGAGTGAAGCGGAAGGCCCCATCGGAGCAGACGGCGGTGAGCCTGGCCACTCCCTCCGCTATGGCATGGGCGCGGCCTGCTCCGTCTATGCGCAAAATGGACGGATTCCCGGAGCGAAGCTCCACCGTTTTTCCCGCGGGCTTTTTGCAGGGGCCGCGGCTGTCAAAATACTCGATTTTATATTGAATACGCTCTCCTTTCGCCAGAGACACCTTGCCGCGCAGGGAAATCCTGGTCAGATCCAAAGGGGGCAGACAGGGACGCAGGGCTCCCGGTTCCAGCGCGGCCTCTGGCTGAAAATCCCCGCTGTCCACGTAGCGGTAGATAGCGGCCAGCAGCCAGCGGGAGGTTGGGTCGTCCTTGCCAAACAGATCGACGGAGGACACCAGCAGCCGCCCCGGCCCCACCCTGGCCTCAAAAAGCAGAGCCAGCCGGTCGGGCAGGTCGATGGAGGCGATGGGCTGGACGATAGGCCGCAATTCCGCTGGAAGCCGGTTGATGAGCAGGCCCCGGGCATTTTGAAGCGGCTCAAACCACTGCCAGTCTCCAAAGTCCTCTGTGGGGAAATCGGCAAACAGCGGGTGGTCTTTATCCACAAAAATTCCCAGCGTATAGCCGTCCGGGTGTTTGGTGTGGAACATGGGGCTCCAGAAATCGGGCCGGAAGGCGACGGCCCGGCTGTAGGGCAGGGCGGAGGAGGTGCCCTCGGAGATGATCACCACCCGGGCTCCCCGGGCCAGAGCCGCTTCCGCAACGCCCCCTTGGGGAACGGTCCGCGCCAGGAATTTCCCTTGAGCCAGGACCCTTCCGCCGCCGTCCTCCAGCGTCCAGGCCAGGGCCAGCTCCGCCGGGGCAGGGGAATAGTTGGATACCAGGATCTCCGCCGTCAGCATCTCGCCCCCCTCCCACACGAATTTGGGCAGTCGGGCCAGCACCGCCAGCTCACAGCAGGAGCGGCGGAATTCCTCCGGGCCGGTGGCCCGGTGGAATTCCGCCGCCCGGCCCGCCAGCCCAGCCTGCGCCAGCACGGCCTGGAACTGCTCCAGATTGCGGGGCTTCAGCACGCCGTCATAGGCGGGCAGCTCGCTGTCGTAGTCGGGATATATCTGGAGCTGGCCCACCTCGTGGCCGGTGATGGGAATGGGAGCGGACCGGACCGCCTTGGAATAATCCCAGTCGGTGCAGGGCTCCGCCAGAGGGAGATAGCCGGGGACGATCCACTTGGAGGCAAAGTCCGCAGAGGCGGGATAGGTGCTGTGGCCGGCGATGTCGGAGCAGAGCAGATCCGGCTCCAGCCTCTTGCAGAATTTGAGGAACTCCTCGTAATAATAGAATCCGATCCGCTCCTCGTTGCCCAGGGCAAACATAACGAAGGAGGGTGAGCTGCGGTACTCGGCGAAAATGCGCCGGGTGTCCTCCTCGTAGTAGCGCACATCAGTGAGATCCCCCTGGGCCGCGCCGCCGAACATCCGCCGCCCCCAGTGGGGCAGCTCCACATAGAGGTACAGCCCCAGCTGGCTGCCGGCTTGAAACGCGGCGCGGGGCGGAACTCATCCCATAGCAGGGGGTGTTCCCCCATGTGGTGAATCCCGGATAGGGTAATTGCCGTTTCCCCCGGCGCAAAGCAAAACGGCACCCGCTGGGGCTCGGTTTTTTGGACGGGCTGATCAGAATTCCAGCTCTCCGTTTGCAGGAGGACTTCTCCCCGCAGTTCCTCCAGTCCGTTCAGCCGGGCCAGCGTTAACTCCGTCCGGACGGCGCGGGCGGGCACATCGGGCCGCAGCCGCAGACCGGAGACAGACAGGGCCGGGGGAGCTTCCAGCCTGATCTCCCCCACGATCCCGTTCCAATTGGTCTGTCCGTGTTCGGTGAGCTGATGGGCCCAGGCCTCCCCTTCCCACAGGGTGGAGTACATGGCGTGGGGCATTCCGGCGGCGGAGTTGTCTACCTCCACTGTGAGGGTGTGGGTGTGCCCCGGGCGGCACAGGGCGCTGAGGTCATAGCGGTGGGGGGTGGTATAGCTTCTGCACTGAGGCCCCGCCAACTGCCCATCCACCCACACCCGTGTTTTTTGTTCGCTCCAGGTACAAATGAACGGGCCGCCCCATCCACTCCGCCGGGACGGTAACCTCCCGCTGGTAGACAGCGGGGCCGGTGTACACAAAGTCCCGGTGGAGATGCCGGACTGTGACGTTGGCCGAGTTGTCCAGGCCCCTGCGGTTTTCGTCCATGGTGCCGGGGAGGCGGACGGTATCGCCGGAAAAAACAGCGTCCTCCGCCGCGCCCATATAGAATTGCCACGTACCGGACAAGTCCATGCTGCGCATAATGATCCGCCTTTCTGCCGCTGGTATTGAAGGAATACAGCTTCCGGGATATCATACCGCACCTTGGACGGCCCGTCATTGCGGGGACTTGCCCAATCCCTTCGATTTTTTGCCCTATGGCTCCCTGACCCACTCCCGGTACTGGGACGGCGTCAGCCCTGCCACCTTTTTGAAGGCGGTGCAGAAGCTGCTCTCACTGGTGAAACCCACAGTGAAACAGATATTTTTTATCGCGGCATCCGTACTTTGCAGCAGGAATTTGGCGTTATTGATTCGGGCAGTCAAAATGTATTGATGGGGGGAGAAGCCGGTTTCCCGTTTGAACAGGCGGCTGAAATAGAAGGGACTCAGGGACGCCTGGGCGGCCAGGTCCCCCAGAGAAAGCTCCTGTGTCAGATGTTCGTTGATGTAGACCACGCTGTCCTCGATCATGCCGGCGGACTGGTCCAGGGGGCTGGCGGAGTCGCGCCCCACCAGCAGCTCGGTGAGCAGGTTGACGATGTAGTTGTTCAGCAGCGCTTCCCGCACCGGGGCGGCGTCCCGGAACTGGGTGTAGATCCGCTCCAGGTTTTTCTCAAATCGGTAGCTTTTTTTCAGTACGATCACCGGGCCGCCCCCCTCTGCCACCGCGCTGTAGTAGCCCCTGGCGTTGGAGCCGTCGAAGTGGAGCCACTCCGCCTCCCAGCCCCGGTCGGTCCAGTAGGCGTGGGGGGCGTAGCAGTCCAGCACCACCACCTGCCCCGCCTGGGCGCGGAACTGTTGTCCGCCGCTCTCCACCTGGCACGTCCCCCGAAGCAGGCGCATAACCAGAAAGCTGTCCAGGGCGCTGCGCCGCAGGCAGTAGCCGGGCAGGTATCGAAACCGTCCCACAATCATAGGGTAGAGGAACAGCCCCCTGGCCTGAGCGCTGGGGGTATGGATATAGTAGTCAGAACCGGGAACAACAAGGTTTTCTTTGGACAGCATCTGCCATTCCTCCTGACAAACCAGTTTTCCAAATTATAAAAGAGCGGCTGATTTTCCTCAAGACGGCAGGACAGATTTTCAAAATAAGAGGGCAAACCGCAGGATTGCCTTTCCCTTCTTCAGCCGGTAAAGTGTAGCTATCTTGAACTGCGGGAGGCGTCAACCATGGGCGAAGTAAAAATCTGGGAGAGCGAAGTCATCGAGGGCCGGGTCTATCAGGGCAGCTCCGGAAAAGTCTATCCATATCCCACCATCGAAACCATTTCGGACGTTAAAACGGACAAAACCTACCGGGCGGTGTGGCTGGAGAACGAGTATCTGAGGGTAATGATTCTGCCCCAGCTGGGCGGGCCGTGGATCAGCGGCGGCATTGAGTTCAACTGGCCCCAGCACCACCGGCCCACCACCTTCTCGCCGGTGGACTATATGCTGACCGAAAACCCGGACGGCTCCAAAACCTGCCGGGTATCCGACGTGGACCAGATGTACGGCACCAAAGGGGAAGCCTGCTTTACCCTGTATCCCGGCAAGGCGTACATTGAGATCCGCGGCCAGCTCTACAACCGCACCGCCCAACCCCAGACCTTCCTGTGGTGGGCCAACCCCGCCGTGCCGGTGAACGAGAACACCCAGTCCATCTTCCCGCCTGATGTCCACGCGGTGATGGACCACGGCAAGCGGGACGTGTCCCGATTCCCCATCGCCGCGGGGGAGTATTACAAGCACGACTACAGCGTTGGCGTGGACATCTCCCGGTACAAAAATATTCCGGTGCCCACCTCCTACATGGCGGAAAAAAGTGCCTTCGACTTTGTAGGCGGCTACGATTACGGCAGGCAGGTATCCTCCATGCGGCCGACCACCACATCGCTCCGGGCAAAAAACAGTGGACCTGGGGCTGCGGCGACTTCGGGAAGGCATGGGACCGCAACCTCACCGATGAGGACGGCCCTTATGATGAGAGGGCCACCCTCTCCCCGGTGCGGACATACCAAAAGACGGTGGAATTCACACCGGAGGACGAGACAATGCTGACGGTGCGGGTGCTGGACGGAAACCGGGGGCTGAAGGCATACCTGCTGCGGAAGCTGGGCCGGGGGGAACAGGCCGGGCTTTGGATTGCCGAAAGTCTGGGCATAGACCCCTTCGACTATGTCTCCCGGCTGGAGCGGGTCCGGCTGGGCGGGGCCTTCCGGGAGGCCATGGACCAGGCGGAGCGCTGTCCCCAGGACTACTGCTTCCCCAACAAGCTGGAGGATCTGGTGGTGCTGGAGTGGGCCAAGGCCAGCAATCCCAAACCCGCCAACGCCTGTTATTATCTGGGGTGCCTGTATTATGACAAGCTGCAATATGAGGCGGCCATGGAAAATTGGGAGCGGTCCGCCCGGCTGGCCCCGAGGTTCCCCACCGTCTGGCGCAACCTGGCGCTGGTCTACTACAACAAGCGGCATAACAGCGCCGCGTCCCGAAAGGCTATGGAACGGGCCTGTGCCCTGGCCCCCCAGAACGCCCGGCTGTTCCTGGAGCTGGACCAGCTTTACAAAAAACTGGAGGTCCCAGCGGCAGAGCGCCTGGCCCGCTACAAGGAGAACTGGGCGGTATTCCTGCGCCGGGACGATTTGAAGCTTGAGTACGCCACTCTGCTGAACCTGCTGGGCCGGTATCAGGAGGCCTATAACTTTATTATGTCCTGCCGTTTCCACCCCTGGGAGGGCGGCGAGGGCAAGCTGGAGGGCACCAAGGACAACCATATCAATTATTATCTGGGGCTGGTGAATGAGCAGCTGGGCGACGCCGCTGAGGCACGGGCCTGCTTTGAGCGGGCGGCCGTGGGCGCCGGTGAGCCCGCCGGGGTAATGTACTACAACGACCAGCCCGCCGACATGATATACTATACAAGGGCTGGCCCTGGAGAAGCTGGGCCGTCCGGTGGAGGCCAAGGCCCGCTATAACAAATTGCTGGACTACGGCGAGCGGCATATATTTGACCGTGTGCGGGTAGGGTATTTCGCCGTTTCTCTGCCGGATTTCCTGATTTTTGAGGACGACCTGAACAAGAAAAACCGGGCACACTGTCATTATCTCATTGGTCTGGCCCGATTGGGGGCCGCCTCTTTATTCGTGTCGGGTTGTGCTGATGTTATTGCTTTTGAATGATTCATCGTGTCCAAGAGGAAGTTTTGGTTTATCTGCCCGAACAGGAAAAGCTATGAACAGGCCTCCCGCGGCAGGGGAGACCTGTTCTGACATTTTCCCAGCGCATCCGTTACGATCCAGGGCTAAAGCCCCAATTTTCCGTAATAATCCTGCTCCAGAATGTTCACCGAATGGCGAAACAAATTCTTCACCTCCCGGTAAATCTCCGACACATAGCCCTCCGGAACCTCCACGCCCTCATTTGGCGTGAACTTGTCCGTTTTGGAGTTATACCGCCCCAGCTCCGTAATGAAGCTCTTGTTGGACAGCATCACCAGCCCCGGCGCGTCGGACAGAATATCCTGGCCCATCAGCAGGCGGGAGTCGTACTCCAGCCCGAACAGATTGGACAGGGTGGGTAGGATGTCCAGGCTCTCGCAGGGTTTCTCCACCACCACCGGCTCTTTCATATCCCCGGACCACAAAATCAAAGTGGAGTGGTAGATTTCAAAATCAGGGTCCAGCTCCTGGCCGGCCAGCTCTGTCCAGGTGGCGGGCTCCATGCCATAGGGGTAGTGGTCCCCGGACAGGCAGATCACCGTGTTTTCCAGCTCCCCCGCCCTGTCCAGCTCCTCCAAAAGATATTGAAGGGCCAGATCCAGCTCCATATTGCAGGCGATGTAGGCCTTGGCTTCGGTGCTCATCTCCAGGCCGGCCACGTCGTCGTAGTGCTTGCCGGACATGGCGTTGTCCCGGAAATTGTAGTTCATATGTCCGCTCACCGTCATAAAGTAGGCGTGGAAGGGCTTTGCTCCCGCCAGCAGCTGGGGGACCACCACCTGCATCATCTCTAAATCGGACTCGGGCCAGCTGGGCTTTACCTCCAGGCCGTGGCCCAGTCCGGAGTAGTCATAGCCCATATTGGGGTGGGACACGTCCCGGTTGTAGTAGTCCCAGGTATGGTTGTGCCAGGCGGTGGTGGGATAATCCAGTTGACGGAACTGGTTGCCCAGGCAGAAGGGCATGGCGTTTGCCCCGGAGGTCTTAAAGGACCGCACCGACCCGGAGGGGATCAGGGAGGTACAGGCGGCGTATTCCCCATCGGTGGTGGACTTCCACCACAGGGGGTTGTAGAAGTTCTCAAAGACGAACCCCTCATGGGAGAGCCTATACAGGGTGGGGGTGTAGGTCTCGTGAACGGCGTAGCGCCAGAATCCTTCGCCGGTGAGAAAAATCAGGTTTTTGCCCGCGAACATTCCGGTATATTCGTTGGTTTTGGTGGGCTCCCGGTCCCGGAAGAACTGGTGCATCTCCACCAGAAGCCCGTCGGTCTCGCCGGAAATCAGGGCGTCGAAATCAATGTCCAGCACATTGTATTCTTTAACCGGCTCCGGCTCCGGTTCTGGTTCTGGCTCCGGCTGGGGCTCCGGCTCCGGTTCTGGTTCTGGCTCCGGGGGCGGCTCCAGGCCGAAGAGCATCTGGGTCACGTCCAGACGGAAGGCGGCGGTCAGTCCGAAGTTGGAGGCAATCACCGCCGGGTCGAAGGACTGCCGGTAAATTTCCCGGACGGTCTGCACCCCGCCGGGCGGCGTCCAGAAGGTGAGGCCGCCGCCCAGCAGCTGAAGGACGGCGGCTCCGGCCACGCACCCCAGCACCAGGGGCCGGCCGGCCTGATCCTCCAGAGCCTCCGGCGTCCGGTGGAGGTACGCGCACAGGAGGACGAGGGGCAGAAGGAGCAGCACCAGGGCCGGCAGGGCCCGGACCGCGCCGCCCCAGGCCTCCCGCCAGTAGCTGCCCAGGGCGTCCCCCGCCATGGACAGCAGCCCCAGAGAGAACACCGTGCGGAAAATGGTTTTGTACACCGCCTGGAGCAGAAACCAGGCCGTCAGCAGGGCCATCAGCACCCGGGCGGCGATGCGGTTGGCTTTTGGGCTCCAGATGCAGCACAGCAGGCCGCACAAAAGCCCCGCCGGCAGGCTGAACACCGTTAAAAACAACAGCCCCCGGCCCCAGAAGCCGTCCACATAGAACGCCCGGTAAACCAGTTCCATCCACAGCAGGGCGGCCGGGAAGAAGCAGACGGGACGGCTGAGAAGGGGAGGGCTGGGCTGTACGCGCATAGGGGAATCTTCCTTTCCAAACGAAACTGCTCCTTATATCATAATACCGGAGAAACCTTCTGTCCAGGGGAGGAGCAAAAAATTTTATGGTTTTCCGTGAAAAATAATTTGAAAAAACAGTTGATTTTTCAAGAAAGGAATGGTAGAATACATATCTGCACAGACAATCTTCTCTGCCGCAGGCAGATGGGAGCAATATTCTGGAATCGGAGGAGGTGTTTGGTTTGCCGAATATTAAGTCTGCTAAAAAGCGTGTCCTGGTCTCCAAGGCCAAGGCCATGCAGAATAAGGCCACGAAATCCGCGCTCAAGACGGATCTGAAGAAGTTTGACGCCGCGGTGGCGGATGGCAACCGCAGCGAGGCCGATGCCGCTTACAAGACGGCTGTTAAAGCGGTGGATAAGGCGGTCGCTAAGGGGCTGCTTCACCGGAACAATGCCGCAAACAAGAAGAGCAAAATGACCTTGAAGCTCAACAAGCTGGCCTGATTAAAAACCGTCTGCCAAGGCAGACGGTTTTTTCTATCTCCCAGCCAACCGCTTCCAATTCACTTTTGACCAGCTCTATCCATTTTGCCGATTCGGGTTCCAACGCGTTATGTTCCCCCGGCTCCCCGCTTTCCACAAGGGTTTTCCACATTATCCACAGGGTTTTCCACATACGTTATGTAACCTGTTGACGGATGAATATATGCGGCTTTTTCGCAGATATACACTGTCAACCCCCTTTTTCTCAGTCAGGATTACCAAATTTACAGAAAGGGTGTGTTTCCCCATGCAGGGCAGTTCCCACACCGCCGGCATTTCCGACACCATCGCAGCTCTCTCCACCCCCGCCGGCGTGGGCGGAGTAGGGGTGATTCGCCTGTCCGGCCCCCGGGCGGCGGACATTTTGACCCAGTGCTTCCGCCCGGCCGGCGGTGGGAAGCTGGAGGACCATCCCCCCCGGCAGATGGTCTACGGCCGGCTGCTGGACCGGGAGGGCCAGACCATCGACCGCTGCCTGGCCTTTTACACCGCGGGCACGGCCTCCTTCACCGGAGAAATCACCGGGGAGCTGCACTGTCACGGCTCCCCCATGGTGCTCTCCCTGGCGCTGGAGACCCTGTTTGCCCTGGGGTGCCGCCAGGCGGGACCGGGGGAGTTTACCCGCCGGGCCTTTTGCAGCGGCAAGCTGGACCTGGCCCAGTCGGAAGCGGTGGCTGATCTGCTGGAGGCCCAGAGCCGGGAGAGCGTGCGCCACGCGGCGGGCCGCCTGGGAGGGGCGCTGTCCCGCAGAATTGAGGAGATCTATCAGGCCCTCACCCAGCTGGACGCCCACTTCTGCGCGGTTTTGGACTATCCGGACGAGGATTTGGACCCCTTTACCGCAAACACCCTGAAAACCGCCCTGGAGGGGCAGCGGCAGGCCCTGGGCGGCTTGACAGACAGCTGGCGGCGGGGGCGGCAGATCAGCCAGGGGGTGCCCTGCGCTCTGGTGGGACGGCCCAATGGGGGGAAGTCCTCCCTGTTCAACGCGCTGGTGGGCTATGACCGGGCCATCGTCACCCCAATCCCGGGCACCACCCGGGACACGGTGGAGGAGCGGCTGGAGCTGGGGGGCGTACCGCTGCGGCTCATCGACACCGCCGGCCTGCGGCAGGCCCAGGACCCCATTGAGCAGCTGGGGGTGGAGCGCAGCCAGGCGGCGATGGAGGGGGCCGGGCTGGTTCTGGTGCTGGCGGACGGAGGGAAGCCCCTGGCGGAGGAGGACCGGGACCTGCTGGCCCAGGCAAAAAAAAACGCCCCTGCCCTGCTGGTCCGGACCAAAGCGGATCTGGAGCAGGCGGCGTGGCCGGTAGAGGCGGACGTGACCCTGAGCGCCAAGACGGGCCAGGGGCTGGAGGACCTGGAGGCGGCGGTGGCCCGGTGCTTTCCCAAGGGGGAGCAGGAGGGCTATGGAGAGCTGCTGTCCAACGCCCGGCAGGCGGAGGCCGCGGGGCGGGCCCTGGGACACGTGGAGCAGGCCCTGAAGGCCCTGGAGGCGGGGTTCGCCCCGGACGCGGTGTTAAGCGACGTGGAGCAGGCCCTGGAGGCCCTGGGGGAGCTGACGGGCAGGACCGTGCGGGAGGACGTGACCGACTGCATTTTTAAGCGGTTCTGCGTGGGGAAATAATAGGCGAAGCGGGCGGCCGTCGGGCCGCCCGCTTTGTTGTCTGAATCACGCCAGTCCCATCACATCCATGGAACGGCGCATATGAATGGCCATCGCGTGCTCCGCGCCCTCCCCGTCCCGTTTTTGGAAAAATTCCAGCAGCAGCGCGTGGTCCCGCAGGGTGTCCCGGGCCAGCTGTTCCCGGTGCTCCCCAGTCCGGACAGCGCTGGCCACCGCTTGGTTGATAACCGGCAGCAGCCGCATCATAAATTCGTTGTGGGTGGCCCGGACAATGGCCGCGTGGAATTCCCGGTCCGCCCGGGTCCGGTCCTCCCCGGCGCGGATGCAGGCGTCCACCTGCCGCCCCCGGGCGAGGATCTCCTGCAATTCCGCCTCTGTGGCCCGCTGGCAGGCCAGCCGGGCGGCCTGGGGCTCCACGATGGACCGCAGCTCAAACAGGTCCCGCAGCTGGCCCCGGACGCGCTCCAGAGCGTCGAAGCCGAAGTCCTCCAGCTCTCCGGCCCGGGGGGAGACAAAGGTTCCCTTTCCCCGCCGGACCTCAAGCACGCCCTGGGTGGTCAGAGCCCGGATGGCTTCCCGCAGGGTGGCGCGGCTAACCCCCATCTCCTGGGACAGCTCCAGCTCGTTGGGCAGCTTCTGGCCTGGGGCAAGCTTTTTTTCCGCCGCGATTAAATTGTACAGCCGCTGGGCGGTCTGCTGGGCAAGACTGCGTCTTTCCATGGGCTACGAATCCTTCTGCTCGGTCCGGCCCATCCGGAAATCCGCCGCAATCAGCACAGCGCACCACGCCAGCAGAAGCCCCAGGATCAGCACAGCGCAGTTGCGGAAAAAGTCCTGGGGGAGCAGCAGAATAATGGGGTCGGTCCGGTAATCAAAAATCCAATTTTCCTTGCCGGGGAAGAAAAGGTGATGAAAGACCACAAAGGCCCGGTCGAAGTCCAGGGCGGCCAGCAGCCCGGCGGCGGCAAACGTGCCCCCCAGTCCCGCCGCCGCCCAGAAGCCGGGCCCCCGGCCCCGGAACCGGTGCAAAACCAGTTTTTTCCACCGGCACACCCCCAGCAAAAGAGCCAGCAGGGGCAGGCAGAGGAAAAACAGCCGCAGGTCCAGCAGGAACAGCCCCCGCACATCCTCAAAATGGGACGCGCCGGAGGGGGAGAAGGGCAGCACCCCGGCGGAAAAATCCTCCCGCCGGCCGGTGCAGTAATCCATCATCTCGTTGTAGGCGGTGTGAATTTCCTCCCGGGTAAGGCCGTAGTCCGTCAAATGGTACCCGTCCACGTGGGCGTAGTAGAAGGGCCGGCACAGGATGGGAACGGCGATGGCCCCCGTCAGAACGGTAATCGCCGCCAGAAGGGCGCACAGGAGGGACAAGAGCTTCTCCTTCACAGCCGGGCCACTCCGGTTTTCCGGGCGGCGTCCGCCACCGCCTTGGCCACGGCGGGGACCACCCGGGGGTCGAAGGGCTTGGGGATAATATAGTCGCAGGACAGCTCCTCCGGGGAAATCAAATCCGCCAGGGCCTGGGCGGCGGCCATTTTCATCTCCTCGTTGATATCACTGGCCCGCACGTCAAAGGCCCCCCGGAACACCCCGGGGAAGGCCAGCACATTGTTGATCTGGTTGGGGTAGTCGCTGCGGCCGGTGGAGACCACCGCCGCCCCCCCGGCCTTGGCGTCGTCTGGGAAAATCTCCGGGGTGGGGTTGGCGCAGGCAAAGACGACCGCGTCCTTGTTCATGGTTTTCACCATCTCGGTGGTGACCAGATTGGGGGCGGATACGCCGATGAACACGTCGGCTCCGGGCAGAAGCTGAGCCAACCCCCCCTGCTTTTTCTCCAGGTTGGTGACCTTGGCGATCTCCCGCTGGGCCCAGTTCATGTGCTCGTTGCCGTCGTAGAGGGCCCCGAATTTGTCGCACAGGGTAATGTTACGGAACCCGGCGGACAGCAGCAGCCGGGTGATGGAGATGGCGGCGGAGCCGGCCCCGGAGAACACCACCCGCACGTCCTCCCGGCGCTTGCCCACCACCCGCAGGGCGTTGGTCAGCCCCGCCAGGGCGATAATGGCGGTGCCGTGCTGGTCGTCGTGGAATACGGGGATGCTGCACTTCTCCTTCAGCTTCCGCTCGATCTCAAAGCACCGGGGGGCGGAAATATCCTCCAGGTTGATACCCCCGAAGGAGCCGGAGATGTTGTAGACGGTCTCCACAAATGCGTCCACATCCTGGGTTTTCACGCATAGGGGGAAGGCGTCCACCCCGCCGAAGCTTTTGAACAGCACGCACTTGCCCTCCATCACGGGCATACCCGCCTCCGGGCCGATGTCCCCCAGGCCCAGAACGGCGGAGCCGTCGGTAATGACGGCGCATAGATTGTGCCGCCGGGTGAGGGTGTAGCTCTTGTCCGGGTCCTTTTGAATCTCCAGGCAGGGCTGGGCCACGCCGGGGGTGTAGGCCAGGGACAGGTCCTCCTGGGTCTGGACGGGCACGGTGGCCGTCACTTCAATTTTCCCCCTCCACTCCCCATGCTTTTGCAGGGATACCGCCGCATAATCCATCATATTCAAATCCTTTCGTATCAAAATGGTTTTCCCCATTATAGAGGACTTTGGAGGAAATTGCAAGCGGGGTAAAAAAACACGGGCCAGGCCAACCGCCTCACCCGTGTAATATACCTGTTGCGCACACGCTCAGGCGCTGTGCTTGACGTCGCGCTGAAACGCCCACATCATCGCCGATAAGACAGCGAGCATGGACACAACGCTGATCACATCATGCAGCATAAACGCTCATCTCCTTTCCGTCTGCGCTGATTATCTTAGCGCACCGGAGGGGGAGAAGTCAATCTGCGCTTTTCACGAAAATCCCCCTGCTCCCCCCGGGGAGATTTTGTCAATGTTTTCTGAACCATATAGACCTTGCGCAAATGGTTCACACAGCCCGCGCAGGCGGGGATCAAAAACAAATCCGCGCAGATCCAGGCGGCGGGGGAGGCGAAGCAGGCGGCGGTGTAGCCGAAGGCGGGGACCAGGAACTGCCCCACCCCTGTGCGGGCCAGCATCTCCAGCACCCCCGCCAGAAGGGCCAGGGTGCTGAAGCCCATGCCCTGGATGGAGAAGCGCACAATGTTCACCAGGGACAGGGGGAAGTAGAACGCGGTGTTAATCAGCAGAAACCGGGCGGCCAGGTCGGTCACCTGGACCGCCCCTGGCTCCCGGGCGTCCAGAAACAGCATCACAAGCTGGGGGGCGAACAGGGCGGCGATCCCCAGAGCCAGCAGGGAGTAGACAAGGCCCAGCAGGGCGCAGTCCCGCACCCCCCGGGCCAGCCGGTCCAGCTTCATGGCCCCCACGTTCTGGCCGCAGTAGGTGGCCATCGTAGCCCCCATAGCGTCGAAGGGGCAGCAGAAGAAAAGAGATACCTTCTGCCCGGCGGTGACGCTGGCTACAGCGGTGCTGCCCAGGGTGTTCACGGCGGATTGCAGCACGATGGAGCCGATGGCGGTGATGGAGTATTGCAGGCCCATAGGCAGGCCCATTCTGCACAAAACCTTTGCCGTATGGGGATCAAAGGCCCGCTCCGTCCGGCTCATGTGGAGGATGGGGAATTTTTTGCGCATATAGAAGAAGCAGGCCACGCCGGAAACAAGCTGGGAAATCACCGTGGCCAGGGCCGCCCCGGCCACGCCGGTGTGGAACAACAGGATAAATCCCGCGTCCAGGGCGATGTTCAGCACGGAGGACAGAGCCAGAAAGTACACCGGCGTGCGGCTGTCTCCCAGGGAGCGGGCCACCCCCGCCAGCAGGTTATACAGGAAGGTGGCCGGAATGCCCAGAAAAATGATAAAAATATAGAGGTACGCATCCTGAAAGATGTCCGCCGGGGTTTTCATAAGGACGAGGATGGTCCGGCACAGCAGGGCGGTGGCGGCGGTGAGCACCAGGGCGAAGCCGGCGGACAGCCAGGCGGCGTTGGCCACGCATTGGCGCATTTTTGAGTGCTCGCCGGAGCCCATCCGCTGGGCCACCGGGATGGCGAAGCCGCTGCACACCCCGGTGCAGAAGCCGATCACCAAAAAGTTCACCGAGCCTGTGGAGCCCACGGCGGCCAGCGCCTGGGAGCCCAGCAGCTTGCCCACGATCATGGTGTCCACCACGTTATACAGCTGCTGGAACAGAAGCCCCAGCAGAGTGGACAGGGTAAAGCCCAAAATCAGCCGCATGGGGCTGCCCTGAGTCAAATCCTTGGTCATAAACAAAACCTCCTTTGCAGGACGGACCCGCAAATCTTGCAGGCTACATTATAGCCGTCCCGGCGGGCCTTGGATAGAGAAACTTTCCACAATGTTTCTTTTCTTTTTGGCCCCAATGTGTTACAATCAGAAAAAATACGCAAGGAGGAATTTTATCCATGCCAGCTAAGGAAGAATTTCTGGAAATTTTCCGCGCCAACATCACCCGGGACGGCGCGGATCAGCTCCTCAACTACCTGGAGAACAAAAGCGACTTTTTCACCGCCCCCGCCTCCGCCCGGTATCACGGGGCCTACGCCGGGGGGCTGTGCGAGCACAGCCTGAACGTGTACCACTGTCTGGTGGACTACCTGGCCCGGGAGCGGGTACAGGAGCTGTACGGTCTGGAATACTCTGCCGAATCCGTCGCCATCGTGGCCCTGCTCCACGACGCCTGCAAAATCGGCTGCTACAAGCTTGGGACCCGGAACGTGAAGGGCCCGGATGGCAAGTGGCAGTCCGTCCCCAGTTACACCTTTGACGATCCCCTGCCCTACGGCCACGGGGAGAAATCTGTGTACATCGTCAACGGATTTATTCGCCTGAGCCGGGAGGAAGCCATGGCCATCCGCTGGCACATGGGCTTTTCCGGAGGAGAGGACCCCCGGACGGTGGGCCAGGCGCTGCAAAAATACCCCCTGGCCTTCGCCCTGGCCACGGCGGACATGGAGGCCTCCTATTTCCTGGAGGGAGAGGCATAAGTGGCCCGGTGTGATCTGATTGCCCTGGACCTGGACGGTACTGCCCTGCTGCCGGACCACACCCTGGCCCCGGAGACCTGCCGGGCCATCGCCGCTGCCCGGGTCCAGGGGGTGCGGGTGGTAATCGCCACCGGCCGCAGCAGCCGGGAGGCCGCCTGGTTCGCCCGGGAGGGGGGCTTTGACTCCCATGCCGCCGCCCTGGGGGGCGCGGTGGTGGTGGACTGCGAAACAGGAAAGCAGCTGCGCCGCTGGGACCTGCCCCGGGACGGGGGGCGGGAGGTACTGAAGCTGTGTCTGGAGCGCCGGCTGGACCCCATGATTTTCGCGGGAGAGCAGATTTTGATTCCCGCCTGGTCGGCGGAGGCGCTGGGCCGCTACTTCCCCAGGCCCGTGTGGGAGGAGGACGTGGTACTGCTTGACGATCCCCTGGGCTGGCTGGAGGGCTATGACGGCCCCCTGACCAAGCTCCATGTGGAGGGGGACCCGGCCCGGTTTCCCATTCGGGAGGCCGCCGCCCTGCCGGGGATGAATCTGACCAGCTCCGGCCCCGGGGATTTCGAGCTGATATGCCAGGACATTGACAAGGGGACGGCCCTGGCGCTGCTGGCGGAGTTTTATGGGATTCCGCTGGAGCGCTGCGCCGCCGTGGGGGACAGCGAAAACGACCTGGGGATGCTCCGGGCGGCGGGGATTGCCGTGGCTATGGGCAGCGCCTGTCCGGCGGCGGTGGAGGCGGCGCGGTTTCAGGTGGCGGATAACCTCCATCACGGCGCGGCCCAGGCCATCGCGCTGCTGCTGGACAGGGGCCTTGACTTTTGACAGGAAACTGGGTAAAATACTTTGGTAGTTTAACGCCCAAAAGTACACGTCCCATTTTGGGAGAGAGGAATGACGAAGCCATGCCCATCACCGATTTGCTGGAGCGAAACAGCAAACTCTATGGCGAAGAAATCGCCCTGGTGGAAATAAACCCCGAAATTCAGGAGCGCCAGCGCGTCACCTGGAAGGAATACGAGCTGATCCAGCCCTCTGCCTGCGCCCCTTACCGCCGGGAAATCACCTGGTCCGTCTTTGACGAGAAGGCCAACCGGGTGGCCAACCTGCTCCTCAGCCGGGGGATTCAGCGGGGACAGAAGGTGGCCGTGCTTATGATGAACTGCCTGGAGTGGCTGCCCATCTATTTCGGCGCGCTGAAGGCCGGAGCTGTTGCCGTCCCGCTGAACTTCCGTTATACCAGCGACGAGATTGACTACTGCCTGAAGCTGGCCGACGCGGATGTGCTGTTTTTCGGTCCGGAGTTCATTGGCCGTATCGAGGCCATTGTGTCCAAGCTGTCGGACAAGCTGATGCTCCTGTTTGTGGGGGAGACCTGCCCCACCTTTGCCGAGGACTACCACCGGGCCACCGCCGACTGCTCCAGCGTGGCCCCCAAGGTCCTGATTGACGACGAGGACGAGGCCGCCATCTATTACTCCTCCGGCACCACCGGCTTCCCCAAGGCCATCCTGCTCCGGCACCGGGCCCTGCTCCAGTCCGCCCGGATGGAGGCCATTCACCATGAGACCACCCATGAGGACGTATTTCTGTGCATCCCGCCCCTGTATCACACCGGGGCCAAGATGCACTGGTTCGGCTCCCTGTTCACCGGCAGCCGGGCGGTGCTTTTAAAGGGCAACTCCCCCAGCGCCATTCTGGAGACCGCCTCCCGGGAGCGCTGTACCATCGTGTGGCTGCTGGTGCCCTGGGCCCAGGACATTCTGGCGGCCCTGGACCGGGGAGATTTGAAGCTGGAGGACTATCAGCTGGCCCAGTGGCGGCTGATGCACATCGGCGCCCAGCCCGTTCCCCCCAGCCTCATCAAGCACTGGCTGGGCTACTTCCCCCACCACAAGTACGACACAAATTACGGCCTGTCAGAGTCCACCGGCCCCGGCTGCGTCCATCTGGGCCTGGAGAATGTCCATAAGGTAGGGGCCATCGGGGTGCCCGGCTACGGCTGGAAGTGCAAAATTGTAGACGAGACCGGCGCGGTTGTCCCCCAGGGTGAGGTGGGTGAGCTCTGCGTCAAGGGCCCGGGCGTAATGGTGTGCTACTACCACGACGAGCAGGCCACCCAGAGCGTGCTCAAGGACGGCTGGCTCCACACCGGCGACATGGCCCGCCAGGACGAGGACGGGTTCTATTTCCTGGTGGACCGGAAGAAGGACGTTATCATCTCCGGCGGCGAGAACCTGTATCCGGTGCAGATTGAGGACTTTTTGGCGGCCCACCCGAAGATCCACGACGTGGCCGTCATCGGCCTGCCGGACAAGCGGCTGGGGGAGATTGCCGCCGCCGTCATCCAGGTGAAAGAGGGAATGACCTGCACCGAGGGGGAGATCAACCAGTTCTGCATGGATCTCCCCCGGTACAAGCGGCCCCGGAAGCTCATCTTCGCCCCGGTGCCCCGGAATCCCACCGGAAAAATCGAAAAGCCCAAGCTGCGGGAGAAATACTGCGGTGTGCGTCTGGTGGAGGCGCAGAATCAGGGATAAAAACAAACCGTGGGGGAGCATTCCCCCACGGTTTGTTACTGTTTAAAAGGGCAGGTTCAGTCCGCCGGTGAGCTTCTGCATGGTGCCCGCCGCGTCGCTCTCGGCGGCCCGCAGGGCCTCATTGACGGCGGCCACAATCATATCCTCCAGCATCTCCACGTCCTCCGGGTCCACCGCGTCCGGGTCGATCTCCAGGGATTGCAGCTCCCGCTTGCCGGTGACGGTGGCGGTGACCACGCCGCCCCCCGCCGCGGCCTCATAGGTCTTTTCCTCCAGGTCCTGCTGCATCCGGAGCATATCCTGCTGCATTTTCTGGGCCTGCTTGATCATGTTCATGTTGACGCCGCCGCCCATCATGCCGCCGCGGTTTCCATATCCTTTTGCCATCGTGCTCGCTCCTTTTTTATTGTGTTACCTGTATGTTGTCAAATTCTCCAAAGGCCAGCAAATCGTCCAGAGCGTCTTTCTCCTCCGGCTCCTCCGGCTGTGCCGCCTGGGGGGAGGGGACCGGCTCCTGTCTGGGGGCCTTGCCGGTGACCACCGCCGTCTGGGCGGGAATCCCGAACCGGGCCTGGGCCGCCTGGGACAGAGCCTCCAGAATCGCGGGCTTGTTGAGCATAGTCCGGGTAAACTCACTGTCCGCCCACAGGGTCAGTCCGCCGTTTTTCCATACACCGGTTACCTTATCCGGGTTATTCAGATAGGGGATCACCGACGGCGGAACCTTTCCCCGCAGGCCCGCCGCGAAGGAGGGCCAGAAGCTGCTGTCCGCCGGGGCTTCCGGAGCAGGCTCCGGTTTGGGCTCCGGCTTGGGTTCCGGCTGCGGTCTGGGTTCCGGCTGCGGGGCTGGAGCCGGGTTTGTGTGCCGGCTTTCCGTGGTATGGAGGGCTTGCAGCTTTTCCTCCAGGGCGGCCACCCGGGCGCTGAGTCCGCCGAAGGACTCGTCCGCCTCCTGGTCGCACAGCCGGATCAGGCAGAGCTCCGCGTCGGTTTTTCGATTGGCGCTGCGGACCAGGGCGCCCTGGGTGTTCTGGAGGACCGTCAAAATCTGCAAGAGCCGGGATGTGGTAAATTTCTGGCCCAGATCCCGCAGGGCGGCTTCGTCATAGCCGCCGGTGAGCAGGGCCGCTCCTCCCTGGGGAGCGGTTTTTCGCAGCAGCAGGTCCCGGGCCAGGGAGCCCAGCTCCCCCAGCAGGGAGCCCAGCTCCTTTCCGGCGGCGTACAGCCGGGAGAGGGTCTCCAGGGCCGCGGCGGTGTTCCGGTCCGCAATCTGGTCCATCAGCCGGGCGGTCTCTAAATTGCCCGCCAGGCCCAGGATGTCCAAAACCTCCTGCTCGCCGATCTCCTCCTGGCCGCCGGCGCACTGGTCCAGCAGGGACAGGGCGTCCCGCAGGCCCCCGTCCGCCAGCCGGGCCAGAAGGGCGCAGGCCTCCTGGGTGAGGGGGATCCCCTCCTGCCGGGCCACCTCCTCCAGCCGGCCGGCGATGGCCTGGGGCAGGATGCGCTTGAAGGCGAATTGCTGGCACCGGCTTTTGATGGTGGCCGGGACCTTGTGCAAATCCGTGGTGGCCAGGATGAACATCAGGTGCTCCGGGGGCTCCTCCAAAATCTTCAGCAGGGCATTGAAGGCGGGGGTGGACAGCATATGCACCTCGTCCACGATGTACACCCGCTTCCCCACGGCGGCAGGGGTATACACCGCCTCATCCCGCAGGGCCCGGACCTGGTCCACCCCGTTGTTGGAGGCGGCGTCCAGCTCCAGCACGTCCAGAATGGACCCGTTCTCAATGCCCAGACAGGCGGGACACTGGTTGCAGGGGTTTCCCCCCTGGGGGTTCTGGCAGTTCACCGCCCGGGAGAGGATTTTGGCACAGGAGGTCTTGCCGGTGCCCCGGGTGCCGGTGAACAGGTAGGCGTGGGACAGGCGGTTTTGCATCACCTGCTGCTTAAGGGTGCCGGTGATGTGGGCTTGGCCAACCACATCGTCAAAGGTGCGGGGCCGCCACTTTCGATACAGAGCCTGATACATCCCACAAAACCTCCCAAAATCAGAAACGGCGCAGAACAAGACCGCACACCGGCCTTTGAAGCGCAGGTTATGCCCGTAACCCAGACAGCCGGCTCAGGAACAGTACCCCCGCGGCACACGCGGCTTACCGCTTAGTGCTGCTCGGTTCCCCGCCTGACACGGTTCACGGCTCCGCGTTGCGCGGGACCGGTCCATCATCGCTGCTTATCTGGGGCAGACGGCACAAACTGCGTCCGGGGGCCGGGATTCATCCCTGCTGGAGCGGGTTGCAGGCAGAGGGCACCGCTAACTCCCCGACTAGTGCGGCCTTGTTCTGCGCCGGAGCGAAAACAAAGCTGGATTGTATTGTACTACATTTTTTTGAATTTATCAACTAAAAAATTCGTCCGGTTTTTTCCGGCATTCCGGCGCTTTTTTGTGACCCTTTGCTTCGAATGGGTAGAGTATGGGTGAGACCACATTTTGAGAGGAGGAAAAGCCTGTGGACGACAGCGAAATGATCGAGCTGTTCTTCCGGCGCTCAGAGCAGGCCATCGCCGCCCTGGCGGACAAGTACGGCCCCCTGTGCACCCGGACGGCCCGAAACATTCTGGGCAGCGCCCAGGACGCGGAGGAGTGCGTCAGCGACGCCTATCTGGCTGTGTGGAACGCCATCCCGCCCCAGTGCCCGGAACATCTGTTGAGCTACCTGTGCCGGGTGGTGCGCAATCTGGCACTGAAAAAGCGCCGGGACCAGACCGCCCAGAAGCGGAACAGCAGCTACGACGGGGCCCTGGACGAGCTGGAGGGGTGTCTGGCCGGGCCGGAGACCGCGGAGACCGCCCTGGAGGCCCGGGCGCTTACCGAGGCGCTGGAGCGGTTTCTGGACGGCCTGAAGCGGGAGGACCGGATTCTGTTTGTCCGGCGGTACTGGTTCGGGGACTCTTTGGAGGATTTGGCGGAGCAGTCCGGCCTGCGCCGGCACACCGTCACCGTCCGGCTGTCCCGCATCCGGCAGAAGCTGAGGCAATATTTGCAAAAGGAGGGATTTGATCTATGAAACGGGAGATTTTAGAGGAGGCTTTGAGCAACTTGAATCCCCGCCGCATCCAGGAGGCGGCAGAGAGCCCGCCGGTGAAACCGCTTCGTCTCTCCCGGGCTTGGGGGATTGCGGCGGCCTTTTTGATTACCGTTTTTTCCGTGCAAATCGTCTGGTCCTCTCCCCTCCCCGCCGTCACCGCCTATGCCCAGGGCTCCAACGAAGAGATTACCTCCGCCGGGGCGGTGATGCAGACGGGGACCATTCGAGACGACGGCAGCCAGACCGGCCACCCACTGATGTTCTACCTGGCAGGACAGGACATCGAACAGGTCCGGTTCTCCTGCAAAAACCAGAAAATCCGCTTTGAGGACTGGACCGAAACCCGGGACGGGTTCGGCAGCGTTCAAAATTTCACCGTCCCCTACGGCGCGGACCCCAGCGAATATTACTACCTGCTGATCGACTGGGTGCCCGACCAGACCGTGGAGGCCCTCCACAGGCCGGGGATCTCCATCGCAGACCTGCCCCCAGCGCTGCGTGAGGATCTGATTGTGATGGAGATTCTATTTTCCAACGGAAAAAGGGCGGTCAAGGCCATTACCGTTTCCCTGCTGGACGACGGCACGTTTTTTGCCGCTTTCTCCGACTACAAGCTCGGGCCGGAGGATGATTTTGTCTCCCGCCCGGACGCGCCCGCCATCCCCCGCGAGATTCTGTACGGCCCCGACGGGGAGTACCCCTTCGGTGACGCGCCGGTTATTGAGGGAACCTATCAGGACGCAGACCCGGAGGAGCCGGAAAAGCTTGTGGAATTTGACGAAATTCGTTTTTTCGGGACCATTGCGGACGTTTACGCAGAAAAGAACCGGATTCTGGTGCAGGTGGAGGAGGAATTTTTGGAGAAATATGCGCTCAACGACGTGATCGCTTTCGATTTGACGCCCGAACAGCTGGAATGGCTGGAGCGGACCGGGGCGCGGGTGGAGATCGTCTGTACGGACTTCTTTTTTCAGACATTGCCCCCCATCGGGGATTTGATTTCTATTGTAATTGCGCCGGAAGTGTGATAAACTAGGGGCAAATCTAAACGCTTCGACGATTGAATGAGGTGCCCCTATGGATCATCAATTCCGCAACGCCGCCTTCGGCGGCTTTAACCGCCAGGATGTGCTGGACTATCTGGAGAGCTCCGCCCAGGCCAATCAGCAGCAGCTCCAGCAGCTTCAGGACCAGCTGGACCAGGTCCGCCAGGAGCTGGAGCAGGCCGCCGTCCGGGAGCAGGAGCTGCTGGCCTTTCAGACGGAGGCCGAGGGGCTGCGGACCCAGCTGGAGCAGTCCAAAGCCCAGGTCCGGGACTTGACCCAGGCCCTGGAGGCCAGCCAGCAGCGGGTGCAGCAGCTGGATCTGCGGGTCACCCAGCTGGAGCCGGACGCCATGGCGTACGCCGCCGTGAAGGAGCGCTCCGCCGGGGTGGAGCTGGAGGCCCACCGGCGGGCCCAGAACGTGCTGGACGAGGCCAAGGGACAGGCCCGCCACGTCCGCCAGCAGACCCAGCAGTGGCTCAATCACATGGTTCAGGAGTACACGATTCTGCGCCGGCAGCTGGATTCCACCTTTGCCAACGCGGGCAAGCAGCTGGAGCAGGTGAATCAGGCTCTGGCCCGGCAGGACGGGGCCTTTGACCACCTGCGGGACGCCTATGCCAAAACCGATCCGGAGCGCAAGCCCGCGCCCACCCCCCTGGAGGAGGATTGACGCATAAAACGCCCCCTTTCCGGTACACTAACCGAGAAAGGGGGCGTTTTTTTGTCCAAACAGAACTGGAAATACGCGCTGGCCGGGGGGCTGGCCGGACTGGCCAACGGCTTTTTCGGGGGCGGGGGCGGCTCCATCCTGGTCCCGCTGCTTACAGGGATGTGCGGTCTGGACCAGCGCAGGGCCTTTGCCACCTCCGTGGCGGTGATTCTTCCCCTGTGCGCCCTGTCCGCAGGTGTCTACCTGTTCCGGGGCGGCCTGGACTGGATGGCGGCCCTGCCCTATCTGGCCGGGGGGCTGGTGGGGGGCTTTTTGGGGGGAAAGCTCTTCCGGGGGATTCGCATTGACTGGCTGAAGCGGGGCTTTGGCCTGCTGCTGCTCTACGGGGGCGTGAGGTGCTTTTTATGAATTGGCTCACTGCGTTTCTGGCCGGGACGGTCACGGGGATTCTGTCCGGCTTCGGGGTGGGGGGCGGCACCCTGCTTCTGGTCTATATGACCGCCTTTGCCGGGCTGGATCAGCGGCTGGCCCAGGGGATCAACCTGCTGTACTTCCTCCCTGCGGGATTGACCGCCCTGCCCTCCCACTGGAGGAACGGGTGCATTGCCCGGGAGGCTCTGCTCCCGGCCATCGGGGCGGGGCTGCTGTGCGCGGCGGGGGCCGCCTGGATTGCCGCCGGGATGGATGTGCATTTGCTGCGCAGGTGCTTTGGGGGATTCCTGCTGGTGATTGGTGCCCGGGAGCTGTTTTCCCGGAAGCCGGCGGAGAAATAAGCGCGAAATATGTCGAAACTTGCGGTGAAAAGTTGGCGTAAAATACCCAAAAAGTGCCATTTTTCCCTTGCGAAAATTGTCAAATTATGATACATTGGTCCTGACAAATTTGAGGGGGAGAAACATGGACCAAAGACGTATTTTGATTGCGGATACCGGTGAAGAGTACCGCATGGAGTTCATCCAAAAAATCAGGCAGGAATCCGATCTTCTGGTGGTGGGCCAGACGGGAGATGGTCATGAACTGCTGCGTCTGGCCCGGAGTGAGAAACCGGATGTAATTGTTATGGACATGATTCTCACCGGCTGCGACGGGGTGGAGGTGCTGGACCGGCTTCCCTCTTTAGGGCTCAGGCCGGCGCCGCGGGTGCTGGTCGTCACCAGTCTGGCCACAGGCGGCATGGCGCAGCTGGCCGCCTCTCTGGGGGCGGATCACTATATGACCAAGCCCTGCCGCCCCGGTGTGATCTGCCAGCGAATCCGCCAGCTGTGCGCCCTGAATGCGGTGGAAAGTCGCTGGACGGTCCGGCAAAATCTGGAGAGCACGGTTACTGACATTCTCCAGGAAATCGGGATGTCGCCCCGCATCAGCGGCTATAACTACCTGCGGGACGCGATTGTACTTGTGGTCCACGACCAGGAGATGATGCGCTCGGTGACGAAGGTGCTCTATCCGGCGGTGGCCAGGGGGTTCCATTCCACGGGGGACCGGGTGGAGCGCTCCATGCGCCATGCCATTGAGCAGACCTGGAAGCTGGGGGATCCCGCCGCCTTCCGGCGGTACTTCGGTCCCGTCACCTTCAGCAAAAAGGGCCGTCCCTCCAATTCCGAGTTTATCGCCCGGATTGCCGACCGGCTTCAACAGGAAATGGGGGAGCATTGATTGTGAAACACCGGACCTGCCAAGGCAGGTCCGGTGTTTCAACTTATTTCCTGCAAGGCCGCCTCCAGCCGCAGCAGGGTCCGGTCCAGCTCGCTCCGGGTTACCGGGGCATTTTCATCCGCCGGAAGAACCATCAGCTCCGATTCCACCGCCCAGTCCAAGGCGGTTTTGGGGCTGTACCCCTCCGGCTGGGCCAGACGGTAGAGGACCACCGCCAGATAGGACTGGCTCACATCCCCCTCCGGGTCGAACCTGCCGGAGGCCACGCCGGCCATCAGCTTCTGGTCCAGGGCCCAGGCCACGCTGGGCAGATAGTCCGCGTCCCGCTCCAGATCCCGGTAACCCTGGGGATAGGGGGAGCGGGCATTTTCCCCGGTGAGCCGGTAGAGCTCGTCGGCCAGCTGGGCCCGGGTGATGGGCTGCGTATTGACCTGCTCCGCGTATTCGTCGTAGGTCAGGCCGCTCTCCTTCACCGCCAGGGCGGTGTCCACCCCCACGTAGCGGTAGTGCCAGGGCTCGAACCGGTAGCCGGTAATCGCTTCCTTGTCCTGGGGGTAGCGCAGAATAAAGCCGTAGTCCCAGCAGTGCTCCGTCAGCCAGCGGTAGGTGGCGGTGTTTTCAAAGTGAGCCCGGGTGCTGGCGGTGTTGATGTCGGCGGCCAGACCGGTCTGGTGCTCTGAAAAGCCCGGGCGGGCGGAGAAGGTGTCCGCAGTGGCCGCGCCGTACTGGTTCCGGTAGTTCCCATAAATGCTGGTCTGGCGGTGATAGGACCGGTAGCCCGACACCACCCGCAGGGAAAAGCCGTCCTGGGCTGCGGCCTGGGCCATCTCCACAAAGGCGTCCGCCGCCTCCGGGCGCATGGACAGTCCGCCGTAAGCACTGGGCAGGGCCTTTAGCTCCGGCTTGTAGTCCTGGGGCAGCTGGTAATACTTGTTTACCAGCACATCCAGGGCCTCCGGCTGCTCCACCTGCACCACGTCCTGATAGGGGGCCGGTTCCGCCTCCAGGGGAGGAACGGCCTCCGGCTCCGCCGCCAGGGCGGGGAGGGCTATGGTTAAAACCAACAAAAATGCCAGGGCGCGGCGCACCGCGCCCAAAGAATTCTTTGTCATTCGCTGCTCCTTCTGATCCGGTTCATCCAAACGGTAAAAATCAAGTGTCCGGGGCCGGCTTCCGGCCCCTTCATCCGCTCCGGGTGAAACTGCACGCCGTATACCGGCCTGCTCTGGTGCTCCAGGGCCTCCACAAAGCCCTCCGGGGCCCAGGCACTGGGGCGCAGTCCCTCCCCCAGCCGGTCCACCGCCTGGTGGTGCCAGCTGTTTACAGTGAGGGAGGTTCCGTAGAGCTTTCCTAAAAAGCCCTCCGGGGCCAGAGAAATGGGGTGGATTTGGTCTTTTCCGCCTTGTCCTATATGCTTTTCTCTGGTTCCGGGCGGCAGGTTTTGAATCAAGGTGCCTCCCAGGGCCACGTTAATCACCTGCATTCCCCGGCATACCCCCAAAACAGGCTTGCCCGCCTGGAGGTAATACCGGACCAGGGCCAGCTCCGCTTCATCCTGGACCGGGTCCGGCGGGTGGGAGCCCCGGTTCTCCTGGCCGAAGAGCCGGGGGTCCAGGTCGCCGCCGCCGCACAGCAGCAGGGCTGCGCAGTCCGGGTCCGGCGGAGGGCTGTAAGCGGCCGCAGGCTCGCCCCCTGCCTGGAGAACGGCCTCTATGTAGCTGTCCATCTTGCCCGTTAAGCCGGAAATCTGGATCTTCACGCCCATATTCAGGAATTCTCCCGGCCCCGCTGGCGGACCTTCACCAGCTGGGAAATAATCTGCACCGCCCCGTCAATCCCTGTCAGAGAGGAATCCAGGGTAAGGTCATAGCGGCGCATCTCGCCCCAGGTGTGCCCGGTGTAGTAGTTATAGTAGTTGGCCCGGCCCCGGTCCATGCCGGACACCCGCTGTTCCAGGCCGTCGGGGGGGATATGGTACTCCTCCACGCAGCGCTTTACCCGCTGTTCCAGGGGGGCGTGGATAAAGACCTTCAGGCACTCCGGCCGGTCGCCCAGGATGTAGTCGCTGCACCGGCCCACAATCACGCAGGGCCCCTCGCCGGCCAGCTCCCGGATCACCTCCGCCTGGGCGAAGAAGGCCTGGTGGCTCACCGGCACCCCCTGGTGGGTGAAGGCGGGGGCGCCGATGCCGATGGGGGCGATGGACAGGTGGAACCGGCTGCGGGCCCGCTCCTCCGCCCGGGCGATGAAGTCCGGGGAGAGGCCGCTCTTCTCTGAAGTCTTTTGAATAATCGTGCGGTCATAGCACGGGATGCCCAGGGCGGCGGCCAGCTGCTTGCCGATGACCCGGCCGCCGCTGCCAAATTCCCGGCTGACGGAAATTACATAATTGCTCATGGAATCACTCCTGCCTTTGGATGGGTTGCCTCTATTATAGCGTTTTTTCCGGCAGATGACAACGAAAATCTGCGGCAGGGGCAAAAATATTTGTTACTCCGCCAAAACCATCCGGATTCGGCCCCCGGCGGAGGGGGCCCTGTCGTACCAGAACGTGAGCTTGAGACCCTCGTCCTGGACCCGGGCCAGGGTGGATTGGATATACCGGCCGTCCACGTGCTCGTAGACAATGACGTTGTCGGCAAACAGGTAAATCTCGTTGCCGTAGGCCAGGGTGGTGTTGTCCACAATCTTCGCCCCGGCGGGGACCCGGTTCAGCAAACAGAACTCCTTGGGATCAGAGGGGGTGCCCTTCAGGTAGAAGGGGCCGGTCTTGGTGACGTTGAAGTCCTTGTTCTGGGACACATAGCTCACATATTGCCCCTCCAGGAACATGGTATAGGTCACCTGGATGAACATACCCGCGCTCTGGTTGTTGATGTCGGTGAGGATGCCGTAGGTGTACGCGTCGCCGGTGGCCTCCTTGAGCACCATGCGGTCAATATGGCCCTGGCCGTCCAGGGTGTAATACTGGACCATGCCGTCCTGGAGGGTCATGCCCGCCAGCCGGTCCGCGTAAATTTTCACGGCCTTGCCCTCGTAGGTGTCCAGAATCTCCACGTCGGGGGCAAACTCATAATTGCCCAGCCTGGTGCCGTCGGCGGAGACCTTGCCGTTCAGCCGGGTGGGGCTCAGGCGGGTGAGCTTCAGCTCCCCGTCCTCCCCGGCCTCCGCCCGGACCAGATCCCCCACCTTGAAGTAGTTGCTGCGCCACTGATAGGTGTAGCTCTGGCCGTCGGTGGCCCAGAAGGTGATGGTGTCGTCGGTGTAGGTGCCCCCGGAGCCGTCGCTGTAGCCGTCCTTGGAGACGGCGGTAATGATGCCGCAGCGGGTGACCTCCCGGGCGTTGGGGGCCACCACCGCCGCCACGCCGCCGGTGCGGCCCAGCAGCAGGGTCACCGTATCCCCCTCTTTAAAGGTCCCCATGTCCGACAGGGCGTAGGCCGCGCCGGAGGTCTCGATGCTGTAGGTGTGCCCCGCCAGGGTCAGGCTGGTGGGCTGGGATACGCTGGGGGATACGCTCTGGAGCCGGCCGGTAATTTTGTCGCTGTAGGCCCAGATGGTTTTCATGGACTCATTCCAGTAGACCAGATCCTGCTTCTGCACCCCGTCCAGCTTGACCTGGGCGCCGTTGCGGTAGACGGTGGCCTGCCGGGCGGAGAAGGGCAGGGAGCTCTGCCAGCTGCCGTCGGCCACGATGGGGCCCTCCATAGAGCCGTTCACCAGGGAGACCAGGTCCACCTGGCCCGCGGCGTTGAGGGTGTGGCCCAGAGAGGTGATATAGGGCTGCGCGCTGTCCTTGGCGGGGGCGGACAGCAGATTATAGAACAGATACATGGCGTCCCGGCGGGTCAGAACCGCGCTGGGGGAGGTAACGGTTACCCCCCGGTCCAGCTTCAGATCGTGGTACTTGGCCATCTGGCCGGTGGGGTAGGCCCCGGCGAAGTCGGCGCTGGTGTAGCCCAGCAGCTTCAGGGCGATGGTCGCCCCCTCGGCCAGGGTGATTTGGCTGCCGGGGCGGAAGGTCCCGTCCAGATAGCCGGTGACCAGATTGGCCCGGATGCCGGCGGCGATGTAGCCTGCCGCCCAGTGGCTGCGGGGCACATCCGGATAGGGGGAGTAGGCCGCCTGGCCCACATTGGCCCCGCCGGGGGTGGCTTTGACCGCCATAGTCACGAATTCCGCCCGGGTGACGGTGCGGGTGAGATTAAAATTGCCGTTTTTGTCCCCCACCATGATGCCCAGGGCGTTGACGGCCTGCATGGCCTCACTCTCGGACACGGCGGAGGGAGCCGCCCAGGCCGGGGTCCACAGCCCCAGGGCCAGGGTCAGGGCCAGCAGACAGGAGAGAATGCGTTTTTTCATGGAAAACACTCCTTCTTTATTCATACCGCAAAGCGTCGATGGGGTTCAGCTTCGCGGCCTTGTTGGCGGGCAAGTAGCCAAAGACGATGCCAACCCCCACAGAAACCCCGAAGGCGACTGCAATCGCGCTGACGGAGGGCACCGCCGTAAAGCCATCGGCCCCATCCATGCTGCCGATGAGGGCCCCGGCTCCGTTGGCCATCAGAAGGCCCAGGCCGATGCCGATGACCCCGCCGATGGCGGAGGTGGTGCCCGCCTCAATGATAAACTGGCCCCGGATGTCCTTCCGCTTGGCGCCCAGAGACTTCCGGATACCGATTTCCCGTGTGCGCTCGGATACGGACACAAGCATGATGTTCATAATGCCGATGCCGCCCACCAATAGAGAGATAGCCGCGATAGCCACCAGAACGGTCATCATGGTACCCATCATGGTGTTCATCATATCCAGCATTTCCGCCGAGGTCACAACCATGTAATAGTCGTCGTCCCCGAAAATCTTCAACAGGCGGTTTTCCAGGATGGACCGGGAAATGGTCGCGGTTTCCTTGCTGGCTCCGGTGAACAGATACCCCTGCACCTGATTGCCGGACAGGTACATGGCGTTGGTATAGGGAATGATGATCTGGTCGTCGTCGGTGCCCTTCCGGGACTCGGCGGACTCGGTCAGCACTCCTACGATGGTGTAGTTGTAGCCGCCCAGGCCCAGGGTCTTGCCCAGAGCGTCGCCGTCGTAGTACTCCTTATTGATGTAGGACCCGATCACACACACCTTCTGCTGGCGCAGTACGTCGATGTACTGCAAAAACCGTCCCCGTTCCAGGGTGATATTCTGGATGGACGCGTAGTCCTCGCTGCCGCCCATGATGGATTTGGGGGTAAACGTCTCCTCCTCCGAGTGGACGGACATACTGCCCACCGACACGTAGGGGGTGACAGCCTTCAGATATTTCGGGTTGCGCTCCATCACCTCGTACATATCCTCCGGCGACACAGACCGGGAGGAGCCGAAATCCCACACCTGCACCTGAATCAGGTTGGCTCCCATGGACTCAAACTGGTCGTTCATCATTTTGGTCATACCGTCGCCCAGGGAGATGATGACGATCACCGCCGCCACGCCGATGATAATACCCAGCATGGTCAAAACGGCCCGGACCTTACTGGTGAGCAGGGATTTGACCGCCAGAACGAAGGATTGCTTGATGCCCATCAGGCGGTCACCTCCTCGTCCTCGTCGTCCAGATGAGGCTGCACCACGGCCTGAGGGTCGTGGGCGTCGCCGTCATAGATGATTTTTCCGTCCTGCAGGCGGACGATCCGCTCGGCCTTCACGGCAATCGAGTTGTCGTGGGTGATAAGCACGACTGTGTTCCCCTCTTCGTGGAGCTGCTTGAGGAAGTGCAGCACCTCCCGGCCGGTCCGGGAGTCCAGCGCGCCGGTGGGCTCGTCGGCCAGGATGACCGACGGGTCCCCGGCCAGGGCCCGGGCAATGGATACCCGCTGCTGCTGGCCGCCGGAGAGCTGGTTGGGCCGGTTTTTCGACTTGCCCGCCAGCCCCACCCGGTCCAGGGCCCGGAGCGCCCGCTCCCGGCGTTCCCGCTCCGGCACCCCGGCGTAGAGCAGCGGCAGCTCCACATTTTCCAGCACGTTGAGCTTGGGGATCAGGTTGTACTGCTGGAAGATGAAGCCCAGCATTTTGTTGCGGATCACCGCCTGCTGGTCGTCGTCCATGGTAGACACGTCCACGCCCCCCAGCTTGTAAACGCCGGTGCTGGGCACGTCCAGACAGCCGATAATGTTCATGGCGGTGGACTTGCCGGAGCCGGACTGGCCCACAATGGCCACAAACTCCCCCGGGTCGATGGTCATATCCACCCCGTCCAGAGCCCGGACCTGGGTGTCGCCCATCTGGTAGATCTTATAGACCGACTGAAATTCTATCAAATGTTCCATAGCGCATCAACCCATCATCATGGCGAGGGGATTGCTGGCCTGGTTCTCCCACACCACGATCTCCCCTTCGCTGAGGCCCTCGGTGATTTGGATGTACTGCTCGTCGTTGCTGCCCAGGGTCACGTCCCGGCGCTGAATCAGGCTCAGATCCTTCACGCTGCCGTTTTCATCCAGACCCTCGGGGGAAATGATCTGCACATAGGGGCTCTCCCCGCCCCGCTTTACCGCCTCCACTGGAACGCAGAGCACCTGCCCCACCTTGTCCACGATCACGTCCGCGGACACGTTCATGCCGGGCTTTAATGCCCCGGGGTCTGTAATCTGCACGGTAATGGGGTAGTTGGTCATGCCGCTCTGGGTGGTGCCGTTGAGGTTTACCTTGTCCACGTAGCCGGAGAAGGTCTCCCCCTCCACGGCGGAGGCGGTGATGGATACGGGCTGCCCCTCCTCAATCTTGTTGATATCCAGCTCGGCAATGCGCATCTCAAAGGTCAGGCTGGACATATCGTAGATCACCGCCAGATTGCCCCCGGCGGCGGTGAGGGTGTTGTTGTCCAGCTTATCCCCCGCCTTGAAGTTCTTCTCAATGACCTCGCCGGAGATGGGCGCGGTAATGACATAGTTGTCCAAAGCGTCCTGGCTGCGCTTCAGGGAGAGCTGGGCGTTTTCCAGGGCCAGGGCCGCGTTCTCCAGGCTGTCGTTCACGTTGGAGCCCCCCAGAGAGGCCAGGGCGGTCCCCGCGGAGACCCGGGTGCCGGCGGTGATGTACAAATCAGTGACCTCTCCGGAGGTCATTGCCACCACAGTCTGGCTGCGGTTGGCCTGAAAGCTGCCGCTCCCTGCGCAGGCGACGGTCCCCACCGTGGCGGTCGCGGTGGCCTGCGCGGTGAGGGCGCCGGGGTTGCTGACCCGAATCTCCACCTGCCGGATCAGGGCCCCTCCGGCTCCCACCAGGTCGGCGGTGGAGATTTTTTCCACGGTTCCGCTCAGGGTCTCGCCGGTGCCGTCCATGGTCACGGTGGCCCCCGCCCCCGGCCAGATCTGCGCCGCGTCGGCGCTGAGGAAGGGCAGCGTAATGGTCATGGTAGAGGTGTCGGTGATGTCCGCGATGGGGGACCCGGCGTTCACCAGGTCGCCCTTGGCCACATGGACCGTCTGGACCACCCCGGCGGCGCTGGCGGTGGGGGTCAGGTTTTTCACCAGCGTGTCGTAGCTCAGCTGGGCCTGCCGCACGGAGAGCTGAGCCTGCTCCAGGGCAGTCTCTGCGTCGCCCATGTCGATGCGGTAGAGCAGCGCGCCCTTCTCCACCCAGTCGCCCTCTTCAAAGGGGGCCTCCAGCACCTCGCCGGTAACCAGGGAGTTCACCCGATAGGAGTCGATGGGGGTAACGGTGCCGGTGCTGGACACAGAGACGGTCATATCCCGGACCTGGGCGGCCTCTGCCTGATACAGCCCTGCGATCATCTGCTGGCCCGCGCCCAGCATGGGGCGGATGATGAAAAAGAAGAGGGCGGCCAGAATCGCGGCGGCGATCAGCAGCCGCTTGGGCCATTTGCGTTTTTTCTTGGGGGCCTGGAAGGCCGGGGCTTGCTGCTGGCCCTCCTGGGCTGTTTCGGGGACTTTTGTTGCTTCCATAGACGGTTTGCTCCTTTATGTCACAGTTTCTTGGGGGGCCTGCATCCCCCGGCGGAGAATATCCAGCCGGGCCAGGTAGCGCCGGCGGGCATCAGGCCCCGTCTCACCGCCTGCGGCGGCGGCCAGGGCCGGTCCGGAAACGTTAATGAGGATATGAAACATATCCTCCAGCTCCTCCGGACTCCGGAGGAGCAATTTGCTTCGGTCCACCAGCGGGAGCAGCCGCCGTACGATCTCCTCCAGCTGGATGCAGTGCAGCAGCTGTCCCTGCTGAATACCGGCGTTGCGCTGAAGAATGGCCCGCATTTCCGCCAGATCCTCCTGTTTTTTGGGGGTGGACAGCCGGTCGTACAGCTGGGCGAAGGCGGCGAACAGGTCGCCGCCGGTCTCCTGGAGGATCTGGGCCGCCGCGTCGGCCAGCTGGCCGTGGTAGACCTCCAATATGTAGAAGAAGAGCTCCTCTTTATTGGCAAAGTACATATAGAAGCTGCCCCGGGGGATGTGCGCCGCCCGGATCATCCGGTTGATGGAGGCGTCGGCGTAGGGGACCCGGGCAAACTCCGCCCGGGCGGCCCGAAGAAAGCGCGCCCGCTTTTCCGGCGGCAGATGTAAGAATGTGGCGCTGGGCACTGGGCTCCCACCTTTCCGATATGACAAGCTGTCATAAAGTATAGAGGCCCTGTGCCGCTCTGTCAAGGCGTCCATTCCCTCTTTTACAAAATATTCACAGCTTCGGATTTTAGCAGACAGAGTTTATGATTTTCCGAAGAGCAGTTTAAAATTCCATTAAATTTTACACCCTCCACCAACTGGAAAGTCAAGAAGAAAATCACAGTTCCCTCTTATATATCCTGCTGTGGCGCGGTAGAATAACGTTTTACCGAGGAACCGGCCAGGACCATAGCAGACATGCAAAAGGACACCCGGAGGGATGCCGCCCTCCGGGTGTCCTTTTTATGCCTGCCTGTGCTGCGGCGGTCAAGCCACCTGCTCACGAAGTTGCCGGCTCCGCTTGCTGCGGCCGGCACAGGGAAACCGGCTTTTCCTGGTTTTCGTTGATCCCGCCTGCTATGAACATCGCATCCCCGAAGGAAAAAAAGCGATATTGCTCCGCCACCGCCTCCCGATAGGCGGCCAGCACCTGCTCCCGGCCCGCAAAAGCGGACACCAGCATCAGCAGGGTGGACTGGGGCAGGTGGAAATTGGTAATCAGCGCGTCCACCGCCCTGAACTGATACCCCGGGTAGATAAAAATATCCGTCCAGCCGGACTGCTCTGAAAGGGTCCCATCCGGCGCGGCGAAGCTCTCCAGGGTCCGGCAGGCGGTGGTCCCCACGCAGATCACCCGTCCGCCCTTGCGCCGGGTCTCGTTGATCATCCGGGCGGTCCCGGCGGAGATCATGCAGAACTCGCTGTGCATCTTGTGGTCCAGAACCTCCTCCTCTTTTACGGGCCGGAAGGTGCCCAGCCCCACATGGAGGGTGACCCAGCACAGCCGCACACCCAGGGCGGAAATCTGCTCCAACAGCTCCGGGGTAAAGTGGAGCCCCGCCGTAGGGGCGGCGGCGGAGCCGCTGACCTTGGAGTACACCGTTTGATACCGCTCCTGTTCCTGGAGCTCCTCTTTAATGTAGGGGGGCAGGGGCATCCGGCCCAGCCCCTCCAGCACCTCCAAAAAAATCCCCCGGTAGGAGAAGCGCACCAGCCGTACCCCGTCGCCGGTGCCGGCCTCTCCCTCCACCGTGGCGGTGAGCCTGCCGTCCCCAAAGCTGACCTGAGCCCCGGGCCGCAGCTTCCGCCCCGGCCGCACCAGACATTCCCACACGTCGTCTCCCCGGTCCGTCAGCAGCAGGATTTCACAGCTGCCCCCGGTGGGCCGCCGGCCCAGCAGCCGGGCGGGAATCACCCGGGAGTCGTTCATGACCAGACAGTCTCCCGGTCTTAAAAACCGGGGCAGGTCATAGAAATGGTGGTGGCCGGTTTTGCCGGTGATCCGGTCCAGGGTGAGCAGGCGGGAGGCGTCCCGTTTTTGCAGGGGGGTCTGGGCGATCAGCTCCTGGGGGAGCTGGAAGTCAAAATCCGACGTTTTCAAGGCAATAAAATCCTCTCTCACCCCCGGGCCACGTTGACCCCGGGGAAATAAAATTCGATAATCTGCTCATAGGTCATGCCCCGGCGGGCCATGGCGTTGGCCCCGTACTGGCTCATGCCCAGCTGATGGCCCCAGCCGGCCCCGGAAAAAACGAACCGGTCCGCCGCCGCCACGGTCACGGTGGTGGAGGTGGGCGTATGGACCGACCGGCTGTCCACTCCTCTGGAATACAGGGGGGAGACAAGGCCGTTTCCGGTGATGGCATAGGGGT